>Ga0172377_10008820_pt1 | contig 10351 bp, 5 predicted proteins | sample Pumphouse3metaG_FD_119749 | JGI IMG/M metagenome (GOLD analysis project Ga0172377, IMG submission 119749) | Leachate microbial communities from a municipal landfill in Southern Ontario, Canada - Pumphouse #3 metaG | ecosystem: Engineered > Solid waste > Landfill > Unclassified | place: Canada... | reverse complement strand
TCATTTGAGTGGTAATGGAAGATTTTTTCCTTTAAGTCATCTAGCCCGTGAAAAAAGACGGCCTCTCGGTCAGTGAAGAATTTTTGCATGTTGCCCCGGTCGCTCAGGAAAGTCAGTATCCCGTTGCCCATCAGGTGGGCGATACGGTCTGAAGAATAAAGCGGCCATCCCTCTTTTCTGTTCAGATTGAGAGCCATTTTGCTCTCGGACAGGACTTTTTCGTAGTTGGCGCCCCAGACCGGCGGATGGTTGAACATGCCGAAAACGCCGAAACGGAGCCTGCCGGTCAGATCGTGTTCGATCTGCCGGATGAAGTCATTGCGGTCGTCGCCGACTATTTCCTTGCCTGTGAAAAGCAGGTCGTGCGTGAAATCTTTCTTAAGAGAGTTGTCTTCTATCTCCATTGAGGGGTCGGAAGGGTTGGGCATATAGGCCACAACATTTTTGCCCGTGCAGAACTGCTTGAGGGTCTCGCCGCCGGTGGTCACGAAAATGGCGTCGGTCGAATGCATCCGTTCCTGTATCTGCCGCACATGCCAGTCCATCCAGATGGGGTCGATATTGAAATGCGCCATGCGGATCTTTGGCAGTGCCGCGCGGATTTCCGCGAGTGCCCAGTTCCTGATGTAGTCACAATGCGCGATGAAGAGAATGTCGGGCTTAAAATTTTTGGCGGTCTGGATCAGTTTTTTATTGGCCAAATAGCCGCCTATTTTGCGGATATTGAGAGGTGCGAGATACCGCGCGATGTCACGGTCGCTGAATTCCGCCAAACGGCAATTGTTGCGGATGGCGCCGCATACCAGCTTGCGTCCCGGCCCCATCTTCAGGTTGCCGTACTGGCGGATCTGCATGTTGTCAACCATCAAAATTCGCATGATTCACACCTTTTTTTGTTGATAAGTCAGCGGCTTGCGCATGAAAAAGAGAGTGTCCGAGAGTCGTTGCCATAATCGGTTCAGAACTTTTTACCCGCCCGTTCCAGCCGTTTGTTTTTAATGTTCTTAAGCATCGCGTGTATCCCGCACCGCAATAATGCCAAGATTCGCACCTTCAAAGTGATCCTGGTCTTGAGCAAGGGGTAAATCCGGACATAGTATGGATCGCGCTGCCAATATTTCGAGAGAAAACGGATCATGTACCAGTCTTTATGACTATGAAAATAATCCATGTCGAATGACGCGCGGAAATTATCCAAGCGATCAATGGCATAAAGTTCGAGAAGCGTGCGTTTGCACTTTCGGCATTTGCCGCAGTTGGGATGTTTGCCGCAGACACTCAGGAACTCGTAGGCGGGCTCGTATTCAGCAACAACCCTGATTTTATCCAGACGCGTGAGGGCGACGCCTTCAGAATAGATCTTTAATTCGTGTGTAGAGAATGTCGCGAGGGACAAAAGCTCATAACGGCCTGCCCCGAAGTTTTCGCTGTTTACCAAGGAGAAGTCATTGAGGTCATAGCCGGACGAGGCGTAGAAGTATGTCCGCCAAAGTTTCTGTAAAGCGTAAATGGCAAAACAGCCCGAGTAAATGTGAGTCACCAAAAAACTTTGAGAAAACGCGTCGGCGATATTCGAGTCGCTGGACACAAGTTGGAATCCGTTCCGTTTGCAGAATGCCGCGGCTCGGGCCTTGTGCCATGCGTACATCGCTTGCCCCGTGGCGCCGGTGCCGTGTGAACCGACATTGTTGAAAGCCAGATGCGTCAAACGGAGATTCTTCGTGCCGTTCGGGCTGGCCTGTTTGGCCAGCACATGGAAACTGTCGACCCCGCAAGAGATGCCGGTGCCGACCGCGCCCGCGTTCGGCAAGCAGCCCGTATCGATAGGCGCAGTGATCTTTGAGTGGTATAGGACGCTGCTGTGTGTGACCAAAGCCGGAATCAGATCGGCAGTGATCTGGTACAGTAATTCCTCGCCGACAGGCGCCTCGCATCTGATATCATGCCCATTCAAAATTGCCCAGTAGAGCAGGCCGATTAAAAAAGCGTCCGACCGCTCATGGCAAAGATAGGGAGCGTATTCAGCGTCCACCTCGAACCAGACTGCGGTGACGATCCCGTCCACATCAATTTCGGCATTGAGGCGTGACTTGTTCTGGCAACTTAAAACTTTGGGCTGTCTGATGGTAATCATGTTTAGACTTCGCGGCCTGACTTGCCGGGCGGAAAGTATGAATTCCAAAGCGTTCAAAATGTATCACAAACACTTGCGCCGGTTCAAGCGCACGCGAATGCGGCTTTTGGCAAATCCGCGTTTCGGCTGTCAGATTTCAACAGGGGAAAATCGCGCCATCTTGCCGTTTTCGCGCAAAGGTGTATGGAAAGCCGAGGTGCGGGTGGCTATAATGAAAATTTGTAATGGGGATTTTTTATGACTACAGCAGAGTATGATTTCAACGCGATCGAGAAGAAATGGCAAGAGTATTGGGATCGGAACAAAACCTTTAAGGTCAATGATTTCGAGCCGGGCAAACCTAAATTCTACTGTCTTGACATGTTTCCCTATCCCAGCGGCGCCGGGTTGCATGTGGGCCATCCCGAAGGGTACACGGCCACGGACATCCTGTGCCGGTACAAGCGCATGCGCGGGTTCAACGTTCTGCATCCGATGGGGTGGGACGCTTTCGGCCTGCCGGCGGAGCAGTATGCCGTCGAGACAGGCACCCAGCCCGCGATCACCACCGGGCGCAACATTGACCGTTTCCGGCAGCAGATCAAGGATTTGGGGTTCAGTTATGACTGGGACCGCGAGGTGAACACGACCGATCCGGGGTACTACAAGTGGACGCAGTGGATTTTCACCCAGTTGTACAAGAAGGGGTTGGCGTATGTGGCCGAGGTGCCGGTCAACTGGTGCCCGGCGCTGGGTACGGTGTTGTCGAACGAAGAGGTCATCAACGGCCTCAGCGAGCGGGGCGGGCATCCGGTAATCCGTAAACCGATGCGGCAGTGGATGCTCAAGATAACCGAGTACGCCGAAAGGCTGCTCGATGACTTGGATGGGTTGGACTGGCCGGATGGCATCAAGGAGATGCAGCGCAACTGGATCGGCAAGTCGACCGGGGCGGAGGTCACATTTGACATCACCGGGTCAGATCGGCGTGTTACTGTATACACGACGCGTCCTGACACGCTTTTCGGAGCCACCTACATGGTGTTGGCGCCGGAGCATCCGCTGGTGGACGCGATCGTCACGGATGAGCAGCGCGTCGAGGTGGAGCGTTACCGCGCTGAAGCGGCAAGCAAGAGCGACATGGACCGCACGGAACTTAACACAGAGAAGACCGGTGTGTTTTCCGGCGCCTATGCGGTGAACCCGGTCACGGGGGGCAGCATACCCGTTTGGGTTGCCGATTATGTTCTTGTCAGCTACGGTACCGGCGCGATCATGGCCGTGCCGGCGCACGACACGCGCGATTTCGAGTTCGCCAACAAATTCTCGCTGCCGGTCGTCTGCATTATCGAACCGGACACGGCGGCCGCGGCGGCGGAGGGGATTAGCGTCGCGGCGGTCTTGTCCGGCAACGCCTGCTGGACCGGCGACGGGCGCCTGATCAATTCGTCGAACAAAACGGGTCTGGACATCAACGGCATGGATGTGGAGCGGGCAATGCGGACGGTCGTTGGATGGCTTGAGGATCGCGGCAGCGGGCATGCCGCAGTGAAATACAAATTGCGTGATTGGCTGTTCAGCCGCCAACGTTATTGGGGCGAACCGTTCCCTATCGTTCACATGCAGGACGGCGCCACGAAACTTCTTGAAGATTCGGATCTGCCGGTGACGCTGCCCGAACTGGAGGATTTCAAACCGGCGGGCACCGGGGAGCCGCCGTTGGCAAAAGCCAAAGAGTGGCTTGTTTACACCGATCCGGCCACAGGTCAAAAGGGTTGCCGCGAGACCAACACCATGCCGCAATGGGCGGGCTCGTGCTGGTATTATCTGCGTTATATCGATCCGCATAATGAACATGCGGCGGTGTCGGCTGAAAAAGAAAAATATTGGATGCCGGTTGACCTTTACGTCGGCGGCGCGGAGCACGCTGTTCTGCATCTGTTGTATGCCCGGTTCTGGCATAAAGTGCTTTTTGACCTCGGCTATGTGTCAACCAAGGAGCCGTTCCAGAAACTCGTAAACCAAGGCATGATTTTAGGCGTCTCGTACAAAGACCGGCGCGGGGCATTGGTGCCTATGGATCAAGTCGAGCACCGCGCCGACGGGGCTTACTGCAAACTGAGCGGTGAGGCGTTGACCGAGTTTCCGGCCAAGATGTCCAAGTCGTTAAAGAATGTCGTCAATCCGGATGACATCATACGCGAATATGGCGCGGACAGCATGCGCCTTTACGAGATGTTCATGGGGCCGTTGGAGGCGGTCAAGCCCTGGAGCACGAAAGGCGTGGAGGGAGTCTTCCGGTTTCTGAAACGCGTTCACAGGATGGTCGTGGAGCAGCCGCTTGAAGACGTGTCACTGAGCGCGGAGCAGTGCAGACTGATGCACGCCACGATCAAAAAGGTCACGGACGATCTGGAGTCCATGAGTTTCAACACGGCCATCAGCCAGATGATGATTTTCACGAATGAGTTTTCAGCCCGGGAAAAGGCTTTGCCGCGTGCGGCGGCTGAAACGCTGGTGCTGCTGCTGGCGCCTTTCGCGCCGCATCTCTGCGAAGAGCTGTGGAGCTTTTTGGGGCATGAAGGGACGCTGGCGTACGCGGCTTGGCCGACATATGACGAGAATATGCTCAGTGTCGATGAGGTAGAAATTCTGGTGCAGGTGTCGGGAAAGCCGAAAGCGCGTGTGATGATGCCAGCCGCGGCCGACAATAGCGTCATGCATGATATGGCTTTGAAGCAAGATGCCGTCCAATCCGCTTTGGAGGGTAAGACCGTCGTGAAGGTTGTCTGCGTGCCGGGACGCCTTGTTAACATAGTGGCAAAATAGACGCGGGCTGGTGCCTCAGTGAAAAGTGACCTGAAACGCGGCGTGTGCGTGTCGTGCGGCAGAGAGTCGCGCAATCTGTCGCGTGTCTGCCCTTACTGCAGCGAGACAGTATGGCAGCCGTTCTGGCTGCGGGCTGCGCGGGCAGTAACGCTGGTGACGCCCTGGGCGCTGTGCGTGTGGATCGCCACATCCGGCGGATACGATTTGCGCGATTGGTTGCGGGAGCTCGCAGAGATGCCGCTGTGGACTCGCGGCATGTGTGCGTTCGGTTTCGCGGCGCTGCTGCTGCCCTCCGATGACCGGACGCAGGTGCTGAACTCCACACGTTCGCTTTGGCGCTTCCAGGCACAAGCGACTGCCGGCAATCTTCTGCTCGGTCTTCCCGTGTTGTGGCTCGGGGTTTTCCTTAAACAGCTTTGCCTTACGCCGCTTGACGCCTGGCGCGCGGCGGCGGCAGGGCTGCTGTGTTTCTGCGGTATGCTTCTGCGGCAAGGATCGACGTCGCGATTGTTGGTGAGCGCTGCCATATTTTTGGCGGCAGGCATGACTCGGGTACTGTTGTAGGCAGCATAAAAATGTGAGCGCGGCGTATGTTTGTCGCCATAACCTACTGTTCAGCAATAACTTAGAATAAAATAAAATTTTTAAAGCAGGGGGTTGACATCGGGAGGGTGCTTAGTCTAATATACAGTTGATTCATTGAACTCCCCAGATCGGTGGATCACGTGGCCGCTCGCGACGCTTCCCCCGTGTTCGCGAACACAGGTTCCCCCCTGTTGAGCCACGTTGAATTATATATGTCCTCCCTGGCGGCGGATAAGAGCTAAAAGCTTTTATCCGCCGTTTTATTTCCAGCGCTTGTGTGCCCACAAGTACTGTTCAGGAAAGCGCCGGATGACGGCCGACAACCGCGTGTTTATTTCGTTAAGCAGGGCCAGTGTGTCGGATTGCCGGTCTCCGCTGGGCGGGAAGCTCAGAGGCGGGCCTGTGACCATCCGATATTTAAATGCCGACTCACGTATGAATGAGCCGACTAAAATGGGGGCGCCGGAAATCAAGTGCAGGCGGGCCGGAGAGGTGTGGGTATAAGCCGGAGATCCCATGAAGTCGACTTTGATGCCATACTGCGCCCCGGCGTGCTGATCCATCAGAAGTGTCATTGCCGCGCCACGCTTTTTCCAGTCCTTAAGCAGGCCTGCCGAGAACCCCATTTTTTTAGGCACGATCGTGATATCTCCGCGGAAATGTTTTTGCTTGAGAAAACGCTCCACGAAAGGGTTGTTCATTTTTCGCGCGACCGCGATCATCGGGCGTGAGAAGGAAATTACAGACGCTCCTGCCTCCCATGCTCCATGGTGTCCGGTAAGAATCAGGATGGGCAAGCCCGGTGATTCCAACAAAAGACGCCAGGATTCATCGGGCCCGTCAAAAACGATGTGCTCCCGCCAATTTTCTCTGGTGACGACATCCCCGATTTTCAAAGCTTCGCAAATGTGCCCCGCAAGGTGGCCGAAAGCTTGTCGCGCGATCCGGTCCGCCTCAACGGGGTCATCAGTGACGCCGGCCCGTATGATGTTTCCGACGGCTACGCGCCTGCGTTTGGCGAGCAGCGGATAGAAGTGCGCCGCGAAGGCAAAGCCCCAGACGTAAGCCTTTTCTGCGGGCACAAGGCCGTAAAGGCAGTCGAGTGCCCTGATCAACATGTATTCAAGGTAGGCGAAAGGTTTAAAACGCATGGCGCTCTTTACGGGTTCTTCAATAGGAAAGCTCTTGAGACAGGCGGGCCGCCAGGGGCCTGAGTTCATAGAGCGTTTCGCGGGGCAAATAGTCCTCGTTTCCGAGCAGGTCGGAAACGATAATGGCAGCTTTGTGGAGCTTCTTTTGTTCGATCAGCAATCTAATAAAGGTCATGCGGAACCCCATATCTTCAGGTTTTGAGCTTGTCAAACGGCTTATTATTTTCTCCGCGTCATCGAGTTTGCCGGTTTTTATGAGTAGTTCCGCCAATGTGTGAAGCGTAAAATGGCGGTCGGGGTCGAGCGACAGGGAGTGACGCAGCAAAGTTTCCGCGTCATCCAGTTTGCCTTTGCGCAGCATGACGGCACCCAGTCCGGCGCAGGCTGGAGCGTTGCGTTCTTTCACCATGCTGCGGAGGAACAGATCCTCTGCCAGTTCCAACTGCCCTCGGCGCAGGCGCACAGAGCCCAAAAGATAGTTAGCGAAAGGGTGTTCCGGTTCTATGCGCAGCATCGCTTTAGAATCTTCTTCACTGAACGCGGGCACATCCAGCACATCATCGATCAACAGCACCTCCTCGCGCACATCCTTAAGGTTTTTGTTGAGCGTTACAGCGCGCAGAAAAGAATCGCGCGCCGCCTGATAATCCTGTTCCCCGTTGTGTTTTAAGATATGTCCACGGACAACATGCATCATATAATGCTCTTTTTTGATGGATGCGCTGCGCATGGCAGGGAAAACACGGTCGGTTAACTCCGGGTACTCATTTAGGGTTATGAGTATTTTACCCAGCAGACCCCACAGCAGCATGTCGTTAGGACGATTAGGAATAGTTTCATTCAGCAACTTGCGCGCACTTTCAATGTCGCCCTGCAGATACTGAATTGAGGCTTCATGGAAGATGATGTCGCCGGACGGCACTCCGTTCTCTTTGGCTAAATCCAGCCAAAGTCCGGCTTCGGGCAGGTCGTGGCGTTCTATCGCCACGCGCGCTTTATTGAGCAGCGCGAAGTTGTCTTTGTCATCGATATCGAGCAGGAAATTGATCTGCCGTTCCGCGTTATCAAGCTCGTTTGCGTCAATATGTTTTGAGATTGAGGCATAAAAATCGCGCTTGGTGTCGCGTAAGGCATACAGAGGGTTGGCTTTCACCTGAGGCGAATAGATAGACAGATGGCGATACACGTTAGTTTCCCGCCATAAATTTTTGCGGACCGGCTCGATGATATCCTTGTTTATCAAAGTGCCGTTTTGCGACTGCATCTCTGCGGCGTTAAGGGTGAAGGTGTTGACGCGTTTCGGCACTTCACGCAGTCGGTTTTCGATTTCCTTCAAAGATTCCGGGCTGGTGCCTTGGCTCATGGCCATATGATATCGGTTCAGCAGCACCGCAAGGTTGCCGGGGTCCAGGTTCTCGGCCTGTTTTAGCAGGTCGGACACATGGCCCTGTTTCCCGTCCTGGTTAAGCAGACAGGCCATTTCGTTATACATCATTGCAAGCTGTCGCCTTAAAGTTCTGCGGATGATCGCGAACAGGCGTATGCTGTCCGGCGTTTCTGGGTAAAGAACCGGCTCCAGTTTATCAACCAGAACATTTTGCCGCTCAATCAACGCGGCGGCGTCGAGGCGGGAGTCTTTGCGGACACCCGTCAGGAAGAAACCGGAAGGCACTGCGTCAAAGCCGTTGTCGCGCCAGTCTGCGGGCGTGTCGAATATAGCGATCCGAGTGTGAGCGTTAGTGCCGGACCGCAGCCATTCTTTCAGGAAAACGGCGGCTGAAAGATCCGCCGCATTGATCAGGCGGTAGCGGTTGTCGGCGAAGTCCGAACTAGCTTCAAGTTGCCTGATCAGCGTTGCCGTGCCCTCTGCCGCTTGGGCGGGAAAAGTGGTTATGAAGTTCAGCCGGCGTCCGTCCCGATGCGCTCTTATCAGCAAATGGTGACGCAGAAAGCGGCTGTTGACCAGCCAGTCGCGCGAGCCCAGATCACGATAAATGATTTCGGTGACAGCATCGGCGAAGCTCCCGTCGCGCGGGTCGATATCGGTAAAGCTGCGGAACGGCGTGATCAACGTCAGCAACAATAGCGGCCAGCACAAGACCGCGCCCGCGCGGCATATCAGGGGGTTGTCCCTGTATTCGTAATAATCCAGATCCTCGCCCGGCTTGTCATCGTAGATTTCCACCATCAAAAACCATACCGCGATCATCAGACCCGCGAGGATCGCGATGATCACGTAACTGAAAATCGGTATTTCAAATGCCATCCGCGCGATGCCCCACGGGGATCGGGGCATGTTTAGCAGGCTGGGAACAAGCGTTGCCACCAGTAGCAACTGCAGGGCGAAGTTGATGAAGTTGCGTTGCCGGAAAGAGTGCCAGAAAACATAAATGGCTATGGACGAGGGAAAAAGAACTTGCACAAACGCATAACTCCACCCGAATCGCGGAACCCACGACAACAATTCGCTCAAGACGGTTTGGGAGTATGCGGTCAGGATCGGCCGCGGCGCTGGAATGTTTACAGCGGCGGAGTAGACGGCGGCGTCCCGCAGGATCAACAAAGAGAGCGTGAACCCGCCCAAACTTATCAGTATGGCGAAAAGCACGTTGTACATTGTGGCTTGCTCGTTAAGGAGCAGAGTCCGCAAAAGCAGCAAGCCGCCGACCGGGGCCAGTATCAAAAAAAGGGCTGACTCCGTGACGCAGACGGACAGCAGGAACACGCCGGCGAATAACGACCATAGCTTGCCGCGCTGGTCATAAGCGATAAACAGGTTGATGATCAGGAAAAAAAGCAGCAGGTCGAAAACATACGGGTACATCCGGGTGGCCGCCAGCCAGAACGGGGCGCAGAACGCCAGCGCGCAAGCGGCGCCCAACCCGCCCAAGACCGCGGCGTAAGCCACGCGCCAATTGTGTTTTTGAACAGAGTCCGGTATGGAAACCGTTCCGTCCGCATTGACGGCGATGCCGACCCCTGCTTGCACGGGGGAAACGCCTTCAGGATCACGCGTGGTAGGGGGCAGCGCTGCCATAGAGCCGCCGGGGTCTTCGCAGGCGAATATGAAAACCAAGCGCGCGGTCATCATGTAAAACAAAGAAACGGCCGCGGCGCCGCAGACCGCGCAGAAAGTGTTCAGTCGCACAGGAAGCGTCGCGTAAGGCAGATCCGCTATCAAGCGCGCGACCATGTTGAACAGCGGATACGACAGATCATCCGGCTGGCAGAGTTCGGCGGCGCAGGCGGTCAGAACTGCCGACAATCCGGGGTAGACGTCCGTGAACAGAGTCCGGTAAAACACTATGCCCGGTATGAGCGCCGTGAAAGGCAAAAAAAAGCGAATCAGATGCCATGGCGTCGCGAAAAGACGTTTTTGCGGTTTAATCATGGCTCACTTGCTATCTCGCATACGGCAAACATAAGGAAAAAGGCGTCAAATGAAATCCAAACTTTAGCATTATCCCTCAAAAAATCAAGCGGGTATTGACAACTGCCCCGAGTGATGGTTTAATTTTGCGGTTTTCAGACGCATAGCGCCTTTGTGGGGGTATAGCTCAGTTGGTAGAGCGCTTGAATGGCATTCAAGAGGTCAGGAGTTCGAACCTCCTTACCTCCACCACTTTTAAGGCCCGCTTGTGCTCGTGGCGCCGGGCGTATACTCAGGTGCGGC
>Ga0172377_10008817_pt1 | contig 10354 bp, 4 predicted proteins | sample Pumphouse3metaG_FD_119749 | JGI IMG/M metagenome (GOLD analysis project Ga0172377, IMG submission 119749) | Leachate microbial communities from a municipal landfill in Southern Ontario, Canada - Pumphouse #3 metaG | ecosystem: Engineered > Solid waste > Landfill > Unclassified | place: Canada... | reverse complement strand
GTTTTCTATTTGCAGAAAAGCTTCTTTTAGAGTTACATTATTGAGATCCATACTCAATAATTTTATCTGCTGAGGATAAACTTCCGCAGATACCTGAATCAAACCAAATAAAACTACAAAAAAGGTTAGTTTCATAATACGCCATTGTTTAATTAGTTCCTTCCATAATATGGAAGAATCATTCAAATTTTTTTTCATACATTTGTATTGTTTTAATTATAACTAAATAGCTTATGCTATTTTATCTTACCACCCGGAAAAGCCGTAAACTTTTCCGGGTTTTTTTAGTATTTTTTTTCAATAATAAAATCATCTCCTTTCTTTATTATGTTAACTGGTAGTGTTAGTTTAATCATACTCATTACCTTTTCTATATCATCCCTTCTATACACACTACCTGAAAATTTTTCATTTTTTAAATGATCATCTGCCAGAATAATTTTAACATTGTATATACGCTCAAGCATAGTCAGCAATTTTCCCAACGAAACATTATCAAAATTATATACACCGCTACGCCACAACGTAGAAGATCTCGCATCAACCTTTGTTACTATGTTCCTTCCACTTTTTTTATAATATATCCACTTTTCACTGGGCTTCAGAAAAACTGATTCTTTTTGTCCTGGAATATCTTTAATTTCAACACTTCCATTCATCAATGTAGTTTCTGTAGTAGGATCATTTTTATATGCAGAGACATTAAACTCAGTTCCGAGTACATTTACATTCATTTCTGAAGTAATAACCCTGAATGTTCTCGATTTATTTTTTGTCACTTTAAAAAAAGCTTCTCCTTCAAGTTCTATTTCCTGTAAATGCGGATGATCCGACAAATGATATTTTATTTTGGAATCATAATTAAGAGAAACAAAAGTCCCGTCAGGAAGTTTTATCTCTGACTGCTCTCCGGGAGGAGTTGTAAATTCGATAACCTCAGACGATGAAGCAAAATCCATGAAAAAATGATTCGAACCAGCCCAGTAGCCTCCTACGGTAAACAGCAACAGTAATGAGACAGCAACAGATAGTTTAATATATAAAGGCAAAACCTTTGTTTTTCTATTATTAGAACGAAAAATTTCCAAAGATTTAGCCTTTATATATGAAGCTTCTTCCCTTGTTAATGAATCCGGAATTATTTTGCTTTTAAATTTCAATACATAAACCAAAATATAAGCCCATGCAGAAATAGAATCCCTACTGTATTTTATTTTCACATCTTGTTTTAAAGAATTATGAGAAACTTCATTACTGAATTTTCTATCAAACAATAAATCCTGTATTGATTTTTTCATATTTTCGATTCTTTATATTGTACAAACATAATCTCTAAAAAAAAGTATATTTCCTTTTATAAATAATTGGTAGTATTCACTATTATATTGACTCTTCTATTTACAAAAGAAATAAAAATGAAAATATACCCCTAAATAAAGTATGCTATAAAACATATTTTAAGGCGTTTAAAAAAGAAAAGAAACAATAAAGATAGCTGCTACTATAATTATCATCAATCAGGATAATTCGGAAGATAGGTAAAGCCTGTAATACCCATAGGAGATTTACTATCGTCTAGAATAAAAGATAAATAATTTGTTGTCTGTTTTTAATTTTTAGAAGGAATAAAATTGTCGGTTATTCTAACCCTTTTATTTTCTCTGGTATACCACAGATAGCCGCTTACCTTTTTATAGCCGCATTGTTTAAGATCAGCCATATAACGTAAAATCTGACGGCGATATTTTGAAGGTTCCATCTCTCCCGATTTATAGTCAACTACAATAGCATCACCGGTTTTTGTAAGCATTATACGGTCTGGACGTTTAAGATTTTCTCCGGTTAATATATTACGCTCGTTTATAACCTCATAACTTCCGTCAAACCATAATTTTACCTCTTCATCAGTAACCATTTCAAGAAGTTGCTTTTTAATTTCATTTATTTCGCCGGAAGGTATCATTCCCTGCTGAAAAGCTTCATAAATAGCTCTGTTTAAATCAGATGAAATACTAACCTGCGATAAAATATGATGAATAAGGTTTCCCCTGTTGATTTTAGATTCAACGGAGCCGTCTTTTTCAAAAAATTCATCATAATTCTTCCTCAGGCGCAATTGCTGATGAAAATCGGAAAATGATACTTTTTTAATTCTCGAAAAATCGCCATCCAAAGTTTCTTCTTCCTGGCTGTTTTTACATAAAGATCCAATTTCAAATAAATTTTCAGACATTATATAATCCCTGAAACTGACTATTGGTTTTGTCGTTTCTTTCAAAATATTCCTTTCAGAATTGTATATACTTTCATGAAGCAGATCGCCTACAGTTTTCCCTGTTTTCTTTTTTGTTGTCCAGGTATAAAGTCCTTTTTTTGCACGTGTAAAAGCCACATACATCATATTTAACTTGTCTATATAATGATCCCGCTTTTCTGCCATATATTCATTCAGAAACAGCGATTTCTTCATATTAGACCCATATCTTACAGGAATCATTTCTATTCTATTGAAAGGCTCCTTGTCTGGCTTACACCATAAAATTGGATATTTATTGGGTGAATCATAATCCAGACTCCAGTCACAGAAAGGAATAAAAATATAATCATTCTCCAGTCCCTTAGATTTATGAATGGTCTGAATTGAAATTGCATCAAGATTATCCGAAACAGTAATAGATTTTTTATTGCTTAATTCACTCCACCATGTCAAAAATGAAGAAATGTCTGTATTTTGTTTCTGGTCATAACCACTTAGTAAATCAAGAAATGTCAAAAGGTATGCCTGATGAGAATTAAGATCAAAAAAGTGAAAGATCTCCCCAATTCTTACTACAAGTTCCTGAAGATTCATGGAAAGCAGAGTTACTCTGAAATAGTTACTTTTTAAAAAGTTATTCAGTTCATCATTTTCATTATCTTTATTTTCAAATAAATCAGAAATTTCTTCTTCTTTCTGAGCTTCTGAATCCTCAGTTACAGAAGCCCTGGCATTTAAAGGATCAGCATCTATAATTTCAGCATCTGAAGACTCTGACGCATTTTCATGAAGAAAAGCAGGTTTAAGATTGTTTTCTTCCAATTCAGGAAGAATGGTGCTGTTATACTGATAATTTAAACAGGCAATAGCAATTTGATTCTCAGGATCTAGTAAAAGGCTAAATACTGAAATAATAAAAGACACTATAGGATCATCTTCCAGAACTAAAGAATTGTCTGAGATTACCTTAAACCTGTTACCTTTATTCATTAAAAAGGTAGCCACCTCAGCAGCTTCACTCTTTTTATTAATAAGTATAGTAATCTTTCCCGAAGGCACGCCATTGTTCTGTAATAGTTCTATCTGCGAGGCAAGAGCCTCCAAAACAGAAAATTCCTCTTCCCCGGATTCTTCATTATGCGGATCTTTATTTTGCTGTTGTTTATTCTCCTCTCCTGCATAACCTGTGAAATACATTCTGACATGTCCTTTTTCCTTATTATCTTTTTTCCCAATTTCTTGTAAAGAATCAGCATAAAGTGAGGTCAGAAAAGAATTATTTTCATTATAGCCGTCCTCTTCAAGAATATTTTGAATAAGTAATGGAACAAAGCTAAAAATTGTATTGTTAAAACGGACTACATTCTCAAGGCTTCTCCAGTTTGTATCAAGATTTTTCTCTACCGGTTCAGGGAAATCAAGAGCGACTTTATTTTGCAAAAGATTCCAATCTCCGTTTCTAAAACGATAGATTGATTGTTTTACATCTCCAACTACCATTGAGAAATTTCCCTCAGATAATGAATTTTCGAGTAAAGGTTTAAAATTATTCCACTGAAGATCTGAGGTATCCTGAAATTCATCAATCATGAAATGATGGTAATAGCTTCCCATTTTCTCATAAATGAATGGTGTATCAGAATCATCTATAATTTTATGAATCAACGTATTTGATTCTGATATCAAAATCACTTCCCTATCAGAGGAAAGAATCTCCATTTCCTTTTTCAGATCAACAAGAATACCAAGAGTATAGAGTTGTTTATTAATTAATCCGGCAGTCTCATATGACGGAGCATTGTCATCATAATAATTTACTGCTTCAGTAAGTAAGGGCTGCAATCTAACCGAGGCTTCTATTATTTCGGGACGGTCTTTCTTTTTATGAAAAGCCGAAGAATCCACTGATGCCTTCAATACACGGCTTTTGCCCAGCATATCGAAAATTTTGTTTTGCATCTTTAAAAAAGCGCCGGCCGGCCCTGAGGCTTTATATGAAAAATCATCTTCACTTAGTCCCATTCCTTTCATAACCAAAAGACCCTGTTTACCTATTTCTGCAAGATGGTTCTGGTAATCTAAAGTGTATTTGTATAAAAGATCATGATAGTTCTTTAAAAACTTTTTATCATTTAGTTTTTGGAAAGACTCTTCGTAATATTCCTTGAATTTTTCGTTTCCAATATTTTTGCCGAGGCTGAAAATATCTTTTTTTAATTTCCATCCTCCACCTTCCTGAATTTTCTCCTTAGCAAAGGTTTTTAGCCAGTTAATAAGTTCAGAACCCGGCTCTACTGATGATAGTAAAGAATCTACTGAGTCTTGCAGCATCCTGTTTTCATCTATTTCTATCTGATAGGATACATGTATGCCCAATTCCCGGTTAAAAGAGCTTATGACACGCTGAAAAAACTTGTCTATAGTAGTGATGGAAAAACGGGTATAATTATGGAGTATATTTTTAAGACATCTTTTCGCCTTTACAGTAATGTCACTGTCAGACAGGTTTGTTTCATTAACAAGAAGACTCCGGTATGGTGTGTTTTCGCCATTGCCAAGTAAATTTAATTCCTGCATCACACGGTACTTCATTTCAGTCGTTGCCTTGTTGGTAAAAGTTACAGCAAGAATATTCTGATATGCTGATTCTTCTTTTAATGCCAGCTTTAGATATTCCATCGTCAGACGAAAGGTTTTGCCTGAGCCGGCAGAAGCACGATAAATATGAAGTCTCGACATTTATATTTTTTTACTGAATCTTAAATTATATGCTAGCTTAATTTCAAATATTTATTAATAACACTTAAAAAGATATCCTTGTCTATAGGTTTTGAAACAAAATCATCGCAACCGCTTTTTAGTGCAAGATCTTTATCCTCAGCCATGGTATATGCTGTCTGTACTATTATTGGCACATCAGGTTTAAATAATTTAATCTTCTTTGAAGCTTCAATTCCATTCATTATAGGCATTTTTACATCCATTAGTATTATGTCGATATCGTTTTCATGGCATAACTTTACTGCTTCTTTTCCGTTTTCTGCTGTTAATACGTTCAGATTATAACCATCAATATAATTTAGAAGTTCTTTTAAATAAAGTAGGTTTATTTCTTCATCTTCAGCAATTAAAATTGTCCGGTTTATTTTTTTCTTAATCGTTTCTTTTGTTTTTTCTGCTTTTTTTTCTATTGCTTCTGCTTTTTTAATTTCATGTTTATAAGGAATTATAACATAAAACGTAGTACCCTTTCCTTTTTCCGATTTTAATCTTATGTTACCGCCTATAAGTTCAGTATTTTCTTTTACTATTGAGAGTCCAAGCCCCAATCCACCAACCTTTTGTGAAAGTTCTTTTTCTTCCTGAGAGAAACGATCAAAAATATTTTTATAATTTTCAGAAGATATACCTACGCCGGTATCTTTAACATAAATAACCAAATTATTATTTTCTGTATAATAGCCCAATTCTATAAAACCTTTACTGGTAAATTTTATAGCGTTCTCAATTAAATTACCAAGAATTGTATTAAGCTTTACTTTATCAGTAATAATATGGCTGTCATTATCAGGCAGACCCATTTTAAGATGAATCTCGATATTTAATTCTTTTATTTTAAGTTGGAAAACAGAAAATAATTCTGTTATAAAATCGTTAAGACAAATCTCATCTTCAAATACAGGAACTTTTTTTGTATCAAGTCTTGAAATCTCTAAAATGGAGTCAATAATATGTAACAACTGTTGTCCGCTGCTTTCTATAATAGATATGTAACGTTTGCGCTGATTTTCATCTATATCATCATTTTTTAACAAATCAGCAAATCCCATAATACCATTCATTGGAGTACGAATTTCATGCGACATATTATGCAAAAATTCGTGTGTAAGCTTATTGGCCTTTTCTACTTTTCCTTTCTCAATGTATAATTTATTATTAGTAATATTTAGTTCCTTATTTAAATTTTCATATTCTTTATTGATAATTTCGTATTTATTGTTTTTGTCTTCAAGTTCATGTTCATGTCTTTTCTTTGCTGCAATTTTTATCCCTGATGCCATAAGAATTATGAATAACACAAGAGAAAGGATTATAGTAAAAACAATAACACAAATTATCAGATCTGAATTACGCTGAACAAAAGATGCAGGACGATTTATAATTATACTTTCTGCAGGTAAAAAATTTTCTTTTATATGCCACCTTTTAAGTTCATTCCAGTCAAACATATATTGACAAAAGTCAGCATCAGCAACTGAAGTATCGACTTTTTTACCATGAAACCACTGGCTAATGATCCCGGCAACTATTTTTCCGTCTTTTGTTGCAGAATTTATATACCCCCCAACTATGGATCCATTAAGATAGGTACTTGAAAAACTAAAAATAGGAACAGAGGAATATCTTTTAATTTCTGCAAGAAGATCCTTACTAACAAATATATGTCCTTCAGTATCTTTTGTCATTACCATATATACCACAATTGTATTTTTAGGCAACGCACCAATACCATTAATGAGTTTTTCTTTTGTCCAGCCACGCCAATGAATAATATTTACATTTTTATATTGTTCTCCTAATGATAAAGCGCTTTCATACCATTTTATATCGACAGGTGAGATACCGGAAATTACAATTATTTCTTTTGTTTTAGGGCAACATTTTAAAGCAACATCTACAGTGGGTTTAATGTTTACATGAAAACCACGAAAGAAAATATAGTTTTTAGGCAAATCTGATATTTTAATATCAAACATTTCCTGAGATATCAAAAAGACAGGAACATTATCGAAGGCTGTAATAATTTTTTTTATGAAAGGTGTTAAATTTCTTACAACTATTATATCGGTATTTTTATAATGTTTACTTTTTATAATATTAATCATCTGATTAGTCTCCTCCTCATTCAAAGAAGAAAAATCCATAGTTTGAATATTAACATTAACATTCATTGATGTTTCTTTTTTCAACTCTTTTTCCAGAGAAGAAAAGATTTCACTTGTAAAGGGGTATGTTCTGTTATTATTAGTAAAAGCAAGAATATTTATTTCTCCCTTGTGATTTAATTTAACAGGATATGTCCCTTCTGCCTGAGAAGAAAAAAACAAAATAGATAACAATATGAAAATAAAACTTTTTTTCATAAATTAGTTTAGAATAATTTTAACAAAAATATTATAATAAAATTATTTAACATACAAAAATCAGGATTAATTTATTATTTATCCTGACGAAGGAATAATTACTGAAGATATTTTTTCAGTAGACTAAAAAACTCATCTTTATTTATCGGCTTGGAAATGTAATCATCACACCCGCTTTCCATCGCTAAAACTTTATCTGCCGTTGTACAATAAGCAGTTTGTGCTATAATAGGAACAACCGGTTTAAAAGATTTAATTTTTTTAGTAGCTTCCAGCCCGTTCATTACCGGCATTTTTATATCCATAAGTACTAAGTCAATTTTATTTTCGCGACATAACTTTACTGATTCTTCCCCGTTCTCTGCTATTAAAAGGTTTAGCGTATAACCATCAAGACACTTTAGAAGTTCCTTTAAGTAAATAACATTAATTTTTTCATCTTCAACAATAAGGATTGTCCGGTTATTATTTTTTTCGGTAGTTTCATTTGCTGCTGTATTCTTATCTGACGTTGCATCAGTTTTAGTTATTGCTATTTTATAAGGAATGGTAATATAAAAAGTAGTTCCCTCCCCTTTTTTTGATTTCAGGCTTATTTTACCTTTTATTAATTTAGTGTTTTCTTTAACGATCGTTAGCCCAAGACCTAAACCACCGGTTTTTTGTGAAAGTTCTTTTTCCTCCTGAGAAAAACGATCAAAAATATTTTTGTAATTTTCAGGAGAAATCCCTACACCGGTATCTTTTACATAAATAACCAAATTTTTATTTTCCTTATAATAGCCCAGTTCAACAAGACCCTCACTAGTGAATTTTATGGCATTTTCAAGAAGGTTACTAAGTATTTTATTAATTTTTACTTTATCTGTCAGTATATGGCTGTCTTTATCAGAGAGTCCTTTTTTTAAATAAAATGAGATATTCCGTTCTTTTGTTTTAAAATTGAAAATAGAAAATAATTCAGTAATTAAATCGTTAAGGCAAACCTCCCCTTCAAATACAGGAACCTTTCCTGTATCCAGTCTCGAAATCTCTAAAATATCATCAGTTACACGCAATAGCTGTTGTCCGCTGCTTTTAATAATAGAAACATATCTATTACGCTGATCATCATTAATCCCGATATCATCCAGCATATCTGCAAAACCTAGAATACCATTCATTGGAGTACGAATTTCATGCGACATATTATGCAAAAATTCGTGTGTAAGAATATTGGCCTTTTCTACTTTCCCTTTCTCAATGGATAATTTATTATTCGCAATTTTTAGTTTTTCATTTTTCTTTTCCAGCTTAAGTCTATATTTCTCCTTTGTCGCAATTTTTATTCTTGATACCAAAAGAATTATGAATAACACAAGAGAAAGTATTATTGTAAAAGTAATAATGATTATAAAAAGTTTCGAATTACGCTGGACAATAGATGCAGGACGATTTATAATTATACTTTCTGCAGGTAAATTCTTTTCTTTTATATTCCACCTTTTTAGTTCATTCCAGTCAAATATATATTGTCCAAATTCTGAATCAATTACCGGGGTTTCTATTTTTTTATTGTTAAGCCATTGGTTAATAACATAAGCACCTAACATTCCTTCACTGGTAGCAGAATGCATATACCCACCAACAATAGAGCCATTTAAATAAGTACTGGCTATTCCAAAAATAGGAACGGAAGAATCTTTATTGATTTTTGAGAGAATATCTTTACTAATAACAAAACGTCCCTGATTATCCTGCGTTAAACTAGCATATATTACAATTGTATTTTTAGGAAGTTTAGATATCCCATCTTTAATTTCGTTTAGTGTTTGGTTATGCCAATTTGTAATTTTTACATTTTTATACTGTTTTCCTAAAGACAATGCGCTTTTGTACCAGTACATATCTTTAGAAGAAGCACCTGAAATTATCACTATTTCTCTGGTTTTTGGGCAACATTGTAAAGCTGCGTCTACTGTAGGTTTTATATTTACATTAAATCCCCTGAAATAGATATAATCTTTAGGTACATTTTTAATATTAAAATTGTCAACCTGATTAGCTAATACAAATACTGGTACACTGTCAAATACGCTAATAAAATCTTTTATTACAGGGGTTAAATCCCTTACAACTATTATGTCCACATTTCTAAAATAATTTTCTTTAACCCGATCCATAATCTGAGCAATCTCTTCTTTACTCAGAAATTCAAAATTCACGGTTTGAATATGAATATTAACATCAATAGAGGTTTCTTCTTCCAGATCTTTTTCCAGTGAAGAAAAGATTTCTTTTGTAAAAGGCACTGTTATGTTATTATTAGTAAAAGAAAGAATATTTATTTCTCCTTCGTGTTTTAACTTAACATGAGAGCTCCCATTTGCATGAGAAAAAAGAAACAGAATAGACAACAATATAAAAAAACAAACTTTTTTCATGAATTCGTTTATAGTAAATTAAACAAAATTACAATAATAAAATTATTTAAGGGATTAGACTATCTAAAATCAGATTTAATTTTAATTTCTATTTGTCCTGACTAAAGAAGAATTATCTCAAATATTTTTTCAGTAGACTAAAAAACTCGTCTTTATTTATCGGCTTGGAAATAAAATCATCAAATCCGCTTTCCATCGCTATAATTTTATCTGATGATGTAGAATAAGCAGTTTGTGCTACAATATAAACTTCTGGTTTAAAAAAAACAATTTATTTAGAAGCATCCAGCCCATTATTTATTGTATTTTATAGCTTCGTTTTATCGGTTGAAAGATGACCGTCTTTATCCTAATCAGAAATATTGTCTTTTTAAAAAATAATAAAAGCAGAATTATATTCAAAGATGATTCTTTATCATATTGTATAATTCTTCTCTATTTATTGGTTTGGTAATAAAATCGTCACATCCACTTTCAAATGCCAATGCTTTATCCTGTGCCGTAGAAAAAGCAGTCTGTATTATAATAAT
>Ga0172377_10008816_pt1 | contig 10355 bp, 8 predicted proteins | sample Pumphouse3metaG_FD_119749 | JGI IMG/M metagenome (GOLD analysis project Ga0172377, IMG submission 119749) | Leachate microbial communities from a municipal landfill in Southern Ontario, Canada - Pumphouse #3 metaG | ecosystem: Engineered > Solid waste > Landfill > Unclassified | place: Canada... | reverse complement strand
TTTTTGCTTGCATGACAAGCATGTATAAACCATTTACTGCTTGAATATTTCTTGATTTTGCTTCAAGGAGCAATTTTGTTTGAATAGGATTATATATCAAGTCAATTACTGTTTTGCAGTTTGAAAATAAACCTAAATCAAACAACATATTATCATCATTATTGGGGTACATACCAATTGGTGTAGTATTTACGATTATATCATAATCAACAACTGTGTCAATTAATTTGAAAGGAATCTCGAAATCTTCTTTGGGATTGCGGCAGATTTTAGTTACAATCCTTGCGTCTAAGTCGTGAAACAGGACATTACATGTTTTTGCGGCCCCACCGTTACCAATGATTAACACTTTTTTGTTTTCAATTGATATATGATGAAAAATTAGCAAACTTTTAAGTCCATAGTAATCTGTGTTGTACCCAATCAATTGTTTGTTACGACGAACGATTGTGTTGACACAGCCAATTCTTTTTGCTGAATCATCTAGAATATCTAAAAATGGAATGACGGATTCTTTATAAGGAATTGTTACATTCACACCTAAAAACGGGATATTTTTAAAAAAATCCTTTAAGTTGTCTGTTTCAAATAATGAGTAATTTTGGATTCCAAAGTTTTGATGAATTTCTTTGGAAAAGCTGTGCTTTAACGAAGCTCCTAGTAATCCATACATTATTATTTCATCCAATCTTTGTTAGTAGAAGTAAGAATATAATCTAAAATACCAAAATAAAGAATTGCATTTATGACATGAACGACTCTATTTACAATTGCCGGATCATGTCTGCCTTTAATTTCTAGTGTTTGAGCTTCATTTTTTAGTAAGTTAACACTTGATTGTGCTTTTCCAATTGATGGTGTTGGCTTTACAGCTACACGTAAAATTACAGGCATCCCCGTTGTTATTCCGCCTAAAATTCCACCGTTATTGTTTGTTAAAGTTCTAATTTTACCATTTTCGATGGTGTATTCATCGTTTGCTTCTTTTCCGGTTTTACGAGTAATGTCAAAACCGAGTCCAAATTCTACGCCTTTAATTGAAGGAACACTAAACAACAAGGACGAAAGATGGCTCTCTAGAGATAAAGCTAAGGGTTCCCCTAATCCGCATGGAAGATTGATAATTGCGGACTCGATAATTCCACCGACAGAATTTTCATCTTCTTTAGCAGATATTATGACTTTTTTCATGGATTCTTCAATTGCATTATTTAAAACAGGAAAATCAAGTGATTCTAGTTTTTGAATTGTTTCTTTGGAAACAGCAGTTAGATTAAAAGAATCATCTATTGTATTTTGGATGCTTAAAATATGCGATCCAATGAAAATATTTTTTTCGTTTAGTATTTGTTTTGATAAAGCACCAGCAATCATCATTAAGGAAGTTAATCTACCAGAGAAGATACCTCCACCTCTTGGATCATTAAAACCTTGATATTTCACATATGCAGGATAATCAGCGTGGGAAGGTCTTGGTGTGTACCGAAGGCTGTCATAATCTTTTGAAATCGTATTTTGATTACGAATTAAAAAAGTAATTGGAGCGCCTGTTGTTTTTCCTTCAAAAACGCCTGAGATAATTTCGTAATCATCAGGCTCGCTTCTAGAAGTGGAATAAATGGTTTTTGGTCTTCTTTTTGTTAACAGGGCGTTAAGATTAGCATAATCAATAACTAATCCAGGTTTAATTCCATCAATAACAATTCCTAAGGCCTCTCCATGAGATTCCCCAAATAATGTCATTTTTAATGTCTGGCCAAATGTATTCATATCACACCTCCTTACAATTGAAATTGTGATTTTGTGATGACACAAGATCCAATTTCTAAAACATCAACAATTTTTAATAATTGATTTCGGTTTTTCTTATCACGATTAATATAGTCTTTTAATTCGCCTAGATGAACATTGTCATCTGTTGGTAAATTGTATTTTTTTAAGACTTCAATTAATTGCTTTCTAACTTCAGCCTTAGATAATACCATGACCATACCAATCGCGACAGCTTCTCCGTGTAAATATTTATTATATTTATAATAGGATTCAATTGCATGCCCAAAAGTATGCCCAAAATTTAGAGACTGGCGTAAACCGTTATCAAATTCATCTTGTTCAATGAATTGTTTTTTAATTTCTAGTGAATGAAAAACAAAGTATTCAATATTTTTATGAACATCTTCACTTTTAATTCGCTCAAAGAAATTTTTATCCGCGATCATTCCGTATTTAATCATTTCACCCATACCATTTGAAAATTGTCTTTCGGACAAGGTTTCTAAAGTCGAAGGATCAATTAATACTTTTTGAGGAGGATAAATACTTCCAATCACATTTTTGCCTTTTTCGGTATTTATTGCGACTTTTCCGCCAACACTGGAATCGATTTGAGATAATAGTGTAGTAGGAATTTGAATATAAGGAACACCTCTTAGGTAGACAGAAGCTATAAATCCAACCAAGTCTCCAGTAACTCCACCCCCAAGCGCAATTAAACAAGCATCTTTTCGTATGCTTTTTTCTAACAATAAGTTTACAATCCTAGAAAACTCTTCAATTGACTTGCTTTTTTCACCCTCTGGAAATAAAATTAAAAGATGATTTTCGCAAGCTTTTTTGACCTTATCAATATACACGAAAGGAATATTATCGTCAGAAATGATTACATAAAAAAGATTTTGGTCTAAATGTTCTTTTAGATGATCAAGCAAATGATTTTCAATGTAAACAGAATAGCTATGAATTGATGATTTTATATCTAATGATTTCAAATGATTCACTCCTCAATATAGGTGATGATTGCGGTAAGTTTTTCTAAATCCTCAAAGAAATTAGGGTATGATTTATTAATTGCTTCCGCATTTTTAATTATGATAGGATGGGTTGCACGACTTGATGCAATAGCGACAGACATCACAATTCGGTGATCGTTATAAGAATCAAACGTTCCGCCACTAAATTCTTTTACACCTTGAATAATTAAGTAGTCGTCTCCCATTTCGACAGGCACACCTAATTGTATTAATGTTTCATAGGTAGAAACAAGTCTATTTGATTCTTTCATTTTAAGCCTTCCAGCATTTATAATACTCGTTTGACCTTCGCTTAATCCGGCTAAAATAGCGAGAATAGGTGCAATATCAGGCGATTGGCTTACATCGATAATAGTTCCTTTGGTATTCGATTGCTTAAAAATAAGGATATTATCATTTTGGGAGATGTTTCCACCCATAGTTAAAATGTAATCGATAATTTTCCTGTCAGGTTGTTTGGAATTGAACGGAATATTTTTACAAGATACTTCACCACTGATTGTTCCTAAAACACCAAAGAATGCTAACTGTGAGTAATCTCCTTCAATTGTAACATTACTTGGATGATATGTTTGGGAACCCTTAATAATATATTCATTATCTTTTTCAATGACTTGAATTTGAAATTGATGTAAAGTATCGATGGTCATATCAATGTATTGTTTTGATTCTAAAGTACCGATGATTTTAATTTTAGAATCACCTTTAACAAGTGGTAAAGCAAACATTAATCCCGAGATAAACTGACTACTAATATTTCCAGGAATTTCATATAAACCAGCAGTTAATGACCCAGAGATAATAATCGAATCTTCGTTTTGTTGGAATCCTAATCCTAGATTTTTAAATAAGTCTTCATAGACACTCATTGGACGTTTAAATAAACTTCTTTTACCAGTAAAAACAATCTTTTCTTTGCTAATGGAGAAAATTGGAATTACAAAACGGAGTGTAGATCCAGATTCATTGCAATCGACAAAATTATCATCGCTTATAGAAACTCTTCCAACCCCACTAACAATCAATTGATGAGTATTTTTAATAAATTTAACGCCTAATTTTTCCATTGCACCAATTGTAGCTACGATGTCTTCGCTATATGTAATATTTGAAATCACACTTTTACCCTTGGATAAAGATGCAGCGATTATAGCTCGATGCGATTGGCTCTTGGATGGTGGAACAACGACCGTCCCAGTAAGTTGCTTCGGTTGGATTAAAACATTCATTCTTTTCCACCACTTTCGATTTTAAATCTTCTGTTTTTCGCTTCCTTCATCATTTCCTTTAATTGTTCGATATCATTTTCGACAATTAGCTTTCGGTAATTTGTTAGATTTTCGATAAAAGAATCAATCTTGGGAAGTAAGTAATTTTTGTTTTCTAAAAATAATTCGCTCCATAAATCTTCATTAATCATGGCAATCCTTGTTAAATCACGATATGAATCGCCAATAAAACGGAATGTATCGTAAGTTTTAGGGTCTGAGTTCACTAGTGCAAGCGATAAAATGTGGGTTAGCTGCGATGTATATGCAATAATATCGTCATGTTCTTCTTTAGAAATAATTGATATGTTTTTAAATTTCATTTCGTGAGCTAATTCTTTAGTTTGTTCTATGGAGGACTCCTTATTGTTTTTTGTTGGTACAATCACATAATTTGCGTTATGAAAAATTGTTTCTTTAGAAAAACTAACCCCCTTTTTTTCTCTTCCAGCAATAGGATGCGTAAAGACTACATCAATATCTTTGTTTATAAAAGGGATTGTATCATCAATAATACTAGTTTTTATTCCTGATATTTCAATTATAACGGTTCCTTTTTGCATATATCTTTGATTTTCTTTTATAAAAGACGCAATGATTTGAGGATATAAGCATAAGTATATAATGTTCGTTTCATGAAAAAAAGTTTCAAGATTTGTATAACCTTCTTGAATGATTTGGTGATTTAAAGCATATGTTAATGCCTCATTTGAGATATCATATGCGATGATTTCATGTTTGTGGTTTAATGCTTTTGCAATAGAACCCCCCATTAATCCTAAACCAACAATACCTATTTTCATTCACTCACCTCTTTATTATTTTAGTATATTTTATCATAAAATGATGTGTTTCATACGAAAATAGTGATAATATTATTCGATATCTTCTTGAATTTTTCTCATTTCATTTTGTTTTTGGATTTTCATTCTAAAGAAAAACAAAATATGTTATAATTACCTCTAAAGAAGGTGTAAATATGATTCAAGAAATTACTTGTTTTGAGTATGCTGGGAAAGTTTTAGAAAAGTTAAATCCCGGAATATTTTTAACTACCTCTTTTGAAAAAAATACAAATACCATGATTATAGGCTGGGGCGGGATTATTGTACAGTGGGGAAAACCGATATTTATTGTACTTGTTCGTGATTCAAGAGCAACTTACAATTTAATTGAAAAGAGTCATGAATTTACCGTTAGCGTTCCATTAAAATCGGCATTGTTAGATGAAATACGGATATGTGGGACAAAATCAATGAGAGAACTTGATAAGTTTGAAACATGCAAATTCACAAAAGTTAAAGGCAGAAAAATAGATACACCAATTATTGGTGAGTGTACTTTACATTATGAATGCAAAGTCATTTATAAACAGCCGCTTAATCAAGCGATGATTCCTGAACAGATTAAAAAACATTATTATGATAAAACCGCAAACCATACTGTTTATTATGGCGAAATTGTTGATCAGTATTTATACACAAAGGAGTGATTTACTTGGCTACTATTCTCGATGGAAAAAGTTTATCTATTAAAATCAAAGAACAAGTTAAAAATGACACGAAAATCTTAACTGAAAACACTAAAATCCAACCGCATTTGGTTGTAGTGTTAATTGGTGAAAATCCTGCTAGTGCATCTTATGTTAGAGGAAAAGAAAAATCGTGTATAAATGCAGGGATTAAAAGCACTGTCATACGTAAAGATGAATCAATTCTTCAAGAAGAGTTAGAATTGATTATAAAAGAGTTAAATGAGGACAAATCAGTCCACGGAATTTTACTTCAACTCCCAATTCCAAAACATTTAGATTCAGAGAAGATTATTTCAATGATTTCACCACTTAAAGACGTGGATGGATTTACACCGAGTAATGTAGCTTTGCTTGCGAATGGAAATCCAAAGCTTGTTCCTTGTACACCACTTGGAATTATGAGATTATTAGAGCATTATCAAATCAAAATTCAAGGGAAACATTGTGTGGTTCTTGGTAGAAGCCAGATTGTTGGAAAACCGATTGCCAGTCTATTATTATTAGCAAATGGAACGGTGACTATCTGTCATTCAAAAACAGAAAACATCAAACAGATAACAAAACAAGCAGACATATTAGTTGTTGCAATTGGAAAACCAAAATGGGTAGACGATACTTTTATCAAAGATGGAGCAACAGTCATCGATGTCGGTATTTCTAGAGTTGATGATGTAATTGTAGGCGATGTTAATTATGAAAAAGCGCGCCAGATTGCAGGGTTTATAACGCCTGTACCAGGCGGCGTTGGGCCAATGACAATTGCATGTTTGTTAGAAAATACATTAGCTTGTTATAAATATCTTGAAGGAGTGTCCAAATGATTGATCGTTATGCAAGAAAACCATTAACAACCATATGGTCTGATCGTACTAAATTTGAAACTTATCTTCAAATTGAAATTTTAAATGTAGAAGCCTTGTTTCAAAAAGGTCTTGTTTTGCCATCCGAATTAGAGTTAATTCATAAAAATGCATCTTTTTCTATGGACGATATTATTGAACTAGAAAACGAGTTAAAACATGATGTAATTGCCTTTACTAGATCTGTATCAAACTCTTTAGGTGCCGAAAAAAGATGGATTCATTATGGATTAACCTCCACCGATATCGTTGATACTGCAAATGGTGTCAGACTACAAAAAGTAAATGAGATCATCTATCAAGATATCATTGCTTTTATGGCGGTGTTAAAAAAACAAGCAGAAAAATACAAAGATACTTATTGCATCGGTCGAACACATGGAATTCATGCGGATATTACTATTTTTGGACTAAAATGGGCATTATGGTATGATGAAATGAATCGTAATTTACACCGGTTTTTAGAAGTAAGAAAAGAAGTTGAGATTGGTAAAATCAGTGGTGCGGTTGGGAATTATGCATTTATTGACCCAAGTGTGGAAGAATATATTTGTCGAAATCTTGGAATTGATAAAGCAAAAATATCAACGCAAACATTACAACGAGACCGATATGCACATTATATTAGTGTTATAGCCTTAATTGGTGCTTCATTAGAAAAAATTGCAACTGAAATTCGTCACTTACAACGGACTGAAGTATCAGAAGTCAAAGAACCTTTTTCACAAAATCAAAAAGGTTCATCAGCGATGCCACATAAAAAAAATCCAATTTCAAGCGAAAATATTACTGGTCTTTCAAGAGTACTTAGAGGATATATTATTCCAATGTTTGAAGACGTTTCATTATGGCATGAACGTGATATTTCACATTCTAGCGTTGAACGGATTGTTTTACCTGATGCCACTTGTTTAATCGATTATATGTTAAATAGATATGCATATGTTTTAGAAAATTTAATTGTAGATGAAACGAAAATGCTTGAAAATATCTACATAACAAAAGGCATTATTTTTTCTCAAAGAGTTCTCACTGCGCTTATAGACAAGGGTTTATCAAGAGAAGACGCATATGATTTAACACAACAACTAACCACTTATACCTATGACCATAACCTTAATTTTATCGATGTATTGAAACAAGATAAACAAGTAAAACAATTCTTAGATTTAAGTACCATAGAAAATTGTTTTACGCTTGAATTTTATAAAGAAAAAAGAAAATATATTTACGCACAAGTATTTACTAAATAACGGAGGAAGAAACAAATGAGCAGATTAGGAAAAATTTGCATACAATTTGTAGCGCTAGTACTATTTAGCCTCTTTTTTGTTTCTGTTCAAGTTCATGCTGAATCAAATAAAACCGCACTGATTGTAGAAAGAAATAATATTAATCAAGCAATCTCTGATCAACTAAAAAACAAATATGAAGAAAATTCTTATAATGCGTTTTTAGTTTCACTATCAAATATTGGTGGTTTAGATGCCATTGATCAAATGATTGCAAATACGTCAGTTTTGCAATCAGATGTAGATCAAATGACAGCTGTGTGTATTTCAATGTTAAGCGGTTTAGTCACAGATTCGACTTACAATGAAATTCTTCTACAATATCTTTCACAAAAAACCAAGTTATTAGGAGAATATACACAACGGTCCATTGTTGCATTTAATGAAGAGTTAGACAGAATTAAAGAAGTAATAGACGAACCAACAAGCGGCGAAATAATTATTTCTAATCTAAGTGTAGACATTACCGATTCAAGTAATGTGCTCGTTTTTTTAGGCGATAAAACCGAGTTACAAAGCAATTATGATTTTGCCCAAGCAGTTATTGCTAATCACTTATTATATGTACCTTCAACTTACCTTCTTTTTATAAATGCTTATCAAACAATTAATCAGTCGTTATTACCGGATATTGGTTTTACATTAGAAGATATTCTACTTTATGATGATGCATCTGTTATTGAAGTTGAAAAAACATATACTAAAATTAGTCAAGCTTTAGGACTTTTAATTTTAATGCCAGATAAATCAGTTTTATCAAGCAAATATAACGATGCAGTTAAGTATGATTTATCTTTATACACGCTTGATTCTAAAACTTTTTTTAACGTAGAACTAAGTTCTATTTTAAATATTATTAATGATGACGAAACTCTTCAACAAGATGTCGATGATGCGATTGTAAGGATTGACGGATTATATGGCTCGCTTGTTTTAAAGGGGGATCATACCAATCTTCAAATACAAATTGATGAATTATCAAGTTTTAATTATGAGCTATACACACCATCTTCTGTTGCAATATTTAACAATGAAATTTCTAGAATTTATTTATTAATGGTTAGTGAAAACGCAACGGAGATAATTATTAATCAATTAGAAGATGACTATTTATCGGCGTTTGATCTTCTTGTTTTAAAGGCAGATAAGTCAAACTTAGAAATAGCAAACAACAAATCAATCGTTGCATATTATGAAGAAAAGGGAAACTATACGGCTTCTTCATACCAAGCATTTAAGACTGAGACTTTGGATTATGGTACATATTTATATGTGAATAACATTTTGAATAATGATAATGCTTTACAATCAGATGTAGATATCTTAACAGATAAAGTTAATCATGCTTTGTCGCTCTTAGTTGAAATAGTAGATAATAGTGACTTAAAAAACATTTTTCTTTATAATTCGAATATTCAATACGAGTTATATACTCCAAACTCAGTCATTCTTTTTAATGCAGAAATGAAGAGATTAGATGACATTATTAACGGGAAGGAACTTTCGCAATTAGTTTATGATCAAGTAGTTATTGATTTAGCTTCGGCTACAGACTTACTTGTATATGAAGCGGATAAATCATTGCTTATCGCGAAGCGCGATACCCTTCTTCTTTTAAATCCGATTAATTACACCGCAACAAGTTACAGGAATTTAGAAGTTAATTTGCATGATGCTCTTGTTATCATAAATGATGCTAATGCTTCACAAGAAAAGGTTAGTGAAACGATTGCTAATTTAAACTTAGCATATGATTTATTACATGCAAAACTATCTGTCGTTGTTATTAAAGCGCAAGTAGACTCTTTGAATGTAGATCAGTATATTACGCTCGGAAAAACGACTATCTATAGTTATCATTCTTCTGATTCAGATATTTTAGTAGTGGATGAATTTGGGAATGTAATAGGGTTGGCTTATGGAGAAGCTTCAGTTAACGTTACTTTGACTGATGGAACGATTGAAACCATTCAATTTTTAGTAAAAGCTAAAGTTTCAACATTAACGCTTGTGTTAACTATCTTACTTCCAGTTGTTAGCGTTGGATTGGCTGTCATGTTAATGTATTTTAAGCCGAATAGTCTTGCTTTTGTTAAAAAGAGTTTTCATTCTAGAAAAAAGGTGAAATAATGAGCATTATTGATGAATTTTGTCAGTCAAAAATATTCATTGAAGGTCTGTCTATACTTCGTCCAAAGACCTTGATTATTTTAGGCTCTGGTCTTGGAGATTTTGCCAAGTTTGTAAAAAATCCGGTTATTGTATCCTACTCAGATATTCCTTTTTTTGTCCAAAAATCAATTGAAGGTCAATCTGGCGAATTGGTAATTGGCTTGATTGGCCAACATCCTGTATACATAATGAAAGGAAGAAATCATTATTATCAAGGGTTAACCGATGAAGAAATGCGTTATCCAATACAAATGTTTAAGTATTTGGGTGTAAATAACTTAATCATTACAAACGCATGTGGTGGAATGAACCCATCATTTAAACCTGGCGATATCATGATTATTGAAGATCATATCAATATGATGGGTAGAAATCCTTTAATTGGAGACAATGTGGATATTATTGGACCAAGGTTTTCA
>Ga0172377_10008815_pt1 | contig 10356 bp, 9 predicted proteins | sample Pumphouse3metaG_FD_119749 | JGI IMG/M metagenome (GOLD analysis project Ga0172377, IMG submission 119749) | Leachate microbial communities from a municipal landfill in Southern Ontario, Canada - Pumphouse #3 metaG | ecosystem: Engineered > Solid waste > Landfill > Unclassified | place: Canada... | reverse complement strand
TCCCGCACTCTTAGTTTTTCAAAAAAACTCGATTGTTCTATACTATACGTCGTTCAACCTAATAATTTGAATTCAGGCGGAATAGTGGGGAGTCTAGATAATTTAGGCAATTGCTTCTTTGACAGTTGCGCAACAACAAGCATTATTGAATCTAGTTATCAGGATGAATATTGGAACGATATGTTGGGCGGAATTATTGGTAATTCTATTGATAATTTAGGCATATATTATTTTACTGATTGTTATGTTGAAGGGAATTTGTCTAGTGGATTTCCTCTTGCGTATTTGTTTAAAAAATACTCAGTGGAAAACTGCACGGCAAACATCACTATCGGTAGAACTTATATAAATAGTATTCCGAATGAGAATACTATCAATAACTAATATTCTACAAAATATACTTTAGTTTAATAAATGAGAGTGTCGTTAGTCGAAAATATATAATTTAAAAACTGCTGTATGCCAGCAGTTTTTGTATATTTAAATATAGCGGAATTTCCTAATTAGTATTTATTTTGGAAAACACTTCTCCAATTTTAGATTCTATGAATAAGAAGTCTTCTCCTAGTTGTTTGTTTTCCATGTTGATATATACTTTTTTGTTTCCTGAAAAATAATGGATGAAACTTGCGGCAGGATACACGTTTAAAGATGTTCCGCCGACTATCAATAAGTCAGCATTTTTCAAAGCGTATATAGCCTGGTTTATCGTTTCTTCGTGAAGGGGTTCACCGTATAAAACTACATCAGGTTTGATGATGCCTCCGCACTTATCACAAATAGGAACTCCTTTTGAGTTGTATACGAACTCAGCATCGAAGGATTTTTGGCAATCCAAACAATAATTTCTGTGAATGGAACCGTGAAGTTCCAACACTTTTTTGGAACCAGCAGCTTGATGGAGCCCATCTATGTTTTGCGTGATGATAGTAATATTCTTACCGGCTTTTTCTAAATCCGCCAGTTTTTTGTGACAGTCGTTAGGCTTTGCATCTAAATACATCATTTTTTCTTTGTAGAACTTGTAAAACTCGCTTGGATTATAAAAGAAGTAATCGTGAGAGACAATTTGGCTGGCGGATAAAACGTTGGTGAATATTCCAGAAGCTGACCTAAAATCTGGTATTCCAGATTCGGTTGATACACCTGCGCCTCCGAAAAATACTATGTGTTTTGATTCGTCGATGTATTTTTGTAATTCAGCAATTTGTTCATCAAGTTTATTCATAAATTTATCCTCTTGTTAATAGTATAAAACAAAATAGAATTATTTGTATTAAAACAAAATGACATATCATTTTTTGAATATGTGTGGAATATTGTATATACACAGCAATAATTGGTTAACTGCGGATCGAAAAGTCACTCAATGTATTCCAAATATTACAAAAGTGTAAGGAAAGTACAAGATTTTCGACTATTTCGAAAAAATTGTCGATTTTCCTTTGATTTTCAATAAAAACGACTATAATCGATTAAGTTGGAGGAATTGTACATGAATACTTTTATGCTTTTGGCTGAAACCACTACAGACGGTGAGCCATACGAATTACTACTACCTATTGCCTTAATTCTTTTGTTTTCAAAATTGTTAGGAATAGGATGCCGCAAGATTAATTTACCTCAGGTTATTGGTTTTTTACTTGCTGGATTACTTGTAGGATTAATTTATTTGATTCCCGATCAAACCGTTTTCACTACTTATACCACTACTGGTATTAATGATTTTGCTAAGATTGGTGTTATATTGATTTTATTTTCAGCTGGTGTTGAAACAGACTTGCGTAAGATTAAGGCTGTTGGTGTCGCCAGTGTTATTATTACCTCGCTTGGAGTGATAGTACCGCTTTTATTGGGATTTTTAGCCGCGTGGATATTCATGCCTGATGTTGGTATATATTCTCAGTTGTTCTACGGCGTTATTTTAACCGCTACATCCGTATCTATTTCAGTCGCTACTTTAAAAGAATTAGGAAAACTGGATTCGCTCGTTGGACAAGCAATTGTTTCAGCAGCTATATTAGATGATATTATTGGTATCATCTTATTATCCTTAATTTTATCTATTTCTGGCGTAGGTGGTGCAACTGTATACGTTGCAAATAATACTGCTTTGAATATTCTTTGTGTCGTTGGTATTATGGCTGGTTTCTTTCTCGCTGCTGCCATTGTTGGCATCTTTATTAAAAAATTATTTAACTGGATGGAAACAAAGTGGCCCGCTCACAGACGTATTTCAATATTTTCATTAGTCATTTGTTTCTTATTCGCATATTGTGCTGAAAAATTCTTCGGCATTGCAGATATTACTGGTGCGTACGTCGCCGGTCTAATTATTTCTGAATCTACCAATAGTTGTAAGTCGTACATTGATACTAAGGCTGATACAATCGGTCAAACATTCTTTGTACCTATATTCTTTGCATCCATTGCTTTGATGATGTACAACGGCGAAGCGATGAGCGTTGATACCAATTTCATTTGGTTCGGTGTTGTGTGGGTCGTCTTTGGTATTATCTCTAAGGTAATAGGCGCTGGTGCAGGTAGTTTACTGTGCAAGTTCAAGGTTAAAGACGCACTTAGAGTTGGCGTCGGTATGATGGCCAGAGCCGAAGTTGTTATAGTATGTGCTAAAAAGGGTATTGATAGTGGCCTTGTAAGCGCGAGTATTATGCCGTTCGCTTTAGTACTTATTATTTTAACTTCACTTCTTACTCCCATCTTTTTAAAGGTTTTATATAAGGGGTCAGATGATTTACCCAAAACCGTTAAAGAAGAAGTTGTTGTTGCCGAACAAAAATAAGCATTCGCTTAGAAAATAGATAAATTTCAACCCGACTGAAAGTTTGTTTAGTCGGGTTTTTACTTGTATTAATACAAAAGGTAGACTAAACTATAAATGTTCTGATGAAAGCGAAAGAAAGGAAGCAATTCCTGGGCCACTCGTCGAGGAACCGCGTTATCGGCGTATGAGATAAAAAACAAATAAGCGCACGAAAAGTGAACTGGGATGGTACCGCGGGATAAGCACCCGTTCCTAGAGTATGTGCTTTTTTATTTGGAGGAAAAACATATGAGAAAAATGAGCTCGGATGAAATCAGAGATACCTGGTTAAACTTTTTTAAATCAAAAGGCCACTACATTGAACCCTCAGCTTCGCTGCTGCCGCAAAACGATCCCACTTTGTTGTGGATCAACGCTGGTGTTGCTGCGTTAAAAAAATATTTTGACGGTTCAAAAAGACCTGAACACACGCGCATTACTAACGCTCAAAAATGCATTAGGACCAATGATATAGAAAATGTCGGCCATACTGCAAGGCACCAAACGTTCTTTGAAATGCTTGGTAATTTTTCTATTGGCGATTACTTTAGAGATGAAGTTATTCCCTGGGCTGCTGAATTATTAATGGATGACAAATATTTTGGATTTCCTGCTGAAAAGCTTTACGTTTCTTACTATCCTAAGGATTTAGAGACAAAAAATTTATGGATTAAGAGCGGTATAGCAGAAGATCACATGATTCCATTAGAAACAAACTTTTGGGAAATAGGTCAAGGTCCTTGCGGCCCTGATACAGAAATATATTTTGATAGAGGAGAAGGTTACGATCCTGAAAAACGCGGGATAGTAATGCTTAAAAACGACGAAGACAACGAGCGCTATGTCGAATTGTGGAACATCGTATTCTCGCAGTTCAACGCAGATCCTAAACTAAAGAGAAAAGATTACAAAGAACTCCCTCAAAAAAATATTGATACTGGTGCCGGTCTCGAAAGATTCGCCTGTATTATTCAGGGTGTCGATACTAACTTTGATACCGATTTATTCGTTCCACTTATATCGTGGATAGAATCAAAGGCAGATAACATGCCTTATGAAGGCAAGAACAAACTCGCGTATAGAGTTATTGCCGATCACGTTCGTTCGGTTACGTTTGCACTTTCTGATGGCGCTGTATTCTCAAATGAAGGACGCGGATACGTACTTAGACGTCTGGTTAGACGCGCTGTGCGCTACGCCAATCAGTTGGGATTGCCTACAGGAAGCCTTTCTGAACTGGTGGATGTAGTAATAGATAACATGAATTACTTTTATCCCTATTTGAAAAATAGCAGAGAAAAAGTAAAGAAGATGGTTTTATCTGAGGAAAACAAATTTGCTAAGACATTGCACTCCGGTGAAAATATCTTGCGCAAATATATTAAAAACAGCGAAGGAATGCTATCTGGAGAAGATGCGTTCAGATTGTCTGATACTTATGGTTTCCCGATAGAACTAACAGAAGAAATCTGCGGTGAACAAGGCGTTAAAGTCGACGTAGTAGAATACGAAAAAGAACTTAAAGCTCAGCGCCAACGCGCTCGCGATGCCAGAGGTGATAGAGTATCCTTCTCGTCTCAGTCTGAAGATTTGATGAAGTTTAACAAGCCTTCCACGTTCACCTATGATTCTGAAAATATTACTTCAAAAGTAATAGGTATATTTAAAGATGGTAAACAGGTAGATACCTTGGAAGATGAAGGCGATATTATACTTGAAAATACGTGTTTCTACGCTGAGTCTGGCGGGCAAGTTGCGGATCAAGGAATAATTCAAAATTCCGAAACTCAATTAAAAGTTGTCGACGTTCAAAAAGCACCGAATAAGCAATTCTTGCACCACGTTGAAGTCCTTTATGGATGCGTGAAACTCGGAGATGAATTCGATGTAACTATAGATGCTGATCGCAGAAACATCATTCGTAAGAATCACTCTTCTTGTCACTTGCTTCAAGCAGCTTTGCAAAAAGAAGTTTCTAAGGATGTTCATCAGGCAGGATCATTTGTTAATGAAAATGAAATGAGATTTGATTTCACCTTAGATAGAAAACTTACCGAAGATGAGTTGAAACGCATCGAGAGAGATGTTAACGACTATATTGAACAATCGATTCCTTGCGTGACAGAAATACTTAAGAAGGAAGATGCTAAAAAGACTGGAGCTATGGCTTTATTTAGCGAAAAGTATGGCGATAAAGTACGGGTTGTAGAATTTGGGGATGTATCAAAAGAATTCTGCGCTGGTACTCACGTTTCTAATTCTAAAGATATCGGTCTATTCGTAATTGCCACTGAAACCGCAGTTGCTGCAGGTGTTAGACGCATAGTTGGTTATACCGGTAGAGCGGCCTATGAATATTTGAAAGAACGTCAGAATGAATTGAGCGATGTTGCTGAAATAACAGGGGTAAGATCCGACAAGGAAGTAATGCCGAAATTGCGCTCTTTGTTTAAAGAAAAACAAGAATTGCTTCAAAGAATCGAAGAGTTGGAAGGAAAGATAGTTTCTTCTAAAATTTCATCTGCAAAAGCGATATTTGTTGAGTTTGATGGATTAAAGATATATCCTTTAAAGGTAAATAATTTTACTCACGATCAAGAAGTCGACACGCTTAAAGAAATAACGAAAGATGAAAGCGCAATCGCTATCATTTTCAACTTGAAGAGCAAGAAAAACAGCTTAGCTGTTGCTCTGGGCAAAACAGCCCAAACCAAATATAAGGCCGGATTACTCGTAAGAGCAATCGCATCGAATCTCAATGGTTCTGGTGGCGGCAAGCCGGATATGGCATTTGGCGGATTTGGTGACGCTAGTAAAGTTGATGAAATTATTTCTAAAATAAAGGAGATTATAAATGTCTAGAATATTAGGCTTAGACTTAGGAACAGTTACACTTGGTGTAGCTATATCTCGAACGGGTATTATATCTACAGGTTATGAAGAATTTCGTTTTGAAGATAGAGAATGGCATATTGCTTTACAAGAAGTAGTTAGAATTGTTAAACTTGAGCATATAGAGGAGATAGCATTAGGCTTACCTTTAAACATGTCGGGTACAGAATCTGAAATGAGTACAAACGCCAGAAATTTCAAAGAGATGATAGAAAATGAAATTGAAGGTATGAAGGTTGTATTCGTCGATGAAAGATGGACGACTAAACAAGCGACAAGACGTTTGCTTGAAGGAGATATGTCGCGCAAAAAGAGAAAAAAAGTTATAGACAAAATGGCAGCCCAACTTATACTTGACACATACCTAGAAAGAGGATTTTAAAAATGGCAAAACAAGAAGCAAATACAGTAGTATTTACAGATGAAAATAACAAGGACATGAAAGTTGAATTATTATTTTCAATCGTTAGACCCGAGACAGAAGTTAGATATTTATTCGTCGTTGACCCTGAAGATAACGAAGGCGTATTAGTCTTCTCATCCGATGATGAAGGAAATCTCGAAATCGTTAATGAAACAGCCGGTGAAGAAGTGATCGAATATTTGAATGAAACATTCGAACGTTACGAAGAAGATGAACTTGACCCTGTTGAAGTTGAAGATGAAGAAGAAGACGAAGAAGACGAAGAAATAGACGAAGAAGACAAATACGAATACGGCACATATAAAGACTCCGATGAAGAGTGCGATTGTTGCTCTGGAGATTGCGACTGCTGCTGTAGTAAAGAAGAAGACGACAATGACGATGATGACGATGATGACGACGACGAAATAGTAGCAGACGACGACGAAGAAGAAGAAAAGAAATAATGAGAATCCTTTCATTTAATGTGAACGGAGTTCGCGCAATTATAAAAAAGACATTCCCGGAAGATTTCAAAACATTGAATCCGGATGTCCTTGTATTGCAAGAAACCAAATTTACAGAGAGTGAACACACTAAGTTTCCATTTGAACCGGAAGGTTACGATGTTTACTGGACAAATTCCAAACTTAGAAAAGGATATTCAGGTGTTGCTGTACTAACTCGCATTAAACCATTATCGGTACATTACGGTATGGAAAATGGTGAATACGACGAAGAAGGTCGCATGATTACTTTAGAATTCGAAAATTTCTACTTAGTTGGAGCTTACGTTCCAAACTCTGGAGCTGAACTCAAACGTCTTGATTTTCGTATGGAATATGAAGCAAAACTCAAATTGTATTTAAAACAGTTGGATTCTAAAAAGCCAGTTGTATATACAGGCGATTTAAATGTCGCTCACAATGAGATAGATTTAAAAAATCCCACTTCAAATCACCACAACGCCGGTTTCACAGATGAAGAAAGAAATGGGTTTACTAATTTGTTATCTGAAGGGTTTGTCGACACGTTCCGCAAACTTTATCCGGATACCGTGAAGTATTCTTGGTGGTCTTATAGATTTCAGGCTCGCAAGAGAGATGCTGGCTGGAGAATCGACTACTTTTTAGTTTCTGATCGTTTGATGAATCAAGTGAAAGACAGCAAGATACACAATGAGATCTTGGGGTCAGATCACTGTCCTATTGAAATCGAACTTTAATCAAAATTATTATGAAGTCCTAAGTATTAGAATCGGAAAGTTTAACTCGAAAGAGGACAGCGGAAAGATTTGGTATACTGGGGCTTCTTTTTTTTTGTGTAAACAGGCGACCAAGAAAAATGCGCAAAGTAAATGCGCATTTGTGTAAGATTTATAATATAGTTTAGCCTTGTAATCCTTTTGTTTGTCTGACCATGTTTTCAACGACTACATCGTAAATATCACCTATTGATTGTGCGTATTCTAGAACTTGCCAAGGTTCATTTGTGTGGTAGTGAATTTTTATTAATTCATCATCGCCTACAGCTAATAAACTATCGCCCACGATATTGGTTTTAATGTATTCGTTTATTTTGTTTTCATCTAAGTTTTTGCCTGATATTAGTAATTGTGTATCAAATTTATACTCTATTTCTTCCATAATTATTTTCCCCCTTTAGGATTATATCTACTTAATAATATACGCTATAAACTGAATTATTTAAATAGAAAAAATCAATAGTTGGGGCGCGTTAAAATTCAAAATATCTAATTTTCTATGCGTTTTAGATATTATTTTTATAAAATTGTGGATTTTATGAATGACGTTGAGCTCGACCGCATTATATGAGATGCCGCAGTTGTTTGTTTGCGCACGTTCCCAACAGCGTCAGTGAAAAATATTTTAGGTGATTTTAGGAATCCATTTTAAAAGGATATGTTACATAATGTGTTGTGAAATCGACTGAGTGTGATAAAATTATATCGACAAAATATTAGTTAGAGGAGCAAAGATGAATACAAAAATAAATGATTTACTTACTACCGTTGAACTGAGAAAAATTCTACAGGATTCTTTAGAATACCTTGGGGAATGTCCCACCGCGGGATTTTCAAAAAAAATCTACGAGATACGTGCGGAAAGATTTAACATATTGAACAAAGAAGGATCTCTTATCAATAAACTTCTTGACGATGTAAAAGATACGAAAGAAAATTCCAAATTAACTAATGGTGAATTTATTCAAAGTCAGTTAGATAAATGTCGAGATGACTTATTCGGAAAAGAAGCTTTATTTCTCAAAGAAGAGCACGGCTCAATCAAATTGGAAAAAGAAGGACTGCTTGAAGTGATGCACGTGCTTATTGAAACAAATTTGAACTTGGGACTTATTGTAGATGCTCTAGTTAAAGAACTTTATGAATCGGGCGATTTTAGAAAAGAACTCAGCGAATTTTTCTCCTACAACGAGGCTTATTTTTACTCTTATGCGATTGAATCAGTCGCTTACATATTGAAAAATTACTTTGAAGAAGGTGTTGGCGGCATAAATTTAGAATTGAAGAATGAAGAGTTGAAATTAGCTGGCAAAAAAACCGCTGCATCAAATGGCCTTGCCGAAGTAGCGAGAGCCAGTGTCGGAGTATCTTCCTGCATTGAAATGTTTCACATATTAAAAGTCGCTTACAGAATGGGCGATGAACAATTTGTAAAAAGAATGAACGCTATGGAAAATGAGATTAAGCCTTACGACAATGAAGAAGTCATCATGTCTAACTTTGAAGAAAATGCTGAGATAGAGACTCTTCCAAAACTCTTTGCAGATTACACGGATTTTTGCAGAGGCAAATCCGTGAAAATGTATTCGGAAATTTTAGCAAGATATACGATTAGATAAGACTTAAAAATCACGTAAAAAGCGCAACATACTGTTGCGCTTATATTTTAAATTATATTTCGCCTTTGGTTTAAATAACAATGCGTATTAAACGCGTCATGTTACAGCGATCTATTTTTGGATATTAACAGATTAATTGTTATCGTCGTCGTTGTTGTTGCCTAAATTTCCGTAAGCATCATAATCTTGTTCGTCGTAAAAGTCATCATCTGATCTTTTGCTTCTTCTAGTGCGTTGATGATCTGATTTTGATTTAGCACCATAGCGCTTTTCTGATTTGCTGCCGTAGTCGCTCGATTTAGAATTGTTGAATTTTCCCTGATTTTTCATAAGTATTCTTTCCTTTTTTGAATATATTAGAAGCTTGATTTTTTTTATTAATTTTAATATTAACTTTACAAAATTTCACTTCTTGCTTGTAATTATATACAAATAATCAACAAAGTAAATAGAGAAAAATATATATTTTTGAACGCGTGTATAAATTGAGTTATCAGATAAATATAGACTTTTAAAAAGTTCCGTTAAATGTGCATTTTTTCTGAAAAAAGTGAAGAGAAAGATTCTTATAAATTTTTTCAAGAAAATAATTGTTATTGTTTTTTCACATGCTTTTGATAGGCTTTAATTGGGACTGCATCTCAACAAAGGGTAAGAACAATTTGAACAGCGATAAACTACATTGAAAATATTGCTGTCAGTTCCTTTTATATTGCTAAATATATCTATAATATATATAATACTAGAGACTATGAAAAGATAAGTGTTTTACTTGCGTGCTTAAGCGACCTATGTACGGTGAAAGATAGGAGTAACGGAGTAAGATATATCACTTGGAGTCATTAGATTACAAACAAGAGCAAAGAACAATCAGTCTTTGAATTAGGGTGGTACCGCGCAATGTCGTCCCTTGAAATTCAGAGATTTTTTATTTTAAATAAAACGAGGAGAAGTAAAATGGAATTGAAGAAAACGTTGTTAATGAACAAAGGTAAATTTGAAATGCGTGCAAACCTTCCTACCAAAGAGCCTAAGATACTCAAGGATTGGGAAGATATGGACTTGTACAACAAAGTCCGCGACAACAGAGATGGCAGAGAAGAGTTCTATCTGCACGAGGGCCCCCCTTACGCTAACGGTGAGATTCACTGCGGTCACGCCCTGAATAAGATACTCAAAGACATGATAAACCGTTACAAGGCTTTAGATGGCTACAAAATCACATATATCCCCGGTTGGGATACTCACGGTTTACCCATCGAAAATGCCGTAACAAAACAAGGTATTGATCGCAAAACTATGCCTGTATACGAATTTAGAAAGTACTGCATGAAATATGCTTACAAACAGGTAG
>Ga0172377_10008813_pt1 | contig 10356 bp, 8 predicted proteins | sample Pumphouse3metaG_FD_119749 | JGI IMG/M metagenome (GOLD analysis project Ga0172377, IMG submission 119749) | Leachate microbial communities from a municipal landfill in Southern Ontario, Canada - Pumphouse #3 metaG | ecosystem: Engineered > Solid waste > Landfill > Unclassified | place: Canada... | reverse complement strand
TCATTTGGCAAAGCTTGTGATAAGGGGGGCGGCAAGAAAAGCTCTTCACAAATATCGCTACCGGCTTCATAACCACCTTCTGCAAGTAAATCAATGAGCCCTAAATTATAATCCAATTTTACTCTTGTCTCACTGATACGCTTTAATACATTTTCCATAATCTATAATTTTTGATGTTTATACAATTTTTAAATAACGGTCATCTAATTAACTCACAATTTTTTTTGACAGTCAAGTCTAATTATTTTTTATACTCATTTAAATGAGCGATTTTTTTACCCAATTCAAATACCACAATACTGGCAATGCCAAAACCTAATGGGAAAATCCAATCAAATAAAGACAATGGTCTAACACTTAATAATCTGTTCAAAAATGGCAAATAAACAGATGCTACCAATAGGGCAAAACCAATTAAAGTCGCATAAACCAGGTATTGATTTGAAAAAGGATTAATTTTGAAAATCGATTGTTTTAAACCACGAACTGCATAAATATAAACTAAAGTACTCGCCCCAATTGTAACAAACATTACTGATCGCGCTAAATCAACATCGCCAATTATTTTCCAATAAAAATAGAAGATAGCTAGAGCTAGCCCATCCATTACAATTGCATAAAAGACAATAACTTTTTGCAAACTAGTTGGTAAAAAGGTCTGATTTTTAGGACGTGGCTTTTCTCGCATAACATTCTTTTCAGTCTTATCAAAGGCCAAGCTAGCAGCTGGCAAAGGATCTTCAATTAACTTAATCCACAACACTTGAACTGGCAAAATTGGTAATGGCCAACCTAATAAAATAGCCGAACCTATAATTACCATTTCTTGAAAACAATCTGTGAAAAGATACAATATTACTTTTTGAATATTATTAAAAGTGATTCGCCCTTGTTTAATAGCCTCAATAATGGTTAGGAAACTATTATCTAATAAAACTAAATCGGCCACCTCTTTTGCCACATCTGTGCCATTTCCAACCGCTACACCTATATCTGCCTTTTTTAAAGCGGGCGAATCATTTATGCCATCACCCGTCATCGCAACTACGCGATTATTTTGTTGTAAGGCAGAAACAATTTTTAATTTATGATGCGGGCTAACACGCGCATAAAGACGTATACTATTTACTTTTTTCCTTAATTCATTGTCACTCATTTTATCTAAAGCGTCTCCATCTAAAACATTCTTACTATTAATTTCAAAACCGATTTCCCGAGCGATAGCGATAGCTGTTTTTTCATGATCGCCAGTAATTATGACCACTCTTATTCCCGCTTTCTGACAAGAGGCAATCGCCTCTTTTACATTTGGCCTAATTTGATCCCGTAGAGAAAATATTCCCACCATTGTTAAATTCTGCAATTCGTCATATTTTAATTCCCCCTTTTTCCCCGCCTCTCTTTCTACATACGCTAGAGCAATCACTCTGGCGCCTAACATAGTCACTTTATCGATTTTAGTCTGATAAAAATCTCTTTCCTTGGCTGTCATTTTTTTTACCCCCCGGTCTGATTCATATTGACTTGATAATTTCAGAATTTTCTCTGGCGCTCCTTTTACATATATAATCTGTTTTCCATTTTTTCCTACTTTATGTGAAGTGGCCATTAATTTAATTTCCGAAGAAAACTGCAAGGTGCTAAGACGCGGCTCTTCTAATTCAATTTCACGACGATATAGGCCAAAGCTAGCCCCCTTTAACATAAAAGCTTTATCTGTTGGGTTACCTAGTACTTTTAAATTAGCTTCTTTTTCACCAGGATTTTCTAACAAGCCATCATTACACAATACTCCAATTTTTAAAGCTAAATTATGTTTTTCTATTTTTTCTTCACCCTTTATGGTAAATAGCTTATCAACCATCATCTCTCCCTGAGTCAAAGTTCCTGTCTTATCAGCGCAAATTACAGAAACAGAGCCCAAGGTCTCAGCAGCAACCGCCCGACGCACCAAGCCTTTTTTCTTAGCAAGACGTTGCATACCAATAGCTAAAATTATAGCCATTGCCGGAATTAGCCCCTCAGGAACCGCTGAAACAACAATAACCACTGAAACCATAAACATTTCGAAAACATCACGTCCTGACAAAACGCCAATAAAAAAAATTAAAACATTAGCAAAGATTAAAAATAGACCCAGTTTAATTCCAAATTTATTAATCTGACGCTGTAAAGGCGTTAAATCATCACTCGTTTCTTTAATTAATTTTGCTACTTGTCCAATCTCTGTCTTAGCTCCCACAGCCGTAATTACCATTTCTCCCCTTCCCTCAACTACCACTGTTTCTCTATAAGCCATGTTTTTTCTATCTCCTAACCCCACCTCCTTCTTTATTTCTGCCACCTCTTTAATTACTGGCAGTGATTCTCCGGTTAGAGGAGCTTCATTTATCTTTAAATTAGAAACTGTAAAAAGACGACCATCAGCTGGCACCACATCGCCGGGGTTAAGCTCAATAACATCACCAATCACCAGCTCTTCACGGTTGATAATAACAAGCTCCTCTCCTCTTCTTACCCTAATCTCATGAACAACAGTGCTATTTAATTTTTTTAATGCATTATTAGCCTTCCATTCCTGAAAAAAACCAACCGTATTAGTCATCAATATAACCAAAAAAATAATTAGTGAATCACTTTTATGTCCTGCAAAATAACTAATAGCTAAAGCTGCTACTAAAATAAATACCAGTGGATTTTTAAACTGATTTAAAAATAAACGCAAGCTGCCAAAAGCCTTATTCCTGGGTAGTTTATTTAAACCGTTAGCCGCTAATCGCTTCTTAGCCTCTTTGAGCTCCAAACCCTTTTCGCTTGTTTTTAACTTTTTAAAAACCTCCTTGGTAGTAAGTTGATAAAATAAAAAATTACTCATTGTTTTAAATATAATTTAGTCTTATTTTTAATTTTATCATAAATTGCCTCTTAGCTCCAATATAAAAAAACCCTTAAATTAAATTAAGGGTTTTTTATATTTTCCACTATTTTATTATTTCATTTTAGACAGCCCACCCATGCCTCTGCCCGACATCATGCCCTGACCTTGATTATCAATACCAATTTCAAGAAATTTATTATGAGCCTGCTCCATTAAATCATGTGCCTCCAAAAATGTAGCAAAATTTTCGGCAGTTATCTTGTCAGCAAGGAAATGATCCTCTGGCAAGGCTTCCTTCCAAGAATTGTAATCACGCGACTTTAAGGCAGTTTGCATAATATCCCTATTTACTTCTCGAGTCATATAATTTGCCCCGCGACGCTCATCTCTTTCAGCTATCTTTTCGATTTTTTCTTCTTCACTTAAACCAAACATTCCTCCTCGATTAGATTGATTGGCGGCATCAGCAATTATTGCGCCACCGAAAAGAAAGGCAAAAGAACCTAAAATTAATAAACTACTTTTTAATTTTTTGTTTTTCATAGATTTATATTATTCCTAATTTGTTTCTACAATTAGGAAATGTTAATTAATAAACAGAGATTTCTCTCTGCTTATTACTACGTACAAATATTTATTTTCTTCATTTTCAAAAAATATAAAATTACCTATTTAGTAATAAATCATGGTTTTGCCCCCTGGGAGCTTGTCTTTGGAACATTCTTTTACCGGCCGAATAAGGTAAAACCTTTAAAGCAAAAAACTCATTTTCTCCTGTTTTTTCCCCAATAAAACGAGCAATTTCATTTTCTCTTAATAAAATTTTCTCCTGATTAAAATTTAAAAAAACCTGCCAAATTACTCCTTTTTCATCTCTAACTTCAACATAGTCATTTGTCTTAAAGGGTAAAACAACTCCTAGCAAACGCCCTTTATCAGGCGCAGACCAAAAACCCATTTGCGGATTAATTACTGTTTGATATAAAGGTGTTTTATAGCTTAAAATTTCATCTATCTTTTCCCCTAGGCCCGCTTTGGTCATAACTGATCCTAAAAAAATACTTCCTAAAAACGATCCAGTAATTATTAACCAAAGTGGATAAAGGTAGCCCTTTTTAGTGTGTTTAACCTGTACAAATATAATGATAATAAAAGCAGCAACAAAAAATATCCAAAAAAACGGTAGAGTGTTTAACAATAAGCGCCAGCTGGAGATATTTATATCCCGACTTGAAGATAAGTCTAAATTATTTAATAGAAATAATAAAACTGAGAATGAAAGAGAGCTAAAAAGAAAAGCAATAAGTGCCAATAACCAAACAAAAATATTTTTTAACTTAAATTGCCAGCGTCTAATTGGTTTAATTTTTCTATCTTTTATAATACTTATTATTTTTTCACCTAATTTTTCTTCTGCCATATATTTATAAACAGCTACTTATTTGTCTGCACTAATATTTTGATTAATTCTTTTTTAGCCTTATTTAAACGAGAGGCAACTGTTCCTAAGGGCTTTTTTATAATATCCGCTATTTCCTTATAATCTCTTTCTTCAACAAATTTAAGAATTATTACTTCCTGATATTTTAAATTTAAACTGGAAATAGCTTGATTTATTTTCTCTATTTTTTCTTCTTGAATAATCTTATCTAAAACATCATCATCGAATCTTAACTCTTTAAAATTACTTTCCCTTATATCAATATCAAGAATTTGCGGACGGGCTTTAAAACGACGATAATTATCAATTATCTCGTTATGAGCAATCCGATAAATCCACGATGAGAAAGACAACTTATTATCAAAGTCATTCAAATTTAAATATACTTTGATAAATACATTTTGCAAAATATCATCAACTTCCTCCTCTCTTACATTAATCATTCTTTTTATATAAAGTCGTAACTTCTTTTTATATTTTTCAACAATATAAAAAAAATCGTCTTTATCTTTTAGAGCCAGAGTCACCAATTCCCCATCACTTAAATTTATATATTCTTTTTCTAAGCCAAGTGGCATAATACTAAAAATTCAAAAAATTGTTTAACTTAACTTTATATAATACGATTTTAAATTATTTTTCTTCAACTAATCCTCCTTCCTAAGAGCGGTAATAGGATCAAGACGAGATGCTTGTTGTGCTGGTCTTATTCCAAATAAAAAGCCACAACCAAGAGAAAATAACAATGAAATCAAAACTCCTTGAAACGGAAAAGTAAAATACCAATTTAGACCAAAGCGATTAGCTAGTAAAGCAAAAATATAGGCTAGGACAAGGCCAAATATAACACCTAGTAGCCAACCCCAAAAGGTTATCAAAACCGCCTCAATTAGAAATTGCCAAGTAATATCTCCCTTTTTTGCGCCCAAAGCCTTACGTAATCCTATTTCTGGAGTTCTTTCAGAAACAGTAACATACATAATATTCATAATACCAACTCCTCCTACCAACAATGAAATCAACACTATAGCAAGTAGAAGAAAGGTGATTGCTCCCGTTACGGTATTTAAAATATCAATCATCTCTTCCATCGTAGATACTCGAAAATCATCTTTATCAGGATTATCAATATCGTGCCTCTCTCTTAAAAGATAACGTATTTCTTCTGCCGTTTCATCAGCGATATCAGTATTATAGAGTTCATGAATAAAATACATAGCATAATCAATTCCCAACATTTTTTTATGCAGAGTATTAATTGGAATAAAGGCCATATCATTAAAATCCATAAAACCGAATGAACCACCTCTTTCTTCCAAAACACCAACTACTCTAAACTTTTTACCACCTAAAGAAACAAACTCGCCCACCGCTGTCTGATCACCAAATAAGGTTTCTTTTATTTTACTTCCTAAAACCGCCACTTGCGCCTGCCCCCTGTCATCAGCCTCAGAAAAAAAAGTTCCCTCAACTAGGTTCGTAGCGCTATCAATATATTGATATGGCGCACTTACTCCAAATATAAACACTTTTTGACTTTCGCTTCCATATTTAATTCTATCTTGACCTAGGGTTGCAGCGTAGCTATATTTGACATTATTTAACCTATCAATTGCCTCCATATCACTAACCTTTAAGCTAGTAATTTCACCTACAGCAAAACTAGCAGACTCACTCGGTGTTTTTACCTCAGTCTGAATTATGTTAGTCCCGTATGACTCAACCTCACCTAAAATTAAACTACGCAAACCATCGCCAGCGGAAAAGACAACAACAATAGAGGTAACGCCAACCACTATACCTAAAACCGTTAAACTGGTACGTAAAATATTAAGGCGCAAAGAAGTTAGTGCCAATTTAAAAGCTATTTGAATTTTAGAAATTAATTTATTCATAATGCAGGGCATCAATAGGATTTAGATCACTTGCTTTTTTTGCTGGGTAATAACCAAAAATAATACCAATGATAGCCGCTACTGAAACAGCCAAAATTATAGAAGATGCAGAAACAACAAAGGCCCAATCATAGCCTAAGGATATAACAATAACAGTTGTTAAATAAGCTAGCACTACGCCCATTATCAAGCCGACAAAGCCACCAACTAAAGTTAAGGCCACTGACTCAAATAAAAATTGAAATCTAATTTGACGCTTCGTTGCCCCTAAAGCCTTACGCAATCCTATTTCCCTTGTTCTTTCGGTAACACCAACTAGCATTATATTCATAATGCCAATCCCTCCCACCAACAATGAAAGCGCTGCCATTGCCGCTAGAAAATACCGCAAAGCGTTAGTAATGCTCGTTATCAATTCTAAAGCATCAGCAAAACTGCGAACAGAAAAATCGTCATCAGCCGGATTATCAATATTATGCCTTTCCCTTAAAATTATTTTAATAACCTCCATTGTCTCATCAATATTTTCCTCCGAGCTAACGGCTACTCGAATAGCACTTAAATAGTCAACTCCAGAAATTTCTTTTTGCACAAACTTCAATGGGGCAAAAATACCATCATCAGAATTAGAAAAACCGCTCTGACCACGCGGCTTCAAAACACCAATAACAATCAATTGTCTATTTTTTACTTTCAATCTTTTACCGATTGGATTTTCTTCTAAAAAAAGTTCATTCGCTACATTACTTCCCAGCACCGCTAAGCCAGCATTAGAATTTAATTCATCTGTCGAAAAAAATCTACCCTGCGCAATCTCCGTTCCCTTTTCAACCTCTAAATAGTCACCCGCTATTCCTTCAAGTTGACCATCATAACTACGATCCTGATAATAGGCACTAACGTTAGCATCGTAATAGGAAACAACACTTTCTACATGAGGAACGTTACCCTCTTTTTTTATATAATTTGCATCCGATTCCTTTAAAGTTGTAATCTTCACTCCAAAAACTGAAGCTGGTGGCCCTTTTTCATTCGACTGACCTGGTAAAATACCAATTAAATTACCACCAAATGAATCAACTTGACTTAAAATTAAACTTTGCGCGCCCGCGCCTAAGGACATAATTAAAACTACCGCTCCAACACCAATAATAATTCCTAGCATAGTTAAAAAGCTCCTTGTTTTATTAACTAAAAGAGCTCTTTTGACTATCTTTAATATTTGCAGAAAATTATCAAACATAAACTATTATTTGAGAAGTTCGCCATCACGTGCAAAGCGTCGATTTTCCACTTTTGTATCCGCCACAACCACGCCATCTAAAATACGGATTATTCTTTCCGCGTGCTCGGCGGTAAAAGTTTCATGAGTAACTAGAATAATTGTTCTTCCTTCCGCGTGTAATTTTTGCAATATCTCCATTACCTGTCTACCTGATTTAGAATCTAGATTTCCAGTTGGCTCATCAGCAAAAATTACCGAAGGATCATTTACTAAAGCCCGAGCGATAGCGACTCTTTGTTTTTCTCCACCCGATATTTGATTGGTAAAATAGGATAAACGATGTGAAAGGCCAACATTATCTAAAACCATCTTCGCCCTTTTATCCATATCTTTTTTATCATCAGAATAAATTAAAGGTAATTTTACATTCTCTAAAACAGAGGTGCGCGCTAAAAGATTAAAAGACTGAAAAACAAAGCCAATTTCTTTATTTCTTATCCTTGCCATTTGATCATCATCTAAATGCGATACATCTTTATTGGCAAAAAGATAAGTTCCTTTCGATAGGGCTGAAAGCATGCCTAAAATATGCATTAATGTTGATTTGCCAGAACCAGACGGCCCCATAATTGAAACAAACTCGCCACGTTTAATTGTTAAATTAATTCCCTTTAAAACCTGGGTTTCAATTTCTCCTAATTTATATATTTTCTCTAAATTTCTTATTTCAATAAGATTTTCTTTCATACAGGTATCAATTTAACTTATTACTACTGAGTTGACTTAACAAAGGTTATAACTTCATCATTCTCATAAATACCATCTAGAATCTCTATTAGGCCCTCATCACCACGCAAGCCAGTTTTAACAGGAACTTTTATCATCTGACCCCCTGATAAAACTCTAACTATTTTATTCCCCTCTTCTTCTATAACCGCGCGCGCCGGAATAGAAATAACATTTTCTTTTTTATTAGTTGTAATTGTCACGTTTGCAGTCATTCCTGATTTTAGAGATAGGCCCTGTTGAGCTAATCGTGCTTTTAGATTTTCTAAATCATCAAAGGTAATTTCCACTTTATAGTAAACTACGCCTTGAATTAAAGTTTGCGCGGGTTCAATAAAATAAACTCGAGCTGGAATAATAATATCATTGGAAAAAGCATCAAGAGTTACTTCAACGCTATCGCCAATTTTTACCTTATTAATATCCGACTCAGAAATATCTACCTCAATATCAAAGTTGCCATCAGCCAACATTGTAATCATTGCTTTTCCTGATGACCCAAATTGTTCGCCTACATTATAATTAACCTGCGTTATAACACCAGCTAAAGGCGCTGTGATGATGCTATTTTTTATAGTTGTTTCTATGCTTTCAAGAGAAGCTTTAGCTTGATCAACCTGGGCACGTGCTAAGGCGATATCTTGGCTACGCGCCGGAGCAATCACATTATTATATCTTGCCAATGATAAATTAACTGCACTTTGTGCATTCTCTAATCTTGCTTGAGCTGCAGTAATTTGTTGACTACCCGCTAGCTTAATACTACTTAAATTATTTTCAGCACTTAAAATTGCATTACTTAGCGCTACTTGTGCCTGTCGTAAATTCTCCGAGGCAGTAGCAACGTTGTTCTTATGATTTAAAATGGCATTACTAAATGATTGAATTGCCGTTTCAACGGCTGTTGCTGCCGCGCTAACCTGTGAGTTCTGTGATGTTACTAAAGTTTTGTATGAGCTAAGTTGAGCTTCAGTAAAGCTAGCTGATGTTACGGTTGCCTCAAGCATAGAATAAGCATACGTTAAAGATTGACCGGCTTTTAAAAGAAAATCTTTCACCAAGGCGCCAGCCACTTTTACGTCATCCTCTTTACCACTACTATTGGCAAGACTTACCTTTTCTTTTACCTCGTTTAACATTTCAAGAGCTAAGATTCTCTGCTTTTTTGTATTTAACACAGTCACGGAATTTTTTACTCCTAAAACATTTTCAACATCCTTATCTTCTAATATGGTTTTTAAATTATCAAGTGCTACTTCTCCAATTAATATTTTATCATCTAAAATTAATAATGCGGAATCTTGACTATTCTGAATCGTCGCCTCTCCCATAGTTTTTGTATTGTCTAAATTAACTTCTGCTGTATAAACTGCCTGCTCAGCCGCCGTTGGCGTATCAAGACTACTTGACTTTAAATCAGCTAAAGATTTTTCCGCCTGTCTAATATTTTCTGCAACCGTTGCTTTAGTTTTATTTAAATCATCCACAGCGGCTGCCTGAGCGGCTTTAGCTTGCGCTAACTCAGATCGACTAACAGCCACTGTTTCCGAACTTGCCCCTGCTAAAACCTTAGACAAATTAGCCTCCGCAATGTTCAAGCCAGCAGTAGCCTCTAATTTTTTAGAATTTAAAGATTCAAATTCCAGCGCCGCTAATTCCTCACCAGATGCGACTTCTTGCCCCACTTCCACTGAAATGCTTCCGATTTTTCCGCTATTTAAGAAGTTTAAAGACAACTCCTGCACTGGCTTAACTGTGCCTACCTCGCTAACAGTCTGTATAATATTGTTATAACTCGCTTTTTCTGTTGAATATTCTGCTTCGGGCTTACGACGACTAAAAAAAACAATAATTACTATCAATAAAATAATAGCAATTAAAATATACAACCATTTTTTCCGCTTTTTACTCATAAATTTAGATAAAACAAAATATAATAAATATTTATTAATTATAACAGAAAATAAACAAAAAACAAGCTATCTATTTGACAAATAATGTTAAACATGATAAATTTTTTCCAGAACATTAAAATAATAACCCCTAAAAATAAAGCATCATGGTAAGAATACTTTACGACCCTGAAAACGTTAATTGTCTCTTTTCCATGGCTTCAGTCTTATTGAAACAT
>Ga0172377_10008812_pt1 | contig 10356 bp, 8 predicted proteins | sample Pumphouse3metaG_FD_119749 | JGI IMG/M metagenome (GOLD analysis project Ga0172377, IMG submission 119749) | Leachate microbial communities from a municipal landfill in Southern Ontario, Canada - Pumphouse #3 metaG | ecosystem: Engineered > Solid waste > Landfill > Unclassified | place: Canada... | reverse complement strand
TATTTAAAAGCGTTACAGAAGGATGTAGCACAGGGTAATATAACACAAGAACAGTACAATGATATTGAGAAACATTTAAAAGAGTGCTAATAATGAGTATACAATGTCCTAACAAATCAAGCCAAGCATGGCAAGACCTTAGTAAGAAGTACGGTGAATTTAATGCAATGACGTTATATACGTTAAACAATGAAGAGATACCTACTTTAGTTGAAGCAGCAGAACTATTTAGTAAGCTTGCACCTACTACTATACCAGATAATGTTATAGTTACACCTGAAGGTTCATTTGAATTGAATGAAGCTCAAGCAGCACAATACCAAGAGATGATTGATAAGTATGGTAAAGAACGTGCTACTGAACTTATAATAGATTTTATAGATGTTAACGATTTAAGAAAATATAATATAGAACCCGGTAATACTATATCTTTTCAAAAAATAACACTTTCTGCTGCAGCTAAGAAAGCTAAAATTAAAACAGAAGGTCTTTCTGATGAAAATCTATTAAACCAATTAATAAATGAATATAAACAAGGGAAAATAACATACAAACAATATAAATTAGCTATACAATCTAGGTATGGTATACCACAAGAAAGTGTAGATAAGGCTATGCGTAAGTATGAAATATTTAGGAGATTTGTTCCTAAACCTGTTAGTATTAGTTTTAATGAACTTATTCCTTATTCTGGTAAATATGATAGAAAAAATAACTCTATCACTTTAAATCCTTTAATGTTAGCTAAAGATACTGTAGGACATGAATTCGGACATATTCTATTATACTTAATGAATGGTATGAAGAATCCTCTAATAAAACAAGTTAGAGATATGTTTAGAGGACATCCTTTAGAAGCTAAAATATTAGAAGAATATAAAGGTAAGTACGATCTTCCTGAAATGTATGACTTAGAAATAGTAGCATATGTATTAGGATTTAAATCTAATAAAGCATTTAGATTATTTGAGGAACAAGAGAAACGTAGTAAGTTAGCCAGGCTTGTAATGAGAATACTAGAATGGTTTAGGTCTCATTTAGGGATAGAAAAAGATCCTATACGCAAGTTATTAAACATGATGTTAACAGATAAAGTTATTACAGATAAATGGGAAGTTAGGAAAGAGGAACAAGAAATAATAGATAATCAAGAAGTATACAGATCTATATTTACTAGACGTAAAAAAGCTAAAGAAAAAGATATAGACGAAATACTTGCTGATGTTACTGAGAATGATGTATATTCTTTAGGTAAACTTAAAGATAATGCTGTAGAAGTTATAGAAAGGAAAATTAGAATATACAAATCTAAGAACAGTAAAGTGCCTGTTGAAATGGCTAAAAGATATCTTGATAAAGTTAATCTTTCTGAAACTCCTGAAGAAGCTTTGTATAATTTTATTGAATTAGCAGACAATAGTACTAATTATATCTATGGTGTTTATAAACTAAAGAAACATAATGAGAATATATCTATTGATGATTTAGAGTATTGGAAAACTTACGTAAGTGGCTTTGGTCTTATTGATAAAATGTTAACTGTTTTATATGATGAATATAAAAGATTTGCAATATTAAACCCTAAAATAGCATCTGATAGAAAAGCTAGGACAATATTTTCTGATATAGCTTTTGATAAGATGAAAGAAATTAGTAGAAAGAAGAACGAGATTGTAAATTTTTATATTATAGAAGGTTCTAAACAGCTGTCTAACTATCTTGCTCCTTATTATAAACATATCGAATTACGTAAAAAGGAAAAATTAGAAAGAGAATATAATAAACTTAGTAAAGAAGAACGTAGTACTCTGTCATTAGAACAGTATTTAGAGAACGAAATGCCTAAATATAAAGAATCTATTGAGAAAAGTACATTAAAATCTATTAGAGAAGAGATACTTAAAGCTGGTAGAGATGTTAATCAGTTGACTAGGTGGTTAGATACTATTGTAGATAGTTCTGATCCTGTTATTTCTGCTATGGTTAATGCTTTTACTGAACAAGATTTTAAAATACATAGAGAAACAGTAGCTTTACAAAGAGAATTTGTTGATAAAGTAAGCCAATTAGAAAATTTTTATAATAATAAATATGGTATGTTTACTGATCTACGTAAAATGTATGATTTTATGTTAGAGAAAGATGATAAAGGACAGTATACCGGTTATCTATTAACAGAAATTAAAGGGGGTTTTGATGATAAACTAAGAGAACAGATAGATGCTTTTAGAAAAGAATATCCTAATGCTTCAGAAGAAGAAATATCTGAATTTGTAGGACAGTGGTATAAAAGTAACGGGACTATGGACTGGGCTAAATATGAAACAGATTTGTTTACTTTTGTAGATAGTCTATATGAACCAGGCAATCCTAGGAAATTATCTAAACAAGAAATAGAAAACTTTAAAAATGCTACTAGACTAAAACGTAGTAAGTATATAATGAGTCTTATGTCTTATGATACTATAGACGCTACAGAAACTATAGCTAATCCTCGTATATTAGAAGAAATAAATACTTGGGTATATGAAAATAAGCGTAGTTACTATTCTTATAATGAAGAGTGGATTAATAAAGATTTTAGTAAACTTAAAAAAATATTATCAGATACTAATGATCCTAGAGCTATATTCTATAATTATATTATAGAAATGACTAAAAAACATCAACGTTATATTCCTTATAGTCAACGTATAGAATATCGAATTCCAGCTGTAATAAAAGATACTGCAGAATATGCTTCTGAGAAACAATATAAGAAAGCAGCTAAAGAAAAACTTAAACGTACTTTTAGTGTTACAGACGAAGATGAAGAAAATAGAGGTATAAAAAATAAAGTCAAACTTATTGATGAAGAAGGTAATCCTTTAGAATTTATTCCTATTCTTTATACTCAACCTATAACAGAAACAGATGATAAAGGTAACAAAAAGTTACGTGATGATATTTCATTAGATCTTGGTACTAGTTTTTATAAGTTCTTTAAAATGACTATAGACTATAAACACAAGAGAGAAATATTACCACAAATGGAAATGGCTAGATTTTTTGTTAATAATAGACAATACAAAGAATTAGATTCTAGTGGTAATACTATAATGAATTCTTTAAGTGTTAATATAGAAGAAGAAAGTACTAAAGAGGGTAAGAATTCTGTACTGGCTTCTATGTTAAATGATTGGTTTAGATCTGTATTTTATGGTGTTAGACAAGAAGATGAAGGATTTATACCAGGAATAGGAATAGATATAGCTAAGGGAATGGATGCTATGAATTCGTATACCGCTATAAATATGTTAGGTCTTAACTTTGTACAAGGTACAGCTAATGCTTTATTAGGACATGCAAATGATTGGATAGAAGCTTTTGGAGGTATTAATTATACTCCTAAGAATTTTATTAAAGCGGATAAATATTATACTATGCATCTAGTAGGTACTCTTGGTGATATTGGACAAAGAAAATCTATGGGTATTATTAATATGTTAAATGATCTATTTGATACTTTACATGACTATGGCGATGGTAAAATGAAAGATAACAATTTATTTAAAACCTTATTTAAAAAAGATGCTTTATTTGCAACAACTAAACTTGGAGAGCATATGATACAATCCAAAGTTATGTTAGCAATGTTAGATAATTTACCTGCATACGATAGTAAAGGAAATAAGATAGGTAGTATTCTTGATATGTATACTGTAAAGAAAGGCGAATTAGCTTTTAAACCTGAATTTGATTTGGTAAAATCTAAATGGACAGATAAAGAGCAAAAAGATTTTCATTTTAAATTAAATAGGCTATTAGCAGATTTACATGGTGATTATTATCGTAATTCTATTCCAGCATGGCAAAGATTAGCATTAGGTCGTATGGCAGGATTATTTAGAAAGTTTATTGTTCCTGGTTATAAACGTAGATGGGGTAGTAGGCATCCCGATACTCTCCGTGGTACTATAGCAGAAGGTTATTATAGAACTTTCCTCAGGTTTGCTCATGAATTATTGAGAAGTCTATGGAGACATAAGTTACAATTATCTACAGAAGATTGGAGAAATTTAACATCTGCTGAAAAAGCTAATGTAAAAAAAACCACAGCTGAGCTAGCTTTCTTATTAGGTGCTGTTGCATTAATTACAGTATTTACTAAGCTTAAAGGGGACGACGATGATGATCCTTGGATAGTAGATTTTGCTTATTACCAGTCTTATAGGTTTATGGCTGAAATGTCATTCTTCTTTAATCCTGTACAGACTATGAATATTCTAAGGTCTCCAGCCGCATCTTTATCTATGGTTGAAAATTCTATACAATTAATAGGGCAGTTATTAGATCCTGTAGACGGACCGTTTGAACGATTTGAAAGGGGTAATTGGAAAGGACATATGAAAATAGAAAAACATGCAATTAATCTATTTGCCCCAGGATATAAACAATGGTATAGAATGAAGTATATAAATGATCAAGTCGGGTGGTTTAAATAGAAAGTGATACATATATACCACTTTTAAAAGATAGTGCCTCTACGTTCATCTAATGAGCTCATAGAGGCATTTTTATTTGTACTACTATCATAAATATAATATAGTATTATATAATGTAATTCCGAATAAAGCACCTAACATATATATAAATAATTCATGTAATACAATCTCCGAGTCATTATAAAAATTATATATATTATATCTAGTATCTATTAGTATATATCTTTTATATTTCATATTATATAAAATAAATAGAGGGCTAGTAATTAAATACCTAACCCCCTATTAATTATTGCTCGCTTATTCACTCAATATTAAAACAAATAACCCCGAAGAATTTAATCCTCGGGGTTTATTATTATATATTAATTATATATTATCGTTCTATAACTAATACTTCTTCGTAAGGAGGTAGTCCAACTGTATATACATTGCCTATTTTCTTACCAAACCAACGCTTTGTGTAGACATTAGCCACCTTTTTTACTTCATAATAATCAGTTACTTCAATCAGAATCTCGTTTTCCCTTTCCTTAACAAGGAGATCTAACAAACTCTTCTTAGTATTGTATTTGCCCCCTAACTTATATTCAATATTATATACTTTCAACATATACTTCTGTATTAAAATTAACAATTTCATCTTCTATATTTGCTCCAATATAGGATTCTTGACCTGTAATTATTCTGAATAGTCCATCATCATCTGACAATTCCCACATTTTCATTATCTTTAGCTTTAGTATAGGACTAAGTTTATCAAACAACTTAGTTAAAATTAATGTGTAATCGTCTTTATATTCTTCTGGAATATCCATAACATAATAAACAAGATCGTCATTTAAATCTATGTAAGATTCTAGATTGAAACAAGATTTAAGTTTTTCTTCAAACTCTGTAAATTCGTTATCTACAGAATATAAGTAAACTAATATAAGCTTATCATCATATTGTGGATTATTAAAATCAGATGTATAAGCTCCTTTGAAAAATTTATTCATAAAGAAATTTGCATTTATACCTATTTCTTTATTATAAAACATAGGTAGAACAAACCTTAATGTATCATTTACTTTAACCATGTATTTATATTTTTATTGATCCGTCTCCTTCATAATATTCTTTTGTATGATCCCAAAGATCATTCTCAAAGTGCCAAGCAAGTTGAGTTAACAAATCAGTAAATTCTTCTTCTCCTCTACTTAACATATCTTCTCCTATTTTAAATACTTTGCATTCTATAGGTAAATCTGAAGTATAAGAGTTATTGGTTTGTAAAGCTACTATATAAGTTTCTTTTGCATATTCGTTTAAGTCTTTATCAGGAAATTCAGTTTTAAACATATAGTATATAGCCATCCAATAATATGCCAGTTGTCTATAATATTTATAATTTAAAAAACTTTCTTCATGAAATTTACTTAATTTATAAGTAGTCTTTAAATCAACCAAAGTTACTTTTTTGTTTTTATGATCTATGATCATTCTATCTATTGTAGAGGAACACAGAGCGTTTTCGTTTTTTATTTTAATAAACGGATGTTTCCACAGAATATTATACTCATTCCTTATTATAAGATCATCGTTTTCAATAAAATCTGGTTGTTCTGTTAGTAATAATTCTTTTGCTAATTTATGAGATTGTACTGCTTTTTTTGCAGATTCTAAGTAGTATAAAGTACTATAATTAATTACTTCTTTATACTGTTCTGATGCTTCTAAGTACTGTAAATACTTAGATAATTCTTTTTGTAAGGAGAGTGCTTCTTCTGTTATCTTTTCTTTAGACTTTTTAGAAACAACATATGTCTTTTCATATGCAAGTATAGCTGCATCATCATCTTTCTTTTTACCTTTAGCTTTTAAGTTTAAATACTCTTCACAGAATTGTTTTTGTTTTTCTCCACGTGGAGTAGTATATTCTAGATAAGTATAAAGTTTATTAAATTCTTCAGGTTGTAATAAAAAATAATGTGTTTTAGTACCAACATCCAAATAACTTTTGTCTGGACGTTCTATAGTACCATCCCAATTATCTTTAAAGTATCTAGGCGATACTTCAAACCAAGAAAGAGAAGAGTTGCTTATACCGTTTACTACGTATTTTTTTGTCTCTTTTCCTAACATCGTTTTCTCTCTTCTTCAAAATATTAATAATTACTTCATCTACCTCTTTATATGTATGGGGTAAATAAGCAATATAATTAGATTTATTTTTATATAGATAATAAAGAAATAATTTCCATCTTAATGGAAAAGAATCATTAGGGTACCCTTTACATTCTATAATAAAATCTGTACCTACAAAATCTGGAGTATAAGTAATAGGTTGTATTTTCTTCTCTTCTAGTTTAAATCCTGGTAGTACAGTAAACTTCTTCCCTTCATATTTAGCTTTAAGATTATTTTCTTTAAGTTTAACATGACAATAGGCTTCTAATTTACTTTTAAATTGTATACCGTCTACTAGAGTAGGAATAGCGTTTGTTTTACTTTTACCCTTAGACATTTGTTTTTATTTATTGTACGTGTGATATAATAAAAAGTTACTTTCTTAGTAACGATTTAATTACTTTTTTAGTATCATCAATACCATGCTTTTCTATATAATCTGATATGTCTTTTTGATCACTATCTAAGTAAACATCTTTTAGATTATATATACTGTTATATTTGTTTCCTGCCTTTTTACCTGCAGTATCATTATCCATTAAGACAATGATTTTATTAAATCTTGTTTTAAGATTGTCTATAATATTTTCTGGTATTAATGATGTTTCTGAATTTGGAGATATAGAATTATAACCTAATTCGTACAATACCATAACATCCTTTCCAGATTTGGTTATTATTAACAATTCTCCTTTATCAGGTAATTGCTGTAAACCGAATATGTTTTCTTGGGTTGTATTACCTGCCCATTTTGCACTCTTATTACTTTTAGGTCTATAGATTTTAATTTTATTGTCTATTATGTAAGTATAAATAGGTTCTTTTTTAGTCTTTTCCCATACTATATTACTATTTATCCATACACACTGAGTATTAAAAGTTTTAAATTTATCTAAAGTCTCTTTAGTTATATAGTACTTATTCCAATAAGATAAATCTTCTTTTGTAAAGTCTATAGTTTTTAAGTCTATAGAAGAAGATTCATGTTTTTTACTTAAATGATTTGTTGCAGTTTTATCTGTTATTGGTTTATAATCATAAAGACTTGCTAATATTTTTATTATTGCTTTAGCTTTACTAATACCAAACATATTTTGTACAAATTTTATACAATTACCAGACTCTCCTGTGGCAAAATCTTTATATAAAAGTTCTTCTTTTCCTGAAAAGATGGAAAATGATGGATTATCATCTTTACGTAACGGACTATTAAATACTTTCCCTAAATCAAAAGAACTTCCTATATAGTAAGTAAATACTGAAAATGGGGTAATTACATGTTTTATGTAGTCTTCCCAATTATATAAACCATCATAATATAACATTATTATAGTATTAAAGGGGGGGATTTTCCCCCCCCCCCTTATTTTTACAAACTAAGACCTGTCATTTTTTCTAAAGCTTCTTCACTGATTGTTACATTAAAAGACTGTTCAGAAATAGGTCTTACTTCCTGAGCATCGTCTTTAATTTTTTGTGGTAAAGCTTTATTTGGTTTTTTGACATTTATTTTATACTTAAGCCCCATAAAGTTTATAAATTGTTCTAAACTTAAAGTATCGTTTTTACTTACTTTTACATCTCCTTCTTCAATGTCCCATATTAAACTTTGTAAACGATCGACATCAATTCTTTCTCCAACAGGTATAGAAATAATGTTATCTTTTTCTAAAGTTTTCTTATTGTAAACAATATTAGAATTTAATGCTTTAGCGACTTCATAAATATCTTTGTTCTTAAGTACATTAACTAAACAATCATTTACTATAGATTTAAGTTTATCTACAGTAAGATCTGGTATATTTTGTATTATTTCTACTGCTATTTTTACAGGAAGTATACTCTTATATTTATCTGGTATTAAACCATCTACTAGAGTTTCTAATACTTCTTGATTTTGTATACCAAAATCTATAACTAATCCAAATCTTCCAGGTCTGTCTAATAGAGTATCTGGTAATTTGGTTATAGCGTTAGCTGTAGTCAATACTACTATATTATCTCTGCTGTTCACCCCGTCTAAGAATCCTAATAATTCTTTTTCGTTACAATTTTTATAATCCTTTTCAAACTCATCTAATATGAATACTAATAACTGATTAGGATCTCCATTCTTACGTATTGTATCTGTAAGCTTTGGAAAATCTATCTGTGAGAAATTGGTTGTTAATAAACATATGGCATTTTCTTGTTTAACTAATTTTTCTGCTACCATTCCAGCTAAAAAAGTTTTACCTGTTCCTGGTAACCCTTTAAACATAGCACCAAACCTATTCTGTAATCCCATTTCATGTCTAACTTCTTTTCCTTCTTTAGAAAAGAAATTGTCTATAAAACTATTTACTGTTTGATAAATGCCTACATTTACTAATTTACCTTTTTTAAAAAAATTATTAGGTTCTACAAACATTTCAACTGTTTTTCCAAACAATGATTCGTGAACAACAATATCTAGATTATAAACACCCGGATCTAGACTTTTAACTGTTTCGTTAGAATCAAAATCTACTATTCTTAATCTGTTGTTAGTTTCTTTTAAAAACATTTTATATAATTTGTTAATTTAATATAGTAAAATTATGTCATATACTGATTAAAAAGGAAGATCCTCTTTCTTATCTTCAGTATTTTCAATCAGTTCTGTTTGTTTAACTTCGTTTTTTTCGAATTCAACTTCTAATATATTGTCTTTACTGTGTACATTAGGAGCAGGCTTTTCAGGCCTAGTAAATACGTCTATACTTAAAGGACTAATTCTAGACGATTCCTTAGATATACTAGTAGGTTCAATGAATTTGTATTTAGAATACTTTGGTAAAGTGGTAAAACCTTTATCGTTGTAAACTATTTTAGCTCTAACAGGAACATCTTCACATTTTCCCTTCAAAATCCTGACTATAATTTCTGCATATTCTTTAAAACTATCAGGTTTATAATTAAATTTTTCGTTAGGTAAATAAGCTTTAATGATCTGTTTGATTCTTTCTTTCTGGTTTTCAACTTTTCCTAAGAATTCTTCCCTTTGTTTTATGTCCATTTCATTTATTGGAATAAGAGAACTTGGTTCAAATTCTGTATGTGACATTTTATTACCGTGTTCGTCTTCAAAATAAAATGCTATAAAGTTACTACCGTTTTTACCGGTATCACTAACTACATTTTTAAGAAACAAAGGTTCTACAATACCAGCTTTTATAAAAGTTGGTTTATCAAGATTTGTTTTAAGTACGTCATCAAAATGATATAAATTACTCATGTTATTATTGTATAAAAGTTAATGTTTACTGTTCCATCTCATATTCATCCATACGTTTCAAAATGCTGGCATAGTCATTTGGAATACGTAATTCTGTAAACATGTCCTTTTGAGTGCGACAAGTGTTTTTTCCACTATTTTTAGTGAGAAAATAATATTTAGAATCGTCATTTTCTTGAATAACTTCAGTATAAAATACTGTAGTAAATCTAGATTCTGGTTCGAATTTCTGTCCTATTAATTTTCCACCTATTACTTTAAACGAAGTTCTCATAACTCCTTCATCATCATAATTGCTTTCTGTATGAGCAGTTATAATAACAGTTAAGTCACTTCTTAAATTGTCTGGTGCTGTTAGAATATTAAAAGTATTTAAAGCTGTATCATTAAATTTTTCGACATTTATACTTATACTTTCATATAAGATTAGACTATATCTTATTT
>Ga0172377_10008811_pt1 | contig 10357 bp, 12 predicted proteins | sample Pumphouse3metaG_FD_119749 | JGI IMG/M metagenome (GOLD analysis project Ga0172377, IMG submission 119749) | Leachate microbial communities from a municipal landfill in Southern Ontario, Canada - Pumphouse #3 metaG | ecosystem: Engineered > Solid waste > Landfill > Unclassified | place: Canada... | reverse complement strand
CTTAGCTTCAGAGGGGACAGGCACTGTGAAATAGTGACCGGAAGCAATCTGTTAAAGGGTTTGGGTACATTTTTGGAAGAGATATTCAAGGAAAACGGTGCTTTGCCAAGGCTGCTTGTGGTGACAAACCCCATAGTGTATGCCCTTTTCGGAAAAGGCATTATCGAAGGGCTCTGTAGAGAAGGTTTTAACGCCGGGGTACATCTAATCCCCGACGGGGAGGAGTATAAGTCCCTGGGACAGACGGAAAAGGTTTATTCACGCCTTGCCGCAGGAGGGTTTGACAGGGGGGATGCAGTACTTGCGCTAGGAGGCGGTGTCACCGGCGACCTTGCGGGGTTTGCTGCAGCCACCTATATGCGCGGCATGGGGTTGGTACAACTGCCCACAACCCTTTTGGCTCAGGTGGACAGCAGCATTGGCGGCAAAACGGCGGTAAACCTCTCGGAGGGCAAAAATATGGTAGGTGCCTTCTATCAGCCCGGCCTGGTGGTTTCGGATACCCGGCTGCTTAAACACCTTTCCGGGTACCAGTTCCGGCAGGGTTTGGCCGAATGCGTCAAGTACGGGCTTATAGAAGGCGACGAACTTTTTTGTATGCTGGAGCAAAAAAAAGCGGCCATCCTAGCCAGGCAACCGGAGGTATTGGCCGGTGTGGTGGAACGGTGCTGCCGCATAAAGGCAGGCATAGTTGAAAAGGATGAGCGGGAAACGGGTCCAAGAAGGGTTTTAAACCTGGGACACACCGTGGGCCACGCGTTGGAAGCTGCTGCCGGATATGGCCGGCTTGGGCATGGTGATGCGGTAGCACTGGGCATAAGGGCCAAAATACGTATTGGCCTTGTGACGGGTGTGCTTAATAAGCGGGACTGCGACAGTATAACGGGTGTACTTGATTCTTACGGGTTTCCAAGCCGGGTGGACTTACCGATGGGGAAGGTTTTGGAATACCTAGGACGTGATAAAAAGAAAAGACGGGGACAGATAAGTTTTATAATGCCAAAAAGCATAGGGGATATGGATATAACCGCCGGTATAACAGAGGAACTGTTGAAGGAAGGCCTTAAGTGTATCGGGTGCAGGTAATGATATAGTACAGGCAATCGGTATTTGTACTGCTGCAAAAAAAGCAGGTGAGGGGCAGGAGGTGCTGTTATGATAGCTATAGATACCCGGACAAAGCTGGTGGGGCTTTTGGGATATCCCTTAGGCCACAGCTTTTCCCCGGCCATGCAAAACGCAGCCTTTGAGAAGGCGGGGCTAAATTTTTTGTATCTTCCCATAGAGGTGGTGCAGGAGGGTCTCGGGGATGTAATAGAGGGTATAAGAAGGATGAACTTTGCCGGGTTTAACGTAACCATACCTTACAAAATAAAGGTGATGGAGTATATGGACGAGTTGGATGACCTTGCAAAGCTGATAGGGGCTGTAAATACTGCAGTTATTATAGAGGGCCGGACAAAGGGATACAACACCGACGGGGAAGGATTTGTCCGTTCCCTGGAGGAGAAGACCGGTCTTTTGGTAAAGAGTAGAAGGGTGTTGGTGCTAGGCAGCGGCGGTGGTGCCCGGGCCATAACTATGACTCTTGCAGCACGGGGAGCAGAGCATATATACATATGCAACAGGACCAGTGAAAAGGCAGAAGGATTGTGCAAGGATATAAATACCGGGGTGAGGGAATGTGCTGAAGCACTGCCCATGGAAACCGGTGTGATGGCGGAGGTCCTTAAGGAAATTGATATACTGGTCAATGCAACCAGCATTGGTATGTACCCAAATAAAAAACAAATACCGTTGGATTTGGAGCCTTTGAAAGGGGATACGGTGGTGTGCGATATAGTCTATAATCCGCCCCGGACGGAATTTTTGGATAAGGCCACTAAAAAGGGATGCACTACCGTAAACGGACTGGGAATGCTTGCATACCAAGGAGCGGAAGCCTTCACCCTTTGGACCGGCCTTGAAGCACCGGTGGAGGAAATGTTGAAAGCACTGTCCCAAAAGATATCGATTATAGGCTAAAATACAAATGCAAAGGGATGTGATTCAATGGAAATAAGGTTTGGCCCATCCGGTAATTCGCTCTCCTTTTACGATCAGGGGCACAAATCGTCGGTGGAGGCTCCCAGTTGGCTGGCAGAAATGGGGCTTAATGCCTATGAGTACTCGTGTACCAAGGGCGTAAAGATAAAGGAGAATACAGCGGCCAAGATTGGCGAGGAGGCGGATAAATATGATATAGCCCTCAGCATTCATGCGCCCTATTACATAAACCTTGCCAGCACTGATCCGAAAAAGAGGGTCAATTCGGTAAACTATATACTTCAAAGCCTTGGGGCGGCCCGGTGGATGGGGGCTAAAAGGGTAGTGTTCCATCCGGGGTCCTGCAGCAGAATGAACAGAAAAAGTGCCCTTGAACTGGCACTGGAAACCCTAAGACGGGTAATAAATGAGGTGGATGACAGGGGACTGGGGGACATAGCCCTGTGTCCCGAGACTTTGGGCAAGAAAAATCAACTGGGCAGCCTTGGGGAGGTGCTGGAAATGTGTCGGGTGGATGAGCGGCTGATGCCCACAATAGACTTTGGGCATATACACGCCTACACCGGGGGAGGCCTTAAAACCAGTGATGACTATAAAGAGGTGCTGGATACTATTGAAGGAGCACTGGGCATGGAGCGCACAAGAAGCCTTCACATACATTTCAGCAGGGTGGAGTTCACAAAGGGCGGTGAAAAAAAGCACTGGACCTTTGCGGATACGCAGTACGGGCCTGAATTTAAGCCCCTTGCAAGGGCAATAATAGAAAAAGGGCTTGAGCCGGTAATAATATGCGAATCAAGGGGCACTATGGCGAAGGATGCAAAGGAAATGAAAGAAATATACGAAAGCATGCTTAATAGGCACTGATTTTGCTATTAATTGGACAAATAATATGGTAATATAGATAGGGAAAAGTAATAAGTAAAAAATGGAAACCGACACAGGAGGAGTGTTATTGGAAAAAAGGCTTGCTAAGGCAAAGGACCTATTACGGCAGGAAGGACTTGACGGAATATTGGTGCAAAGCCCCGCCAACAGGAGATACTTAAGCGGGTTCACCGGTACAGCAGGCAGTCTGCTTATAACCGGAGGGGAAAGCATTATACTGACCGATTTTAGGTATACCCGCCAGGCAAAGGGGCAGTGCAGCCTGTTTAGGGTTTTAGAGTACCAAAACGATGTATGGGAAACCCTCTGTGGTTTATTGAAAGAGCATGGGATAAAAAGATTGGGGTTTGAGGACGGTTTTATTACGTATAGGCAGTACTTTCGCATGAAGGAACGGCTTGATGACGCAGTGCCGATTCCGTTGGATGAAGGGCTAAACCTTTTAAGGATGGTAAAGGACGAGGCTGAAATATGCCTTTTAAGGACTGCATCCCAAATATCTGAAGAGGCCTTAGGGCACGTGATGCAAATGATTAGGCCGGGGGTCACCGAAAGAGAGATTTCAACCGCCCTTGAAACTTATATGATACAGGCCGGGTGCTCGGGTCCCGCTTTTGAGTTTATAGTTGCGTCGGGCAAGCGTTCAGCGATGCCCCACGGAACAGCTAGCGACAAAAAAATAGAATACGGTGACTTTGTAACGATAGACTTTGGCGGTAAATACGAAGGCTACTGCTCGGATATGACCAGGACCTTTGTGGTGGGCAAATGCTCATCAAGACATAAGGAAGTATATGATACGGTATTAACCGCTCAGCTTACGGCCCAAGAAAGTATAAAGGCCGGAATAACAGGACGCGATGCCGATGCAGTGGCAAGAAACATAATAAAAGAGGCCGGGTACGGCAGGTATTTCGGCCACGGGCTGGGTCACGGCGTGGGCCTTAAGATACACGAAGCACCGACACTTAGCCCAAAGGGGGATATAGTCCTTCGGCCCGGGATGGCTGTGACGGTGGAGCCGGGAGTTTACATAGAGGATTTTGGAGGAGTACGCATAGAGGACTTGGTAATAGTCAGGGAAGACGGAGTGGAAAATCTAAACAAAATGGGCAAAGAGCTGACTGTTCTATAAATAGAGCTCTTAGCTTCAGAGGGAGGTTTAATAACCTCTGAAGGTTAGAGGTCATTATCCAGGGGCTTAGCGCCACTTATATACCCTTTAAAGAAGCGGGAGGCATAGTGGCGGTTAGTCATCGGGCAAATAATACGCTTACCAGGAGGGATGGCAATGATTTCTGCAGGAGATTTTAAAAAGGGAATAACCTTCGAGATGGACGGGCAGGTGTACCAGGTGCTTGACTTTCAACATGTAAAGCCGGGTAAGGGTGCTGCCTTTGTAAGGACAAAGTACAGGAACATAATCACCGGGGCTACCCAGGAAAGGGCATTCAACCCGTCGGATAAGTTCCCGAAGGCCCACATTGAAACCAGAGAGATGCAGTACCTATACGACGACGGGGACCTGTATTATTTCATGGACACCGGGACCTATGAGCAGATACCCCTTACTAAAGAAAAGGTTGAGGACGCCATAATGTACATAAGGCCCAACGATATGGCAACGGTCAGATTCTTCAAGGGGGAAGCCTTCTCGGTTGAACCGCCCAACTTTGTGACGTTGCAGGTGATTGAGACCGAGCCTGGGTTTAAGGGGGATACCGCTCAGAATACATTCAAACCGGCGAAGGTGGAAACAGGGGCTCTAATCCAGGTGCCGTTGTTTGTGGAAAATGGTGAAGTAATACGGATAGACACTCGTACCGGTGAGTATATGTCAAGGGTTTAGGGTAATAATAGGAATAGCCAATAATAAAGAGGGAGGTTGGAAAAATGAAATACTTGTACGAAAGAGTCTCATATTTAAGGGGTCTTGCCGACGGACTGCAGATTAGCGAGGATACCAAGGAAGGGAAACTGCTTATTCAGATTGTAGACGTTCTTGAAGAATTTGCAGACGCCGTGAATGAATTGGCCGAAGTCCATGATGAACTCGATGAATACGTGGAATGCATAGATGAAGACCTTGCCGATGTCGAGGACGAGGTATTCGATGACCTCTACGATGACGACTATGACGACTATATCGAAGATGAGGAATTCATCGAAGTGGAATGCCCCCACTGTGAACATACTGTATTTGTGGAAGAGGAAGTATTAGAGGACGAAGACGCCGACATAATCTGTCCCAATTGCCATGAGCCTATATACCTCGATTATGAGGAAGTGGTCGATGACGAAGATGACGAAGATGACGAAGAGGAAGAGGATAGCTAAACTAAAACAAAAAAAGAACGGTGCAAAAAAGCACCGTTCTTTTTTTATGCCTTTTTATGAACTAACATAATTTGGGTTATGGCTTGTCCCAGCTTGGCTTTAGCTTAGGGGAAGGGGTGGGAATAGAGTGCTGCCGGACAAAATTTAGACATAATGTAGGGGACATACAAATATTAATTATATAAGAAGGGGGACAGGTCGGTAATGTATACCTATGAAAAAGAAAGGCCCGTTTTGGAAGACAGGGGTATAAGAGAAGTTAAGGGCAAGGAAAGGTACAGAGCCATATTTGACGCGGTACCGGTGAATATAAGGAAAATGATAGGGGGGCTTTCCCCGGAGGATATGGACGGTATTGAGGAGTTCCGCCTTAAGGCCGGGGCACCCTTTATCGTATACGGCAAAAACCAAAGTGCCTTTATTACCCAGAACGGCTCTCTTACCCGGGATAGACATAAGGCCTATGCGGTTACCCGGGAGGATACCGAAAAGGCACTGCAGCTTATGTGCGATTGTTCGATTTATTCGATAGTGGACGAACTAAAGGAAGGATATATAACCATAAGAGGTGGCCACAGGGTAGGGGTGGTGGGCAAGGTTGTAACCGAAGGGGGAAGCGTTAAAACCATAAAGGATATATCCGGGCTTAATATAAGAGTTTCCAGGCAGGTTATAGGCTGCGGAAGTGGCCTTATGCCTCGCCTTGTAAGGGGCAAGGAGAGCGTGTACAACACCCTTATAATATCTCCGCCCCAGTGTGGTAAGACCACCCTTTTGCGGGATATTATAAGACAGTTAAGTGACGGGGTACCGGCCCTGGGCTTTTTTGGCCTAAAGGTGGGCGTGGTGGACGAGCGTTCGGAACTGGCGGGGTGTTACAGGGGTATACCTCAGAACAGAATCGGGATAAGAACCGATGTGCTGGATGCGTGTCCCAAGGCCCAGGGTATCATGATGCTTATAAGGGCGATGTCTCCGGCGGTTATCGCCACCGACGAGCTTGGCCGGGTCGAAGACCTTGCCGCTGTCGAGGAGGCGTTAAATGCCGGTGTGAATATTATTACTACCGTTCATGGCTGGAACACGGAGGATGTACTTCGTAAACCTGTAATAGGAGAACTCCTGCGTACCGGCGTTTTCGAGAGGGTAGTGGTGTTAAGCAGGCGAAGGGGCCCCGGAACGGTGGAGCAGGTTATTGACGTGGAAAAAAAGCAAAATGAAAAAGGTTTCGGAGGTTCTTAGGATGATTATTAAACTGTTTGGGTGTTTGATAATAATGGCATGTTCAACCTCGGGCGGGTACCTTTTGGCTATAGGTTATACGAGGAGGGTCAGGGAACTAAGAGTTTTCCAGCAGGCCCTTCAGGTATTGGAAAGCGAGATACTGTTTACATCAACGCCACTGCCCCAGGCGGTATTACAAATCGCCTCCAGGCTGGACAGACCGGTGGACCGATTGTTTGGCTTGTTCGGACATATCCTTGAACAAAGGGTCGGCCATACAGCCGGCGAGGCATGGAATATGGCGATTGACGGGACCCGGGACCTTTTGTGCCTCGACAGGGAAGATATAGACATAGTACGGAGTTTTGGACAAAATTTAGGTTCCACCGACAAAGAGAATCAGGAAAAGTCCTTCCGGTTGGTGAAGTATCAGCTGGAAACACAGCTTAGAAAGGCGGAGGATAAGCGTAACAAAAACGAAAAACTTTGCAAAAACCTGGGGTTTTTATTGGGGGCCGCACTTGTAACACTTCTAGTCTGAGAGGAGAGAGTGGGTATGGATGTCAATATTATATTCAAGATAGGGGCCATCGGTATTCTGGTGGCGGCTTTGTATATGGTACTTAAGAGTACCGGTAGGGAAGAACTGGCCCTTATGGCAGCCCTAGGCGGGTTGGTGGTGGTGCTTATGATGGTTATACAGATGATAAGCGAATTGTTTGAAAACGTAAGGACAATGTTTCATCTCTACTAAAGGATGGGATTAAAGGTGGAAATTATCCAGATCGTTGCGATAAGCATTATAGCAGTGGTTCTGGCAGTACTTATCAGGCAGCACAGACCCGAGATTGCACTACAGATAAGTGTCGTAACGGGTTTGTTGATATTTCTAACAGTTATAATAAAGCTTGCATCGGTGCTTGAGGAACTACAAGGCTTCGTCGGCAGGATAAATATTGACATGGCGTATATATCCACTATTTTCAGGATAGTAGGCATCGCATACATAGCCGAGTTTGGCGCACAGGTGTGTAAGGATGCCGGAGAAAATTCAATAGCATCCAAAATAGAGCTTGCGGGAAAGGTTATTATACTTGTGCTGGCGGTGCCAATCCTGATGGCTCTTATGGAACTCATAATCCAGATAATCCCTTGAGGGAGGTAATCGTGTTGATTAAGAGTACAGTATCGCTGCTGCTTACCGCTGCATTTGTGGTACTTCCCTCAGTTTGCGCGGGGGCTGCTACGGAAAACGAAAGTCCCATGGGTGGGCTTATTGAGGAGCAGGTAGAAAACCTTAACCTTGGTGACGTGCAGGGTGTGCTAGACAGCCTGAACCGGGAAGTGCAAGGGTATATGCCGGCAATAAACGCAGTGGACCTTGTAAAGGGGCTTGTAAGGGGTGATGTGGGCCTTTCCCCGGCGGAGGTACTATCGGGCATGGGCAGGTACCTCTTTGCACAGGTGCTGGCTAATATTAACCTTCTGGCGAAGCTGGTGGTGCTTTCAATTGTATATGCGATACTTTGTAATATCCAGGATTCTTTTGGCAACGGCACCGTGAGCGAGCTGGCACGTATAACCTGTATGCTGGTGCTTACCGCCATTGCGGTACAGAGTTTTTGGGCGGCCCTTAAGATAGGGTCATCCACCATCGATAGCATGGTTGTTTTTATGCAGGTGTTTTTGCCAACTCTTCTGGCACTTTTAGCGGTTATGGGCGGCATAACCTCTATGGCACTTTTACAGCCCGTTTTAGCCGTTTCAATCGGTTTTTTCAGTACGGTGTTCAAGGACTTCCTGCTGCCGGTTATATTTTTTTCCGCCATCCTTGCCATAGTTAACAATATCTCTGACAAGTTCCACCTGTCGCGGCTGGCGTCCCTTCTTAAACAGGGGTGTGTTGTTTTAATAGGCCTTGTTCTTACGGTGTTTATAGGCATTATGACCATCCAGGGGGTGACCGCCGCCACTGTGGACGGCGTGTCCATAAGGACCGCCAAGTTTGCGGCGGACAATTTTGTTCCCATAGTGGGCGGCTTTTTCTCCGATGCGGTGGATACCATAGTGGGTTGCTCCCTGCTTATAAAGAACGCCGTCGGTGCCTTCGGGCTTATCGCCCTTTTTACGATAATCGCTTTCCCGGTGCTTAAAATAATTTCTCTCGTAGTGATATACAAGGTTTGTGCCGCAGTAATAGAACCGGTGGCCGAAGGGCAGCTGGTTCGGTGCCTTAATGAGATGGCAGGCAGCCTCTTACTTCTGTTTGCCACGGTGGCTTCGGTGGCCCTTATGTTTTTTATATCGGTTACCATTATAATAGGGGCGGGAAACGCTGCCCTCATGATGAGGTAGGTGTAAGGCATGGCTTTTTTAAGGGACTGGGTTGTAAATATTGTAATAACCATGATATTTGTAACCATCGTGGAGATAATGATGCCGGGGGGCAGTACAAGAAAATATATAGGCCTTGTTATAGGACTCATGGTGATGTTTGTTATAATAAGCCCCTTTGTAACTATTATGGCGGGAGACTTCGACTTAGGCCAAAGCGTCTTTGAAGTATCTAGGTCCATACAGCTTAGGGATGTAAGCCTTAAAATAGATAAACTGGAACAGGGCAACCGGGATGGTATCGTTAAACTTTACAAGAGCAACCTGGAGGAGCAGATAAAAAAGGATATAGAAAACAGCGGTGTTGCGGGGACGGTTCTGGTAGAGGTTGAAATAGACGAGCAGTACGATAACCAATACTTCGGAAGCATAACCGGCATAAGGGTGATGATACAGAGGCAGCTGGATACCAAGCCCTCCGAAGGAATTGAAAGGGTAGAAAAGGTTGTGGTGGATGTGGATACCGACGACAATGAGACGGAAAAAAAGGACGCGAGTAAGTACACGGAGATTACGGAAACCCTTGCCAGAACATACAACGTGCCTCAGGATAGTGTAGACATAGTGATACCTTAAGTAGTATATATACAACGTATTAATAATATTACATTCCTTTATATGTCATTCCGAAGAAACGAGACCCGAAGAATCCGACTCTGTCGCTTAAGAGGGCAAAGCCCGAAGCATCTTACTTGGAGATAGACATTTAGCTATGTCCCAGGATGATAGTATTGCTCAGGATGACGGTTGTGTAAAGTCTTAAGCACGTTATATATAGATAAGGGGGTTAGGCCTTATGGACTTTGGTTTAATTAAGGAAAGGCTTAGAAATATGGGAATAAAAAGGATGGTCCAGAACCTTTTGATTGTAGCGATGGTCGCCGCCATTATAGTTATCTCAACCAGTACTTTTTTTAGTAAGGAGAGGGAGAATAGAAATAGTATTGAGGGAACAGACATACAATTAAATAGACAATCAATTTCCGCAGCCACTTATGAGGAACAGCTGGAGGGTAAGTTAAGTGGAATACTGTGTCAAATCTCCGGTGTTGGTGAGGTGTCGGTAATGGTAACCCTAAGTTCGGGTAAGGAGGTTGTACCAGCGTTTAATACTGTGGAATCCGGCAGCGAAACCAATGAAAGGGATAGTGGCGGAGGAACAAGGTCGGTGACGCAGAGCAGCACGGATAAAAGGGTGGCCTCTAACAGCGGCAGTATTACTGCGGACCAACCACTCATAGTTAAAGAGGTAATGCCGGAGGTGAAGGGGGTAATAGTGGTTGCGGAAGGTGCCGAAAACCCCGAAGTGGTGGAGCGGCTCACCGAAGCGGTGCAGACAGTGCTGGGGGTACCAGCGTTCAGGGTGAAGGTTTATCCTATGTAGTTTAAAAAAATGGGAGGTAGAGTGATATGATGGTTTTAAGGAGAAAGACAGTGGTGCTGTCGTTTTTGGTGTTGTTGCTTATAG
>Ga0172377_10008810_pt1 | contig 10358 bp, 12 predicted proteins | sample Pumphouse3metaG_FD_119749 | JGI IMG/M metagenome (GOLD analysis project Ga0172377, IMG submission 119749) | Leachate microbial communities from a municipal landfill in Southern Ontario, Canada - Pumphouse #3 metaG | ecosystem: Engineered > Solid waste > Landfill > Unclassified | place: Canada... | reverse complement strand
GCATGCTCAACATCTACAGTATCTTCTTTGCCCCGAACAATATCAAACACGTTTGGTGTGCCCGAATACTGTGCTTCCACAATCTCCGTATTAGGATCATCTGCTGGATTGGGGTATATAACTGCATCCCAAATTACGAGAACAAACGTTCCCAATTCCGGAAGTGTGTGAGTAGTAGAAACAATCAATTGAGTAGCACCTGCACTCAACACTGAAGCCAAACTACCTCTAGCAAAATTTTTAGATGTGTATGCCATATTCCACCTACGGATTCAGGTCTATCTGTGCCCCACTTACGGTTATGTTTCCTGATGCATTCACGTTTATTTCTCCACTTGCCTGTATTGTAACATCAGCTGCATCTATGGTAACATCACCACTACCATTCATTTGAATATGTTTTCCTGAAGGGTGTGTTAACCGCACTACCTTATCTTTATCATCAATATAGACAACGATCCCACTCTTAGTTTTTAGGATCTTCCTGTATGGGTAGTTAGTTATCCTTTCTATTGGCTGACCATGCGCCCCCGTCGGTGCTTCGGCAAAATACACAGGCTGATACACATCTCCTTGTTCAAAAAACACAAACACATGTGTGTCAACGTCTGGAACAGCCCAGTATCCAAATCCTGATCCTGATCCGGTAACCATTGATGTGGCTGGCACAGCCCAAGGAATGGCTGAAACCGGAATGTTATCATCATCAAAAATACCAAAGACTCTAACCCGGATTCGACCTGTCTGCTGCGGATCTGCAGTAGACGCTACTCGGCCTCGATAGAATCCGTTATACAAACAAGTATCTATTTTGAATGCGCCATTTCCACAACTCATATTACACAACCCGTTTCGTAGCTTCCAAAAGAGATGTACTGATATCAGTATCAACACCACACCTGATGAGCTCTAGGTTTGTCATGTAGGACATTCCTAGAATGTGAACTACTCGTTTTACCATCCACAGACCCGTATGCTGATACAAAAACAGATTGTCTCGCTCAAGAGCTTCACTGAAAACAACTTGAACAATATCACCGGGAGAAATGTTCTCCAGTCCCCAGGTGGACATCCACATCACTATGTTAGAATTCAGTCGACGGTAGTAATCGTTTCGAACACGCCCGTCAAAATCAGAGGTGAAATCATTTGATCGACCAGTATTTGTATACAGAATACTATCTGTATTATTGCTTTTATCAATCAAGAAAAATTCAGACAACGATGGACAATCATCAATTTCAACTGATCCATCCTTGTATGTGCCTGTATCCCAATCAAAATACTGGTATGACTGAACTTTACCTCCGAGATCAGAAATCATGGGGCTGTTATCAAAAATACGATATTGGCTAACAGGGTAGAATTCTTGATGTCCACGGTGTCCAACAATGAATCGATACTGAACAGATGTCTGTAACAATTCATCAAGACTTTTCATCACAAAAATTTGATCACCACGTTGAACCTTTACAAAGGTGTAGTAACCAGCTTCACCACCTCTGCCTACTAGATTTCTACGAAGATACCGAAGCAGTTTTGATGTTGTCCAGTTTGGTTGAAGAATAGATTTCTCATAGTTTAATGAAGATCCAATTTGTGTAGTTGCAATCTTCATCTCATCCCTAGCAATTGTTTCTAAACTAGTTTTGATGTTACCTATTAGAGCTCTTTTCTTGTAATCAGTAAGAATGCTGGGGACATCCAATAAGCCTTCGACCGAGTATACCTCCTCAGGTGATAAAGCTTGTCTTCTCTTCACTAAAAAATCAAAAGTGTTCAAATCTGTTGTATCAATTCCACGAGCAAACTCAACTCGAATGGCATTGGAATTATTGTCATAGGGAGCCACATCCGATAGTAACTTAGTAGCATCCTTAAGCGTCATTTTGAACGTAGGTAAAAGACGTTCTAGATCTTCTGTGATAGTCAACTCACGGATCATCTGAGGCGGAATAGCAGTAGGTGTTCCGCCTACCTCAATATTGAGACTATAGTTACCAACAACATCCACTATCTACTTCTCCGAACTCTAAACTTCCGCTGGAAGTTCACTATATCCAACTTACTTGGTATTGTTAGCACTGTACCAGGTTGAATGTCTGTAAGAGGACTATCAATTTGATTAACAAGACAAATCACCCACCAAAACCGCACTGTTCCGTAAGCCTTGTAACTAATGAGATCTGGTCGCATCGTATCAACAGCTGTAACACGATAATAAGTGGGAGCATAGCTCATCTCAAAAGCAGACAACGGATTCCACAAGAAATCTACTTCATCCGTCCCATCAACCTGAACAACTGTGTAGAAATTTGTTCGATTCATTCAATAATCTCACTATACAGATTCTGTGTCATTTGGTGAAGCAATTGTTTTTTGATATGCATCACTCAGTCCTTCAACTGTCATCATCTCATATGTTTCAAAAATAACAAGGACTGTTGCACTAACTGGACTGCCGTGCTGATCAAACTTGATTGGAACTGTAGCTGTTACTTCCCGAACAATCACATTGTAGAATGTAAGGAACCGACCAAGCTCAACCATGATCTTGTCCCCACCTTTGAGACCCTCAACGATCCCAGTTGTATCTCCTAGCTCACTACTAGCACGTTGCAGATTAAGGACTCCTTCTGTAGTAAAAGGAGTGGGTCCAGGAGGCCCTAAAAATGGCAGCTTATCAAGATGATTTGCAACATCCTGAATCATCTGGTGGTTAGTAACACCTATTTGATTAGCCTTTGCTCCCCCTGGTTCGGATGGAAGCGACATCGATTGAAGAATACGACAAGGTTCCGCTACCTCTACAAAAGGATCTACCACCGCCTCAAATCGCATACGAAGAGATAGGATCATCGGTGACGATCCGCTCCACACCCGTCGACTAGTAGCTTTTGTAATTAGAGATTTTCGCCCTTCGGTCAACGCTTGAACAATGAGATTACCTGTTGCTAAAAGTGACGTAGGCACCAAAGGTTCCCATCTAGACTCCACACGAATCATAATGTCATTCTGGAGTGGAGAAATGATTGTCGCACCATTCCGAATACTTGTTACCTTTGCCAAGTATTCCGGAGGAATTGCATCACCATCAACTCGATACCCATACTCTGTTAGAACGTGTCTATTCTGACCTGTTTTTCCTACAGATTTGAAATGGACAGCCCCTCCGGTACTCCGCTCAGTCCGCTGCTCTTGACCAACAGGGTTAACAACACGATAGTCCGTCATCACCAATCTCCAAGAGTAAGATTACCATCAGCATGTGGGCCCAGCAGAGTATCAGCAGAATCGTAAGGATTACCAATAGCAGGTGTGGGGGTAGAATCAAACTTTTCTTTCTGTAGCTGTTCAATTAGTTGTTTTATTGTAGCATCCAGATCATTGAGCCCAGGTATTGTGGGTACAGAAAATGGCGGCATGGTTGATTGAGATTCCTGCGACCCTGGTCGAGTTAACTTTTCAATTTCAGCTACCCTCTGATAAAATGGTTGAATCTTTGGAGGTTTCTTTCCTGACCAGAAGTCCAATGACTTCCGATACCAGGGTCTTGATGCCCAACTCTCAAGTAACTGTTGCTGCTCAGCAGAAGCAACATCAACAGCTACATGACGCGGAGATTTTCCTACTGCAAAAGCAAACTCCTGAATTCCCATCTCTTTGATCTTATCTAACTTTTGGTCTGTAACGCGACCCAACTCGTCAGCGGCCTTCTGACGTTTCTCTTGAGCCGATAAGAACTTTCCAATAGCTGAATCCAGTTCCGTAAACTTTTTAATAGATACACCAACACCCACAGCTAAACCTGCATACAGGCCTGCTTTACCTATGAATGGTGTAATCGCCAATCCAAGATCCTTGAACGTGTCAGTTAAGCCTGCTACTCCACTGAGTCCACCTGCTTTCCTTCCTTGTGTTAGATCTCGCATAGCTCCAAGAAGATCTTTTGTCCACTTGGCCCGATAGGCTTCCTTATCAAAAAATCGATGTAACGACTGTACTTGTTCCTCAACTGTCAACTTATGCTCCTTGGCTCCACGAAATGCTGAAACAGCCGGCTGTTGCTCCCGTGCCAAATCTTCTACCGATATCTCAGCAGCCACAGGACGAAACTGTTTTACGAACTCAGCTTGTTTTGATTCTTGAGCCTTTTTAAGCAATGACCCAGCAAAACCAGCAATATCTCTACCTGCACCAAGACCCATTCGAAAAAGTGGTGTAAACGGACCAGCAAGAGCGGTCCCCACACCCCCAAGAACTTGTGCACCCACGCCCCGTGTTCTAGAAAACTGTCCACGCAGCAGTTTGGATAATCCCTGTGCACGAGACTCCCCAGCATCACGTCGAACAGCTTGTCGAGCTAACTCAGGTGTTACACCAAGATCTTCAACCGAAACCCCCATCTCCTCAGTAAGCCGTTCTAGACGAGTATTTACGGCCTGTACATTTACTGCCTGATCAATGAAGTACTGTCTCTTCTCCTCCAAGGCATCAACAAGCCCATATAACATCTCAGCATCCTGAGATGTTATCCTGTCACCCTGAAGTATCTCATCCAACAACACCACAGCATGATCAACCATACGAACAGCTTCATCTGCAGCCTTCTTGTTTGACCCTACTTTGTATGTGGAAGCTAATCCCTTGTAGAAGGGGAGGTAATCACGGAACATCTTCTTACGAACTGCCCGAAGATTCTGCATATTACTACGCAGTCCCCCCAATTTCCGCCGATAATACTCAGCTCGATTTGTAAAATACTCACTCTTATCCATACTACTATCGCCCTTGGATTTGATCCATCCTCTCTTGTTCCTCTTGAAGATCCCGAACTATACGTTCATAAAACCACTCTAAAATTCGAGTTGACGTTTGTCGAAGTGTACCAAGATCGAAACCTGGTACCCTAGAACATAAGAGGAATTCACGCTCCAAAACAATCTCCAAGGGTGGAACCCTCTGGATAAAAGAAGTCAAATCGAAAGGGTACAGATACAACCTCCTCCTGCCCACACGCTGGACAAGGAATAGTAACTGTGGTGATTGGCCCATGATCTGCTTGTATCTCATGGTAGTACCTAATACGAGCCAAATCCTTAGCATGCCACGATCGCATCTCTTCCATTTTACCAACCGGATCATCTTGCCCAACAATTGTTCGAGCGTACCTGTAGCGATGCACATCTGTTCCCGAAGCTGCCAAACGCTCAATCTCCACCTCATCACCAACAGTTAAAGGGCGAAGGTGTACCGTAATACCGGAAACCGGGAGTTGGATCTCAGTAGGAATACGAAGATCAGGATCTAGAAGCTTAACTTCAAACTTTCGCATATCTACTGTAAATTCTTGATCCTGAAGACAATGAGAACACATTTGTTTCACTCTGACTGTCTCGGAGTATGAGTTGATAAACAACCAAATAATGAGGTACAGACGATCTCCGAGTGTCAACATCTTAGGGTCAATTCCTAACATTACACGTCTCAAAATTACCAAGAAATTCTTTTCGATGTTGGTAGGGTTAATTTGAGCAAGGGTGGTCTCATCTTCCCCATTGTACGGTCGAACCGTGATATCTTCTGGATTGATATTATGGTAGGTTCTACAGCCGGAAGGCAATGACACAGGCAGATGTGAAAGACTCATATTCATTCTCCAAAAACTTCAAGTTATGGGATGTGTAGTACTTCCTGAACTCTACAAGATATTACCAGCTGCACTGACAATACCCTGCTTTACTGTACCACCAGCATCACCAAGCATCTCAACAGTCTTCCGTGCCACGTCTCCAACAACATTTGAAAGGGTGCTTCTGACACGTCCAATAAGGCTGTACGACTCCACCTTGTCTACACTGAGAGTAACACCTATCCGAAGAATATCCGTAGCCTCATACGACATGTCCACAGTGGGTTTGTTTACGGGGAAAACACCTTTCAGCGTTAGGCGAACAGACTCTACCCCAGACCGATCGTACAAGGAAACATAGATTTGTTTCGTGTAGTTGTTTTTCGGAAAGTAGTACCCATTCTGATCAATCATCAGATGGTACCATCCATGGAAAAAATCAAGAACCGTGTTGTCGATTGGAACTCGAAATGTAAGGGCTACAGATTGAATGCCCTGTAGCCCTGCATAGAATCGCTGAAAGGCTCCGTATTGTATTGTACTCAGCTGACGGACACTATAGTTTCCAATTCTTGCATCTTGACAAAAAGAAGAAACTGCTGGTCCAAAAACTCCATTTATCACATGAGGCATAAACAGCTGCCACTGATACTGTCGTTGAAGAAGCCATGTCCTTGACATGGCAGAAAAGCCGAGTCCTGATAAGTCATATCCAAGGGGTTGTAATCCAGAAATAGCCATTAGTCCACTTTCTCCCAACGATCATAACTCCAAGTAACAGGGAATTGAATTGTAGAGTTGTCTTCATAAGACAAACTAACATCCCCCAGTTCAGAAGGGAAAGCACCAATAAGCTTGATGGTTAACCACACATTTCCAGCTTGGTCTATACAACGTAGGTAGATGTCCGACTTTACTGCCAAATCCGGACCACCAATACCCGTACGAGCACCAACAATCGCTTCATGCCACGCATACAAAGCGTTGTAAGTTTTTTGGTCTTCGGTATTTTCCAGAAATGAGACGGACCAGCTGTGGGACATTTGCAGCTTCCCCGGAACACGAATTCCAGCCGTCCCTTTATAAGGAATGTCAATAGTCCCTACGCTCCGACCCGGAATAGATGCCGACCTACAGCGAGTATCAAGAGCATCAGCATCCCCACCCCCTATGGGATTAGTAAACATTACATACCATAAGTATGATTTGGCTGGATTGGTCAAATTGTTTTTCAAAACATCAGCAGACATATCAGGCATGATACAACCTCCTTAGAAAAGACGACCCCTCTTAGAACATAGCTCCACGAGCAATTAACTCTTCGAACGATGCGCCTGTCGTAGTGATAATTGTCTGAAGCTTGATGTACTCTGCTGCTCGAATAGGCTTCAGGAATACATCAACATTCAACTGATTATCATCAATAACAGCTGGAGTATTGTTAGTAGCATTACAAACAACATGATACCCCCGATCTCCTCCCTCCTGCTGAAAAGCACCTTGGGCAGCAAGTTTATCAAGGTACTCATTAAGAAGGGCAGTCACACGAAAACGAGTAACCTCATCGTTAGGTTCAAACACAAAAGTTCGAAGCGATATAGCCATTGCTTTCTGAAGAACAATCAATAACCGACGAACATTAACACTAGACAGTGCAGACGACTTCTTCTGCAGAGTTTTCTGACCCCAGATAACTATTCCTTCGCCTCGGAATAGCTGAATAGGATTGATCTGTTGAGGATACAAAACATTTCTCTCACCCTTAGTAAAGACATAATTAGGTGTAATGACATCCAACTGTCCTCGATTAAGTCCGGCTGGAGCATCCCAAGGGTCTGCCACATTATCATTATACGCCATTTGAGCTGCCACATGTCCCGACGGCGGAATGTATATCAAATTATCGTTGTATGTGTCGTATATTTGAATCCACGGCCCATACAACGCACAGTATGATGAGTTGAGGTTCAGTGTAACATTCCGGTATGCTACCATATCAGTTACCCCCTGAACCGATCCCCAAGGGAAATCTAGAACAGCAATGCAATCCATCCGTGCTTCTGCCACCGATCTCATCTTCTGCTGAACTGTAACACCTGTTTCTCCACCATTAATCAAGATACGAACATCAATATCATCAGGATTTGAGAACTCATCCCATCCAGCTATAAATGCAGCATCACTCGGTGCACTACCATCACTTCCTGAATCCAACCCCAATCTCGTTTCCTGAACTTTCGGAAGAACAGTATCTGCTAATCCTGTATTGTCAAGAACCATGATGTATTTACTAACACCATTGATCTTGTCTTCGAGATACAAAGCTTTTCCAAACCCATCTACTTTAGCCTTCCGAGACACCTTCCATCGTTCCACTTCTTGATGTGCCCCATCAGCATCCTGCCAGTAAACAACAATCTCAAAAGTGTATTGATCGACCACCACCTCATCCGAACCCGTCTTGACATTCTCAATGACAACACCAATCCGGTCATTCCATACACCAGGATTAGCTCCGATAATCTGGAATAGAACATCTGAACTTTGTTCAGAATCAGAAGTAAATACAGCTGTTGACTTTCCTGCGGTCAATGCTGCATTCTCCAGTGATGATGTTGTAGCCACAATGTTAACACCGCCCCATAGGGCTCCATTCGCTACACGTAGACAATAAAGTGTATTGCCTTTAGAAAGGTATCCTAAGGCTGCATAATGGAAGTAGTGACCACTCGAGGGATCGGGCTCCCCATACTCCTCGATAAACTGCTGATCACTAGTAATCAAAACCACGTCTGTAGTGCTTCCTTTTGCAGAATACCCGACCAGTGCCCCTGAAGCACTAGCAACTCTTGGGACAATGTCTGACAAATCCCGCTCTTGAACGTAAACACCCGGACTGAGAAATACTGCGCACATACTCTACTCCTTCATTGTATTTTGTAAACATGTCCATCAGCGGTAGCACTGATCGGTGACTCCTCAACAGTAATTACTGTTGTATCATCTTCACTGGAATACATAGCAGAAACCACTGTATACTGTTCATCGTTATCAGTTGAGTCCCGGACCAAAATCAGATCACCAACTGTAAACTCTGATGATCTATCATCGTAGATAGTGAAGGTCTTAGCTACCACATCAACTTCAGCAATTCCATACAGCGATGCTCGGAACATCCGAAGAGCAGCTTCAAGCTCTGTATTCTGATCGGATCCGGGCACAATGATCTCTTCATACGACGAAATGTCATCTCGATCATACAAGGTTAGCTGAATCTTATTTGCTCGACCAACTTCCGCTCCAGCATCTTTTGGAAGCCAACCATCAATGTGGATTGGCATACGAAAGATCCATACTTTTCCCATATCATACAAACTCTCAATACGAGAGTCGTCAACAACAGAACTAAACTGGAGGTTGGGATCCAATGTGAACTCTGATTCATAAACAATCTGCACTTTAGGAGTTTCATGCTGCCAACGAAGGTACTCCTCCACACACAGATTAATCTTATCAAGACTAGTAGACCACGCCCACACATCATAATCCAGATCAACAGCATCAGCTTTAATGGTTGCAGTCCGACCATTTGCTTTTTGATATCGAAGTCCTCTTCGAGAAACAACTGTCCGATTACGTTTCCAGCTGAACGCAATAGACCTGCGATACACATTCATAAAATCAAGAAACGTCTCTCCTCGTTTCTCAGACACATACCTCTCGGCAATTGCCCTTGGACATAGAACCACACCCTTGTTAATCCGCTCAACATCTGTTGATCCCAACCGATCAATACCTAGAATCGTCCCGAACCTCTTGTAAGCTAAAGCACGTGCAGCAACATCGTAGGAGTATGTAACACTATCCGCCATATGTTTGTCCTAGAAAACACTCAATCTCGAAGTTGAACTCGTCCTTCCGAACGGATATCCTCCTGTACCTCTCCCAAGTCCATAGTTACGGAAGCATGGTGTCGAATCTCATCAAGATTGGTTATGCAGGTGTTTCTCAAAAACCCACCGGGAGGAATGCTTGATATAAGCCCACCCGGATGGTGTAAGGTCAAATACTGCTTTGACGTATTCACTATCTTTTTCACTCTGCTCATCAACTATCCTTTCTAACACGTCGTGGTGCGATCGAGTAGACACGAGTTAAGGCAGCATCATGGATACCAGTAACACTGACATTCACTAGCTGGAACTCTTCGATTCCTTCATAATCATCTGGAACGAACTCAGGGGCAATACGGAAGTAACTCTTCAAGTTTGGATCCACCTCTACTACTGTCCCAGCATCAGATCCCTCAAGAATAGTAGCTTGGTAAGGAAACCACGCAAGAATAGGCAGACTATCTTCAGTGTATAGCCCTAGTTTCTTCAAGCGATAGGTAGTTGGTTTCCAATCCAGAAATACTGTTGTTGAATAGGACAAGTATGTATAGTCAGATGGAACACTGTACACATCTTCCAGTTCAGCTGCATTGTAAGATGTCACTGTTGGAATGTAGAGAGTACAATCAATTCCTGCCACATCAAGAGCAACATTCACAATCTGCCGAATTGCATCAATAGTGCGACGAGGGATTAGTTTGGACATTATTGCTCTTCCAGTTCTTCCTGAGCTTGCTCGATAGCTCGTTTGATTTCCAGTTGATCCAGGAATGTGAACCGTTTAGCTAGTAGATCAAAAGGATCCCCTTCTTTATCCTGTATGATGTCCTTAG
>Ga0172377_10008809_pt1 | contig 10359 bp, 7 predicted proteins | sample Pumphouse3metaG_FD_119749 | JGI IMG/M metagenome (GOLD analysis project Ga0172377, IMG submission 119749) | Leachate microbial communities from a municipal landfill in Southern Ontario, Canada - Pumphouse #3 metaG | ecosystem: Engineered > Solid waste > Landfill > Unclassified | place: Canada... | reverse complement strand
TCTATCAATAGTCATTCTTATAGGATTTCTTCCAAAATAATAACGCACATTCAATTTTGGATTATCATTTAAAACCGTTCTCTTTCCAACTAAAACGCAATCTTCAATAGCTCTTTGACGATGAGCCCAAACTCTTAAAACATTATTAGTAATCCAATAATTTTCTTTATCACCCTGCCTTCTCTCAATATCCATAAACCCGTCTAAGGTCTCTGCCCATTTCAATATTATATAAGGACGTTTCTTCTCATGTCGAGAAAAGAATCTTTTGTTTAATTCCCTGCCTTCTTTTTCTAATATTCCTGTTATTACTTCTATTCCAGCATCCTTTAATATCTTAATACCTCCACCATCAACCTTTGGATTGGGGTCATTATTACAAATAACAACTTTCCTAATACCTGAACAAACAATCAAATCAGCACAAGGAGGAGTTTTCCCCCAATGGCAACAAGGTTCAAGACTAACATATAGGGTTGAATCTTTAAGCAAGTTCTTATCTTCAACAGAATTAATAGCATTAGGTTCTGCATGTGCTTGTCCATAAACCTTGTGATAGCCCTCTCCAATAATTTTATTATCGTAAAAAACAACAGCACCAACCATAGGATTAGGACTGACACTACCTTCTCCAAGTTTAGCCAATTGAAGACATCTTAGCATTAACAAATCATCATTCATAGCAGATAAATAAAGAAATAAAACGCAAATATACTACATTTCCAACAATAAGAAAGCTCAAATATATGGATAAATAGCTTAATTTTGCAGAAAAATTGAACTCTATGAGAATACCGTCTAATAAGATACAAGACATAATAAGATTTGCTTTTCAAGAGCTTGAAGGAATATATCCAATGGAAGAAATACGCCAAATGACGAATATATTAATAACTCATTATAGCGGATTTTCATTAACTACAATTCTTGCCCAGCCAGAAAAAACAGTTCTTGAATCTGACTTACTTAAACTAAACTTTGCAATTAAAGACCTTAAACACGAAAAACCTTTACAATACATAATAGAAGAAACTGAATTCTATGGTTTAAGAATAAAACTAAATCACAAAGTTTTAATTCCAAGACCAGAAACAGAAGAATTAGTAGATATAATAATTAAAGAAAATCTCAACAAAAAAGATTTAAAGATTGCAGACCTTGGTTGTGGAAGTGGAGCAATTGCTTTAGCTCTTAAAAACAATCTAAAAGAAAGCAAGGTATGGGCTTATGATATAGAAGACGAAGCAATTGAACAAACAAAAGAAAATGCTAAATCACTTAACCTAAGCATAGACATTCAAAAAGCTAATATATTAGAAGAAGACTTCACAGAAGAAAAATTTGATATAATTGTTTCAAATCCTCCTTATGTAATGGATAAGGAAAAGGAATTAATGAAACCCAATGTGCTTAATCATGAACCCCACTCTGCCCTATTTGTTCCAAATAATGACCCATTATTATTTTATAAATCAATAGCAGAATTTGCAAAAACTCATCTTAATGAAAATGGTAAATGTTACCTTGAAATAAATGAACAATTAGGGAAAGAAACGTCAAACTTATTTACAAATGGTAAAACTCAAATACAAAAAGACCTCTTTGGAAAAGATAGATTTATTATATATAGAAATCAATAACTTTTCATAGACTATTGTTTTACAGGACGACATAATAAACCTGATGAACGAGTTGCATTATAACTTGGATTTACAAAGCCATTACTAAATTCAAATTCATATCCACCTGTAGTCCCATTTGGAGTTGAAGTCCAACGATAACCAAAAGAAGATGAATTAAAAATAGTTCCATTATTTGGTTTTCTACAACCATCTATTTGAAAATTTGCAGACAAAGCAGTGTATACACGCTTATAAACATTCATAGGCATTGTCGTTGTTGAAAAATTACTCCAACATCCATTTTTTTGCAATCTAAATCCAAATGGAGATGGATCAAAAATACTTTTTCCAATACTTGATGTTGGAACATTTACATCATTCCATGTAATAGTAGTACTTGTTGAAAAATCTTCACTACACCAATTTGCATTATTATAATAAAACACTAATGGATGTTTTACTGTATTTTTCATAGTTGATGTTTCACTCACACCATTTGCAGAAGTGGTATATGCTACTGTTCCTCCTGTTATATTATACAATGTTATATCTGAAGGAAATGGGTCTTTACGTCCATATTGATAATACAAAGTACCTCTAAATGATGATGTAGGAACGTGATCTGATGATAACTGCCCAATATCTCTATCTAATGAATAAGAATTTTGTAATTCCCCACCACTTGCCCACATTAAAATACCATTATCACTATATCGATGAACTTCTCCACCTGTAACAGTATATGATACATCTTGAGCACCAGCAGAAACAACACCTGAATAATAAGGATTATAATTTGTTACCCAAAAATGCCATGACCAAAGAATAACTGTTGGAGATGAATTTCTTGATATTTTAATTACAAAATTTCCATATTGAGCTGTTGAAGGAACCGCTATTTCAAAATAGTCATTCTTTCCTAATCCTGTTGTTTTAGTAAGAGTAATATTTGTTGAAGAAGATGTTTGTACTAATGTGCTTAAATCTTGCCAAAGGAGAGTTACAGTCCAAGCATTTGAAGTTGATAGAATAGCTGTAGCATCATTTCCTCCATAACCAAGTGCAGTAGAACCCCAATATTCATCAACCCTACCAACAGGTATTCTATACTTTTTAATAGGTTGACCTGTTGAAGGAGGATTAAGAATATAACAATTTGAATAAGCAGAACTTGTATAATCAATAACAACTTCTGTTAGATTTTCTACCCTTGCATCTGTTGTATAATTTCCTCTCGAATTAAGTTTAAGGTTAATTATATATCTTTTATTAGGCATAATATTGAAATCATTAATCATATTAGCACCAGGATAAACCCTAAATATAACTATATCAGAACCACTCTTTGCATAAATTCTAATATAAGAAGCACCATTAGGGGCATTAGTATTTTTATTTGTTACTGCTGTTCCTGAATTAGTTCCTTTCATATTTCGAGGAACATACCATTGAAAGGTTTGAGTTGCACCTCCTGCCATTGGAAGATTAGTGTTTACAGCAAAAGTTTTATAATTTGTTGAAGAGTGAACAGGATAAGGAACAGAAATTGCGTTATGAAGAGCTTTTAAAGTGTCTGCAATATTAAATTGATTTGGAACATCACACATAACAATAGAATCTATTATTAAACCAGATGAGGCAGTAAGATTAAGATTTAAAACGACCTTAGCAACAGAGCGAGTTAAAGTAAAATTAATAGGGGTTGAACTTACAACATTATTAACTACAATATCTGTAAACCCACTCATAACAATTCCTAAATTACTTGTACCTCCATAAGAATCATATTCATTTGTAATAGATGCCATTTTATCTAATAAGTTTTGGTATGTTGTAACTGTTGAGAAATCAAAACCTGAATTATGAGTATTTGCAATAATAACTACTCTATTAGTTGTAGAAGAAGCTGCAAGATTTAAACCAAGAGTTGAAGTTGTAATATTAATATATTTAGTATATACCTTAGTACTTGAATTTGTTGTTCCGTTAAATTGAATAACCCAAATATCTGAAACTAAGTTTTCATTTATATTGCTTGGAGCTTTTGTTTTAATATTAAAATCTTTATCACCTAAATCATTTTCTTGATTTACATTTATCTTTATTTGAACTGGTACAGTTTCTCCTTTATAGTCAAAAAAATAATTTTCAACTTCAACACAAGATGAAATTAAAAAAGGAAGAATCATTAAAAGAATCTTATATGTAATTTTAACTACTCTCATATCTTAGAATATTTTATTGTTTAACATTTTCTTACCTATTTGACTTTCTGTAAATGTAAAAGTATCCCATGGTATAATAACAAAATCAGCATAAACATTACCTGAAATAACCGATAGTCTTATATTAAGATTTTGACCTTTTGTAAGTTGAGTTATACTCATTGCATTAAGTGTAATATATGTTGTTTTTATATCAACACCTGCAAGGTCAGATATAACTACTTCTAATTTTGCTTTTGATATATCAATATTTTGAGGAATTAGCATAAGGCAAGCATTGGTTTGATTAATAAGTTGATAATCTAAATTAAGTTTTAAGTCGTTTAGCATAGAGTTTGAAATACTTAAACTATAAGAACCTGTATCAGAAATTAAAGTAGATGGTGCCCAAGATGGATTAGAATTTAAAACCATAGACCCTTTATTTATTATATTTGTTAGTCTAATGCTTTTAATCTTACAACCTGAAATTGTATCATAAGCATAATAGTTTTTAGCTGAAAAAGAAATCTTTGAAAGTGAATGTTTAAAATCAAAAGCTACAGTTCCTTGAGCTTGTGTTTTATTTAATTGAGGTAGAGAATAACATAAATCAACCTGCTTAGTTATATCTGAATTATTAGCATAATAAGTAAGAATTGGATAACCAGTTTGAGTACTTGGCGAAAGAGTAATTCCATTCTCATATGTTGAATAAGGAGCATAAGCAATAAAAGAAAGTTTATAATTTGTGTTTTCTGGCCAATACATATTTACTGCACTTGTCCAAACAGATGCAGATTTATATACTCCAATATTATAATAATAATCAGGTTTATCGTTTATTGAATCAAATGCTCCAAGTTTTGCATAAGTAAAAACTCCAAAGCCAAGAGAGCCAAGAGCATTATTATCCATGACTAAAGCTTTCGTTTGAGATTCAACATTTGAACTCATTATAATTTTATTTCTTTCTGTTTCTGTCTCAGTCTCACAACTAACAAAAACAACTCCTAATAAAATTATTAATATCCAATTTTTCATTCTTAGTTAGTATTTTATTTCTTCTATTAGCTTTTCTATAAAAAAGTCCCTGCTATTTCAAAAAAAATCAGGCTCTTTTTCCCACAAATCAAACTCTTTCTCCAAAAAGTCGGCGTCTTTTTTCAAAAACTCGTACTCTTTTTTCAAAAAAACAGGCTTTTTTCTCAGAAGCCATAAGGGGACATTCAACCCCTTATGACTTAGTTTTTAAATTGTCTAATTATTGAGCTGTAATATAATCATATGGAGATTCAACATCCCAATCACTAACAGTAGCAGTAAATGTAATTCTATTATTTGTAATTCCTGTTGGTGTAGGAACAGTTAAATTAAAACGTATCTTTTTACTCATATTAAAATGTATAGCTGAAAGCAAAACTGAAGCTGTTGCATTTGAATAAAGAGTAACACCTGCATTAATTAAATCATAAGTTACTCTTAATGTAATATTATCACCATCTTGTGGCATTATCATTAATGCTTCTTGTCCTGTTAATGTTCCATCATCTACTCCAGAACCATTACCAAAACTAACAAGTGTGTTATAAACTGTTCTACTTCCATTAAAATAGGTGTAAGTTGCATTACCTGTTTGTTGTTCCCAACAATGCATTAAAGAATCATTAAATTGACAAACCCCATAATCTTTAGCCCCAATTAATTCAATTTTTTTAATGACATAATCAGGACCTATTTCTGCCCCTTTAACTGAAAAATTTATTTGAGTTAAAGCATGTTTAAATGTAAGAGCAACTGGAGTTGTTCCTTGAGCCGATTTATCAATAGCCATTGCTACAACAACATCTTTTTGTGTTGCTGCACTTCCTCCTATAGTATAATGAAAATGAGGATATCCTGTAATAGTTGTTGTAGGAAAAGTCGCACCGGTTGCATCTGTAGCAAAAAATTGTAATTTATCTGTATTAGGCCAATAATAAGATCCTGTATAAACCCAATCTGAACCTGATCTATATACAGATAAATTATTAATATAAGGAACTAATGATGTTGTATAACCCATAGCTGTGGAGCCTGTATTATATGCACTCACAACAAAGTTATCAAATAATGCTGTTGTTAGCTCAGTAACCTTTAGATTACCATTTTTTCCAATCATTGTTTTAAAATTGATTCCCTTTTGTTGAGAATTTTCATCAATTTTTTCATCTGTACAGCTTGCAAAGCCTATGGCTGCTATAGCTGCAAAAAATAAAATCTTTTTCATTCGAAATTGTTTTGTTAATTTGTTAATTGTTTTGTTAATTAATCGATTTGCTTTTAGGCATTTCTTATATCTAATATATTTATTGTTTATAAAACTATCTCTACACCTTCTTCATCTCCCCAATTACCAACTGTACCTCCTATTCCTCCTCCTGTAACAATTGGGATTACAATAGTACTATCTAAAATAATTATACCACCATTAGGTATTGCATTTACATTATTTTTAATATCAAAACTTTTCGTTTGTTTCTCACCATTTAATAATGTAAATTTAAGAGTTAATGTGTGATTACTACATGAACCTACTATTCCAAATGTATTAATGGGGAGAATTAACCAATCGTTATTAAAATAAGCTTCAGAATAAATAGAAACTGAATTATTTTCTAAAGCCTGAACACCTAAAAGGTATGATCCTGAAAATCCTGAAAGGACACCAGATACACTTGATACTGATTCTTTATTAACTACTTTTATTTTGATTTCATAGTTTTTAATAATGTTTTTTGGTGTTATTTCTATTTCATAATTATTATCTGCACGTTCAATATTAATTCCTTCATATTTCCCAATATAGAATATACTGTCTGTCCCATTTAAAATTTGCTCATCTTTACTATTTCCATTCTTATATATTAAATTTGACGTAATAGCAGATGTTGTTGCATAAGAAGATGTAAAACTATTTGTAAGATTGACAATAATAGATTCATAATTGTAACTATAAATTAACACATCATATATACCTCTTGGAACTAAAATTTCACCACCATTACTTTCAATAAATTCCTTTATCACTTCATTATTATTATTTCTTGGATAAAGTACAACATAAAAGAATTCTGATTTATCTTTTTCTTGCTGCCAATTTATTTTTATATATAATTTACCTGTTGGTATATCGTAAAGGTCTCTTCTTTCACACCCTGAGATACAAATGAGCATTGAAAGCAATATCAATATGGTTATAGTAATTATATATATTCGTTTCATATTAGTACTTTTTATTATTTATAATCCATACTAATGATACCTTTGCTTTTGTTAGTCCAAAATAGCTAAATTTGCTATCATTTTTTTTAATCAATAATTCTTCATAGGCATAATAATTTATATTGTTTGAATTGAAAAATCCTAATCCTAAACTAAATTCAAGATTGAAATTTTTAGATATTGATTTCGAATATCCACCACTTATTCCTGTTAGTAAGTTAATATCACCTTGAGTCCCTTCTTCTCCATTTTGCAAATCAAATATTCCTGCTCCGAAGTAAGCTCCAATAAAGAATCCAGTTAGGGGCTTTTGTTTGATTCCCTTATTTGTTTTATTAAACCAATAACGACCTTCCAATCCACCCAATAGTATTTGATAACATAAATGCTTAGAGTTATTCACATACCAAGGAAATTGATATTCTAAATTGATCGACCAATTTTTAATTTGACATTCAATCTCAATATTAGGTGCTAATAATAAGTCATAAAGGAAATTATTTTTTATTGCAAATACTAATGAATTGCATGAACTTGTTTTATTAGTATCAATTAAAGGAGAATAAATTATTGAGTCTTTATTGCCTATATTATTTTTGGTATCTAAACTATCAATATGATTATTAATATTATCAATGCTTAAAGTATCTTGTTCTTGAGAAATATTTTTTAAGAGATGCTCATCATTTGAATTTTCAAATTGTTTTACGTTATCAATAACCTCCTTTTTCTTATAATATACAAAAGCTGTTGAAACATTTCTTAGATATGGAAAGATATTCTTTACTATATATTTATATGATGTCCCATTATTTAGCTTTTTAATCTTCCTTTCTTTGATATCAGGTTTTGAGTTACAATTAATAATACGTATTATTAATTTCTTACTTGGTATTTTATTATCATTTTCAATTATATGTTTAAAACCAATCCAATTTTCACCTTTTGAAAAAGAATAGACTTTTGACAATGGAATATGCGAGTATTTAATGTCGAAATAGTTCTTAACTGAATTTGCTCTTTTCTTAGAAAGATTATTATTATATTTTAAACTCCCATCAAAAGATGCATAAGAATAAATAATTATACTATCAATATTAGATGCTTTTACTACTAATAATAAATCATTTAATCTTTTAAGCGTAATGTAATTATCAAGATAATTATTATTTATTGTAGAAGAATTAATTGGAAAATATATATTAAAGGAATCCTTTTTAATAAGCATAATGGAAACATGCTCTTCTTGGGAAAAACAAAAAAGCGGCAATATAAATAAAAAAATAAATAATATTTTTTTCATTGCTTCTTGTTTTAAATCACCAATGTATCCTTATTTATTTTTACATCACAAATAAAGCACATTTTGTAATTTATTAAGCGGTAAAGATACGGTAAAATTTATTAATTTACAATACTTGTATCTATATATATATATGTGTTTTTATATTTATTTAACTTTTGTATTTGCTATTAATGATTGAGAAGGTATTGAAAATCAAAAAATAAGGCGTGTTTTACAACACGCCTTATTAAAATAAATATTATAAAAGAATATCATAATTTATCCCATGAATGGATAACGATAATCTGTTGCTGGTAATAATGTTTCTTTCACACATCTTGGACTTACCCAACGATAAAGGTTAAGTTCAGAACCTGCTTTATCATTAGTTCCTGAAGCTCTTGCTCCACCAAATGGTTGATTTCCTACAACTGCTCCTGTTGGTTTGTCGTTGATATAGAAATTACCTGCTGCATAACGTAATATATCTAATGCTTTTTCTGTTGCATAACGGTCATTAGAGAAGATTGAACCTGTTAATGCAAATGGTGATGTTGTATCACATAAGTGAAGTGTTTCTTCAAATTTTTCTCCATCATATAAATAAATTGTAAATACTGGTCCGAACAACTCAGTTTCCATTGTTTCATATTTAGGATTAGTTGTAACTATTATTGTTGGTTCTATAAAATAGCCTTTCGATTTATCTCCATTTCCTCCAACAACTATCTTAGCATCAGATGCTGTTTTTGCTCTATCTACATATTTCATGATGGTATCAAAAGCCTTTTCATCTATTACAGCATTTATATAATTGCTAAATTCTCTAACACAACCTTGTTTCATGTCTGCTATCATTTCTTTAATGTAGCCAAGTGTTTCGTCCCATAATTGAGTAGGTATATATCCTCTTGAAGCTGCTGAACATTTTTGTCCTTGATATTCAAAAGCTCCTCTTACTATTGCAACTGCTAATTCTTTTGGACAAGTAGTTTTATGTGCAAAAATAAAATCTTTTCCTCCTGTTTCTCCAACAATTTTTGGATAAGTATTATAAGAACCTACATTGTCTCCTATTTGTTTCCAGAAATTATTAAATGTTGAAGTTGAACCTGTAAAGTGAATACCTGCTAAATTTCTTGAAGCAAAACAAGTATCTGAAATAACAGAACCGCTACCTGGAACAAAATTAATTACTCCATCAGGAACCCCTGCTTCTTTAAATAACTTCATTAAATAGTAATTTGAAAGAATTGCTGTTGTTGCAGGTTTCCATACTGTAACATTACCCATAAGTACTGGAGATATGTTTAAATTACAAGCAATTGCTGTAAAATTAAATGGAGAAATTGTATAAACAAATCCTTCAAGTGGACGATATTCCAAACGATTTATTGCAGTGTTATCACTAATTGGTTGTTGTGCATATATTTTTGATGCAAAATAAACATTATAGCGAAGAAAATCAATTGCTTCACATGCAGAGTCTATTTCTGCCTGAAAAGGATTTTTTCCTTGTCCAAGCATTGTTGCTGCATTAAGAAGATAACGATATTTCTTTGATAAAAGTTCTGCGGCTTTAAGCATTATTGAAGAACGTTCTATCCAATGAAGATTTGCCCATTTATCTTTTGCTTGCATTGCTGCATCAATTGCCATTTGAACTGTTTCTGGTGTTGCTTTATGATATGTTGCAAGAACATGCCCATGTTCAGTTGGCATAACAACTTTACCCATTTGACCAGTCTTTACTTCCTTGCCACCAATAATTAATGGAATTTCGATACAAGTATTGTATTGTCTTTCTACTTCTTTCTGCAAAGCTTCTCTTTCTGGAGAATTTGGAGCATAACCTAATACTACTTCATTTTTAGGTCTTTCAAAAAAAAACGTTGTGTTGTTCATTGATAATAATTTTTAAACGATTAATATTGTCTTGTTTCTTTTATTTATATCTAATACAGACTGCAAATATATTTTTTAT
>Ga0172377_10008808_pt1 | contig 10360 bp, 7 predicted proteins | sample Pumphouse3metaG_FD_119749 | JGI IMG/M metagenome (GOLD analysis project Ga0172377, IMG submission 119749) | Leachate microbial communities from a municipal landfill in Southern Ontario, Canada - Pumphouse #3 metaG | ecosystem: Engineered > Solid waste > Landfill > Unclassified | place: Canada... | reverse complement strand
TTTGGTAAAATTTTGATTTTTAAATACAACTTTGTAATTACTTTTATTAAAATTATACTTTTTATTTACAACTGTGTAATAACTTTTGGTAAAATTATACTTTTTATTTACACAAAATTTAAAATAATTTGTGGCTTGTATAATTAAATTTAACAATAATTTTATCATTAATATTAAAAATTCTTAACTATTATTATAATGTTTGTTCGCTATTATATAAGATTTTTTAATTTATAATTAACTATATTTAATTTTTGTAAAAAAATACTTATGATCCATTAAAAATTGTTGAAAATACTTGACTTATATTATATTATTTGTTAATATTCTATTAATAATAGCACAAACGTTTTGTTTAGTGAATAATATTTTTCTCTTTAAGGAGTCCATATGATTGAAAATACCTGTTGCTTTTCTGGGAATAGACCAAAATGCTTGCCTTGGATTGATGATGAAAATAGCTTAATTTATAAGCAATACTACATAAAATTAAGGCAGTTAGTAATTAATTCCATTAATGAGGGTTATGAAAATTTTGTATGCGGTGGTGCAATCGGTGGAGATTTAATGTTTGCAAAAATTATAATTGAATTAAAAAAAGATTATAATATTACACTTGAATTTGCCTTACCATTTAAAGATCATACAACACTTTGGAAAAGGGAACAAAAAGAGCAGTTTAATAAGTTAACACCATTTACTGATACCATTACTTATGTAAGTATAGAACCCTATCAATATAAATCGATATACTTTATTAGAAATCGATATATGATTGACAAAAGCTCGAAAATTATTTCGCTTTGGAATGGTTTAAGTAAAGGAACAGGGTATACTATAAAATATGCAATTAACCATGGACTGAAATATGAAATTTTAAGCGTATAATTTCAAAACAATTATTTTTTTCATTATTGTATTAAAACTATGTTATACTATAATAAAGTGAGAATTAATGAAAAATATTTATCAACAACGAATAAAAAAGGCAAATTTTGCTAAAATTAGCACAAAATTAAAACTAAGTTTAAATAAACTCGGAACAAATTTTGCACTTAGAGTTTTATCATATCAAAATAAAGAACATAGTGCACGTTCCACTTATGATATTTTTTATACAAATAAAACAAATCCTAAACAAAGCTTTGATTTGCATTTACCTTTAAAAAATAGGGATAAATTTCCTGTTGTTTTTTATATTCATGGGGGTGCGTGGGCAGGTGGCGACAAATCTGGATATACAGAATTTTGTCAAAAATTTGCTAAAATGGGCTTTGCAGTAGTTAATATAAATTTTCGTCTATTGCCCGATGTAAATATTTTAGATGTTTACAAAGATTGTGAAAATGCAATAAATTACGCTTTAAATAACTCCACAAAATTATCCCTTGACCTTAATAATATTTTTATGATCGGGGACTCGGCTGGGGCTCATTTAATTGCATTAATTACTGCAAAAAGCATTCAACAAAAAAAACCTTTTTACGACAAAATTAGGGGTTTAGGATTGTATTATGGCGTTTACGATTTACGGGATTTAAAAAACACTCATTCAAACGTTTTAAAACTTATGAACGAATATTTTTCAAGTGTTTTTACTGATAATATTGATGATTTTTATAAAGATTTTTCGCCAGTTTGTTTTATTAATAAAAATTTTCCACCTTGTTTTTTAACATGCGGAACTGCTGATGGACTTTATGAATATAGTATTCAGTTTAGTGAATTTTTAAATAAAAAAAATATAGAAAACGAAACCTTGTTTTTTAATACTAAACTTGCAATACACGGTTTTTTAAACTTATCCAAGCGACGCTGTGCATCAAATGCCTTTAAACATATTGTTGCGTTTTTTAACAATCATAAAAAATAAAGTCATTTTTTTAAAAACGGGTGTTATTTTCGCAAATGAAAGTTGTTTTCATTTGCATAATTTATTAATTCATCACTGAATCTATTTATGTCCTCACTTTTTAGAGTTCTGTTCATACTATAAACTTCAAATCTAAAAATGAAGCTTTTTTTATCTTTTAATACTTCTGCATCTTGATAAACTTCAACAAATTCTAAATTATACTTAAGTTCTTCACTTTTTGGAACAAAAGCAAGCAATACCTTATTAATTTTATCAAAAATTACAGTTTTATCACAAATAAAATTAAAATCCAAAACAGTTGATTGGTATTTTGAAATGATTTTAGCTTTTCTGTCATTCGATTTAAGTGATGCAAATTTTGAAAAATTAATTTCTAAGACACAAATTTTAGCTTTTACATTGATATTTTTGCTTATATTTGGGTGCAAAATACCAAAGTATCCTATAACTTCATTGTTTGCAATTATCAGTGCATTGTTTTTAGGATGCACAAAGTTTTTGTTAATTCCCGAAAGTTTATATTCAAGTTTAACATTTAGTAATGTTTCGCTTAAATAATTTATAATGTCTTTTAACTTAAAATAAATGTCCTTTTCATTTGTCTTTTTGTTTTTGTCACACAGAACAATCGCTAAATGTTTTTCTTCGATGCAAATTTGATTTTTATCTAAGCCCGTTACACATCTTGCAATTTCAAAAACATTCATTTCATCGTAATTTTTTTGATTTTCATAAATTACTTTCAATAAAGATGGCACAATTTCGCTTCTAATATTCGAATTTTCTTTCGCTTCACTATTTGAAGTCTTTATAAAACAAGGTGTTTCAATATTTAAAAATGAAAATAAATTAAGGTCTTGCCATAAATATGTGCTTGTTTCATTCATCTTAAATCGCTCGGCTAATATTCGTTTGGTTTCAAAACTTAATTCATGCTCACAGAATTGTGCAACTGGAATTAAATCTGCTTTAACTGGTTTAGCTAAAATATTATCGTAACCATAATTTCTTGATACTTCTTCGACAATATCTTCTGGTATTGACACGTCTTTTGTCGCCCTATATGATGGCACATCAATTTTTAAATTGCCATTTTTTTCATAAACTATAAATCCAAGTCTTTTTAAAATGTTAACAGCAAAGTCAGTTTTTATCTCTATTCCACAATGCTTTTCAATAAAATCTATGCTCGTGTTTATCTCAATTTTTGGATAACTATACATTATAATATCCGTAAATGCACTGGTGATTTCAGCATTTTTATCATAAGTTTTAATTAATTTTACGTATCTTGCTAATGCTTGACTTGTTAATTGTGGGTCAAGGCTTTTTTCATATCGTAAGCTTGCTTCAGTTCTAAGCCCAATACTAATCGAGGTTTTTCGTATCCTTGATGCATTAAAACAAGCACTTTCGATAATAACACTTGTTGTGTCTTGTTTAATTTCACTATTAAGTCCCCCCATGATCCCCGCAACGCCAATTATTTCATCATTGTTTTTTATTACTAACGCAGAACTTGGCAAAACTCTATTAACTCTGTCTAGTGTTTGAAAAGATTGTTCGCAATTTAGGTTCTCAACCATAATATTATCAATTACTCTTTTATCAAATGAATGCATAGGTTGCCCAAGCTCTCGCATTACATAGTTTGTCATATCCGCTATGAAATTAATTGATTTTTGCTCTAAATAAAATAATCTAATACGCAAATTTATAGGAGTAGTTTTTCTCTCGATATTATCTATGCTGATTGTTGAATATCTTAAACAATCATTTGATTTAACGTTTAATTTAATCTTGGGTAAATTTTTAACTGACTCAAAATCTTCTATCTCAACCTCTTTTAAATCTCTGTCTAATATACATGATATTTCACGGGCTATTCCATAATGCCCCCATAGGTCTGGTCTGTGCGTCAAACTTTTGTTGTCGATTTCAAATATTATATCATCAATTTGATATACTTTTTTAATATCTGTTCCAAGTTCCACGTCTTGCGTTACTTCGATTATTCCACTATTGTCGTTCGATATGCCAAGTTCAAATTCAGAGCAACACATGCCATAGCTTAATACGCCTGCAACCAAACTTGGCTTAATTTCCACTCCATTAACTTTTCCGCCCACCAAAGCAAGTGCCACTAAATTGTTAACTTTAACATTAATGGCTCCGCAAACAACATCAAGAATTTTCTCGCCTGTATCCACTTTTAAACAATGTAATTTATTTGAATTTGGGTGTGCGTTCACCTCGATGATTTTGGCAACTATTACATTTTCAATGCCTTTGCCCTTATATTCAACGCCTTCAATTTCTGCAGTCTTTAAACCAAATTGTTTTATTAATTCATTAATATCAACGTTGTCTAAATTCACATATTCTTTAATCCAATTTATACTAATTTTCATACTTCACCTTATCTAGTTTTTATCTCTTTTAAAAATCTTATATCGTTTCCATTCATTTGTCTTATATCTTTAATGTTGAATTTAAGCATTGCAAGTCTTGTGAGCCCTAGTCCAAAAGCAAATCCTTGATTTGTTTTAGGATCGACTCCGCCAAGTTCTAAAACTTTAGGATGAATCATTCCACAAGGGCACAATTCAATCCATCCGCCTTGCTTGCATGTTTGACAACCTTTGCCACCACAGAATACGCATTTGATATCTAACTCAAAGCCCGGCTCAACAAATGGGAAAAATCCTGGTCTTAGTCGCACTTCGACATCTGTTTTGAAAATGCTTGATAACATTTCTTTCATAAAATAAATTAAATTAGCAACGGTGATATCTTTGCCCACCATCATGCCTTCAAGTTGAAAAAATGTATCGTCATGTGACGCATCAAGGCTTTCATTTCTAAAACAACGCCCCGGAAAAATCACTTTGCATGGCGAACCATATTTTCTTAAAATTCTGTTTTGACTTGCACTTGTATGAGTTTTTAAAACTTGCCCGTTAGTCAACCAAAAAGTATCTTGCATGTCACGTGCTGGGTGATCTTTTGGAACATTCACGGCTTCAAAATTATTAAATTCGGTTTCAATTTCATTGCCATCTTCAACACAGAATCCCATGCTGATAAAAACATCTTCAACTTCTTTTTGAACAATTGTGATGGGGTGCAATGATCCTAATTTCACTAAGTTTGGCAAGGTAATGTCATAAACTTCGCTGTTTTCAATTTCTTTGTTTATAAATTCATCTTTTATCTTTTTTTCATATTCTTGCAAATTTTTAGAAAAATGCTCTTTCAAAGCATTTGCCTCTTTTGCAAATTCTTTCCTTTGGTCATTAGTCATATCTTTAAGTGTTTGCATAAGTTCTGTCAATTCGCTTTTTTTGCCTAAGTATTTTACTCTTAATTTCTCTAGTTTTTCTAAGTCACTTATTAAATTTAATTCGTTATCAAATTCATTTTTTAAATTTTTTAAAGTTTGCATAATTTTCTCCGAACGTAAAATTAATTACATGAATAAAGAATAACATAATTAATCTGTTTAAGTCAAGCAATGCTATACCTTTATTATTCTATTAAATAGCCTTTTTTCGATAAAATTATTGCTAAACTGTTAAAATTTCAAACAAAAATTTAAAAAAAAGCTTGCTGGAAGTTAAATTTATTAAATATGCTAACAAAAAAAGCGATTTCGTTCGCCTCTTATGTTTATTATCTTTTTTTAATAATTTAATCAATAATATTAAGATAAGTTACCCTTGTTTTAATTTTTTTTTAATTCCTCATCTATTAATATATCATAGTTTTTGCATAATGCATTTGTTTAGTGCCTTTGGCTTATGCATACATTTGTTTAATTTGTTAAACTTTTCGTGATATAATTTTCTGTTTCGTTTAACATTACAAATTTCCTTATTTAATATAAATTATATTTTTTAAATAGATTTAAAATTTTTTTTAAATCTTCATCTATTAATATATCATAGTTTTTGCAAATAGTGTTTATGTGCTTCGTTTGGTTTTTAAATAATGAGTGACGTCAAGTTTGTTGGTTTCATTCATAATTTTATGATAAAATATATTTTAAATAGTTTTTATTTTTTGTAATATAATGTAATAATTGAAGTTTAAAAGTTATAATTTTAATAATTTTTGCTTAACTCATCATCTTCGACAATAAAATTTTCATAATTCTTAATTGCCTCTGCCTTGCTAATTATAAGTTTTAGTTGACCCTTTTCACTGACAAATAATTTTTTCTCATCATATTCGTTTTTACCATTTTGTATATATCCTTGTGATATGGCTTCTTCAACATCTTTTTCATATATTTGCCCAAATTGTTCAAATATGCTATTTATTATATTATGACTAGTATTATACTTTTCAATATCATCAATTTTGTCTAAGGTTTGACTGGAACTTAAAATTAACTTCATTCCATTTTCATTAATTTTAAAAATGCAATCATTTAAATAATTTGCTTTCTTTATTACATTTAAATAAGACGCCATATTTTGCTTTGGCAAAATCAAATGCAAAAGAACTGCTTTATCAATGTTTTCAAGCATCAAAAATCTTTGTTCAATCAAATTCTTTGAATTTTTCCTCTTAAACACATTTTTTAATTTATTTAAATTAATTCCAATTATTCCCAATTTGTTTACCTCTTTATTTTATAGTTTTAGCATTATTGCTTAATATTATTATATTAAATTACTTAAAACATTTGCACTATTATTAGCTTTATATAATTTAGTAATTTTGAATACAAATTAATGTTAAATTTTTTAAAGAAATATTATAATGCTTTTATTCAACAACATAATTTGAATTTATACAAATTCTAAACCATTTTTAACATCTTGTTTTTCATTTTTTATTCCCATGCAATTTAAAGCTTTATATTATACATTTTGTTTGGTATTTCAATTCCCATGCAATTTAATGCATAGTTTAATATTTTTTTGTATTTCATTTCAATCCCTATTCGATTTAAAAACATGGCTTTTTACATTTTGTCTGGAAAATTTGTCCCAAAGTAATTTACAAACATAGATTTTAACATTTTGTCTGGAAAATTTGTTCCTAAACAATTTAAAAACATGGCTTTTTACATTTTGTCTGGTATTTCAATACCCATACAATTTAAAATTTGTGTCACAAATTGAATAAAAATTTGTGTGAGCCCTATATATGACTCTTTTAAACTTTCATTATTTTCATTTAAAACGTTGCAATTTGCATAAAATTTATTGTAACTTGTCACTAATTGATACACATATTCTGCCATAATGCTTGGATATAAAAGCTCTATTGTTTTGCTTAATTCCCTTGGATAAGTTGCAAGCATCGCTAATAAATCCGCACCAAATTGATTGATTTGTGTAATTTTTTTAAACTCATCGCAACTCACCCCCGCTTTTTTTAAAAGCGAATTTGCACGAACAACAGAATAGACTAAATAAGGTCCTGTCCGGCCATCAAAATCTGTAAATTTGTCAAGATTAAAGACATAATCATTTGTTCGTGTTGGTATTAAGTCGGCATACTTAATAGCAGAAATTGCTAAACTATCTGAAATATTGTCCCTTTCGTTTTCATCAACAATTGTTTCGTTTAATCTTAATAATATTTTATTTTTTGTCATGGTTATTAAATCGTTTAAATTTAATACTCCGCCATCACGTGTTTTAAATGGCTTGCCATCTGCGCCTGTCATTGTTCCAAATCCTATAAATTTAAAACTTTCATTTTCTTTTATTAAATTAGCCTTATAACTTGCCCTGAATACTTGCTCAAAATAAAGCTTTTGTCTATTGTCGGCTAAATACCACCATTCATCGCTTTTAAATCGCTTTTCTCTGCTAATTATTGTCGCCAAATCTCTTGTCGCATAGGTGGTTGCACCATTTGATTTTATAACTAATAATGGTGGAACTTCTTCTTTGTCATCATCTTTTTTAACATCAATGACTAATGCCCCCTCACTTTGATATACAAGTTTTTTTGGATGCAAAGTTGTCATTAGTTCTTTAACGAAAGGCATGCTGTCTTCTTCGCCCTCCCATAAGTCAAATTGAGTGTTTAATCTTTTGTATATGCTTTTTAGTTCAATTATTGACATTTCTTTAATAATTTTCCAAAGTGCCTTATACCCTTTATGCCCCATTTCAAGTTGATGCGTTATAAGCCTGACTTCTTCCATAACGTTTTCATCTTCTTTAGCTATCATTGTGGCTGTTGGATAAATTTCACCCAAGTCCTTAGAAGAAACGGGAATTGAAGTCGGGTATTCACTGTTATAATTTTCATCAAAAAATGGTAAATTTGGATATCTTTTTTTGATTTCATATATAACCATACCCGATTGTCTGCCAATATCACCCCAGTGAACATCACAAATTACGTTATAGCCATAAAGCTTGGCAAAACGCTTTAATGCTTCGCCTAAATTTGCACTTCTTAAGTGTCCTACGTGCAAACTTTTAGCAACATTTGCACCGCCATAATCCATAAAAATATCTTTTTTGTTTTCGCATTTTAAAAGACTGCTTAAATTATTATGAACATTATTTGCAAAATCAATTAAAGATTCATCTTTTAATGTTAAATTAATATAACCCGCCCCTGCAATATTAACATTTTTAAATAGCCCTGACTTTATTAATTCTTTTTGGATATTTTCAGCAACTTTTATGGGACTAATTTTGTAATTCTTTGCTATATTAAACACAAAATTAACTTGAAATTGCCCGAGATTTGCAATTTTGCAATTTTCAAGTTTGGCTTCGTTAATTTCATATCCGCATAGCTTAACTATTTCTTTGATTTGATTTTCTGTTTCTTTTATTATATTCATTAATTCCTCATAAACTATTAATGTTTTTTTTATTCCTTGAATTATACATTATTTTGTTTAAAATAGCAACAAGATTGTTTTAATCAAAACAAAAAATACGACATTCAAAAATTTATATAACAAAAAACGCCAATCTTAAATTGTGCGTTTTATACTATATTATAAAAAGTTTGTCTATTCTAGCATTGAACGAATGTCAAGAACTGCCACACTTATGCTTGATTTTTTGCTGACTAGGTCCGTAATCTTATCACGTGAATGCATGATAGTCGTATGGTCACGATTTGAAAATAATTCGCCGATTGCTGTCAAAGGAATTGTGAGCATTTCACATATTAAATATATTGCAACTTGTCGTGCAAGTGAAATTTCATGATTTTTTCGCTTTCCAATAATATCTTCTTTTGGAATACTATAATAGTTTGACACGGCAGAAATGATTTTTTCGCCACTAACTGCCTCTTTAGTAGTTTCCATATAGTTTTTTAGTGCTTCTTTGGCATCTTCAATTCCAACTTTTTCTTTGTTTAATAAATTTGCATAAAATATAACTTTATGTAAAACACCCTCTAATTCTCTAATATTTGTATCAATTCGCTCGGCAATTAATTTTAAAACATCATCATCTATTATCATGTTTTCTAAAAGTGCTTTCTTTTGCAAAATTGCAACTCTTGTTTCAAAATCTGGCTTTTGAATATCTTGCGTTAGACCACTCGAAAATCTGGACTTCAAGCGTTCTTCTAGCGCTGAAATTTCACGCGGATGTCTGTCACTCGACAAAATAATCTGCTTGCCCTTTTGGAATAAATCATTAAAGGTGTGAAAAAATTCCTCTTGCAAGCCGATTTTATTCGATATAAATTGAATATCATCAATCATTAAAACATCCACATTTCTGTATTTATTTCTAAAATTTGTGATAACTCTGTCATTTGATGATGAGGTTCTAAGTGCATCAATATAATCATTTGTAAAATTTTCACAAGTTACGTATGCCACTTTTTTATTTTCATTCTTATCAAGCAAAAAATTGCCGATTGCCTGCATCATGTGCGTTTTGCCAAGCCCAACACCGCCATATATGAATAAAGGATTGAATTTTGTTGATGGATTTTCTGCAACCGCTCTGCATGCCGCATAAGCATAATTGTTACATTGTGCCACTACAAAATTGTCAAATGTATATCTTGGATTGAAATTGTTGTTTAAAAATTCATAGTCACAGTAATTGTTTTTAATCTTTGGTTGATTGTTTTTTAGATACTCATCTCGCTCCATTGAAGTTAATAAGTTAAAGCCTTTAACTTTATCGTATGTACTTTTTATCGCATCATTTAAATTGTCTTTATAGTTTTTTAAAATTTGGTCTTTTGAAACAACCGATGAGGTCGCCAAAATTAATTCTTCATTTTTTATATCTATTGGTTCTAAGTTTTTTAACCAAAGGTCAAAGCTTATAGCAGACACGCTTTTGCTAAGTTTGTCCATAATAGCTCCCCATACTTTTGTTAATTCTGTCATAACTTTCTGCTCCTTAAAACCGCTTTATTATTTTAACCTTATTTGAAATTCTTGTCAACAAAAAAAATTGTAATCTTCAACAAAATTCTTTGTAACAAGTTAAATTTTTTCTATTTTTTTGATTATTATTCTACATA
>Ga0172377_10008807_pt1 | contig 10361 bp, 6 predicted proteins | sample Pumphouse3metaG_FD_119749 | JGI IMG/M metagenome (GOLD analysis project Ga0172377, IMG submission 119749) | Leachate microbial communities from a municipal landfill in Southern Ontario, Canada - Pumphouse #3 metaG | ecosystem: Engineered > Solid waste > Landfill > Unclassified | place: Canada... | reverse complement strand
GATTATTGGTCGTATTGAATTTTTTCTTTGTCAATATTGTAATTACGTTAATTCTACAGGAAGATAGGGTTATAGATAAGCGAGAGCTATTAAAAAATTAAAACTAAGGGCTCTCTTTGAGAAGAAATGAGTAACTTTGCGCGCAACAAAATAATAAAGTATGGTTTCATTTATTGCAGATAAGATTGTTGCGGACGGTCTGACTTATGACGACGTCTTGTTAATACCGGCTTATTCAGAGGTTTTGCCCAAGACCGTGAACTTGGGAACGCACTTTTCAAGAAACATAGAATTAAACATTCCGTTTGTTTCTGCTGCCATGGACACCGTGACAGAATCTACAATGGCTATTGCCATCGCACGCGAAGGCGGCATTGGCGTGATTCATAAAAACATGTCGATAGACGAGCAGGCTCGTCAGGTCGCTACGGTGAAGAGAGCCGAAAATGGTATGATTTATGATCCCATTACTATTCAGCGGGGTTCGAAGGTTCGAGATGCCTTGGCTCTTATGAATGAATATCATATCGGAGGAATTCCGGTTGTAGATAGTGATCGTCATCTGGTAGGTATTGTCACAAATAGAGATTTGCGCTTTGAACAGGATATGGATAAAGAGGTGGATCGCGTGATGACAACTGAAAATTTAGTGACAACTACTCAACAAACCGATTTATTGGGCGCTTCACGTATTTTACAGGAAAACAAGATTGAAAAATTACCGGTTGTGGACGATAATAATCGTTTAATCGGATTGATCACTTATAAGGATATTACAAAAGCAAAGGATAAACCCATGGCATGTAAGGATAGTAAAGGGCGTTTACGTGTTGCTGCAGGAGTGGGCGTAACGAACGATACGTTTGATCGCATGCAGGCATTGATAAAAGCCGGCGTAGATGCCATAGTAATTGATACTGCTCATGGTCATTCCAAGTTTGTGATAGAAAAATTAAAAGAAGCCAAGAAAAATTTTACCGGTGTAGATATAATTGTTGGAAACGTTGCAACTGGAGAAGCTGCAAAAATGTTAGCACAAGCCGGAGCTGATGGAGTGAAAGTGGGTATTGGCCCAGGTTCTATTTGTACGACTCGTGTAGTAGCTGGAATTGGTGTTCCTCAGCTGTCTGCTATCTATGATGTTTCTTGCGCTTTGAAAGGTACAGGAATACCTATGATTGCAGATGGTGGTTTACGTTATTCAGGAGATGTCGTGAAGGCGTTGGCTGCTGGTGGCGATTGTGTTATGGTTGGTTCTTTGGTTGCAGGAACAGAGGAGTCTCCTGGCGAAACTGTAATTTTGAATGGACGAAAATTCAAAACTTACCGAGGCATGGGTTCCTTAGAGGCTATGGAGTGTGGTTCAAAAGACCGTTATTTCCAAGCAGACGTGAAAGAAGCAAAAAAATTGGTACCAGAAGGAATTGCAGGGAGAGTACCCTACAAAGGAACTGTTCAGGAAGTATTATTCCAGTTAGTAGGTGGATTGCGCTCTGGGATGGGATATTGCGGTGCAGCTACAATTGAAAAACTACATGATGCAAAATTTACGCGTATTACAAATGCTGGCGTTTTGGAAAGCCATCCTCATGATATTACAATTACGAGTGAAGCTCCAAACTACAGTCGTCCTGAAATTTAATTTAGAGGAAAAATGAAGAAAGGTATCATAACGTTGGTTATATTGTTTTTTTTACCATTGGGCATGGCTATTGCTCAGGAAAAAGATCCTGTGGTGATGAAGATTGCTGGGAAAAATATTGGCCGTAGTGAATTTGAATATTTTTTTAATAAAAACAATGACTCCAAAAATAAAACAGGAAAAGCTGTAGAAGACTATGTGGATTTATTTATCAACTATAAGTTAAAGGTTTTAGCAGCAGAAGATGCACATCTGGATACCTTATCCTCCTATATTAAAGAATTCCGGACTTATCGTGATATGCAATTGCGTCCATATGTGACCGATCCGATCTATGAGGACTCTGTAGCGAAATCGGTTTATGATACTTATAAAAAAGAAGTGGGGGATTCGGATTTACTTCATGTAGCTCATATTATGATGATATTGCCTCAAAGATCGAGTGACGTAATGAAAACACAGAAAAAAGAGCGCATCGATTCCGTGTATCAGGCTTTGGTGGGTGGCGCAAATTTTGCTGAATTGGCAAAAAAGTGTTCAGAAGACTATACGACAGCTCCAAGTGGGGGTGATCTTCCTTGGATTGGTCCAAAACAAACATTACCTGAATTTGAAAAAGTGGCATATTCTTTGAAACCAGGAGAATATTCAAAACCTTTTCTTTCAAGTGTTGGTTATCATATTATTTATATGAAGGAAAGAAAAAAGTTAGAACCTTATGCTGAGAAAAAAGCAGAGATCATGAAGATGCTTGAATCTCGTGGAATAAAGGATATGGGAGCTGAACATAAAATCAAGCAAATGGTAGATGCTTCGAATGGAAAATTAACAAGAGAAGATATTATGACAAATTTAGAGAAGGAAGCTGGAAAGTCTGATCCTAATTTGCAGTATCTGATTGAAGAATATCATGATGGATTGTTGCTGTATGAGGCAAGTAACCGTTTTGTTTGGAAAAAGGCAGCTGAAGACAAAAATGGCCTTAAAAAATACTTCAAAAAGAATAAAGCCAAATATAAATGGGACAGTCCAAGGTTTCGGGGTTTTGTCATTTTGTCCAAATCACAAAAAATGGTAGATGAGGCTCAAAACTTCTTGAAAAAATATGAATCAGAAGAAGGTATTGAGGCATTTAATAAAAATTTACCTAAAGACAGTTTGAGAAATATTCGTATTCGATTCGGCGTCTTTAAGGAAGGTGAAGATGCTCATGTGGATGAATATGCTTTTAAAAAAGAATCTTCCAAAACGCAGAACAAATTTTATCCTTATGATGGAGTCTCCGGCAAGCTGCTTAGCAAACCCAAAATCGTCGAAGATGTCAAAGCTCAGGTGATATCAGATTATCAAGATGCAAAAGAAAAAGAATGGGTGATAAGTTTGCGGAAAAAGTATCCATTTTCAGTGAATAAGGAGGTTTTGGAAACGGTAAACAATCATTCAGCCCAATAAAAATATAAATGAAAAAGTTTGGTACTATATTGATGATGGCAGTATTGTTGTTAACATGCGGTCAGTTCAGCAGAGCTCAAAAAAATGTCGTTGACGAAGTGATTTGGGTGGTTGGTGATGAGCCTATTCTAAAATCAGATGTGGAATTTCAACGTCTGAATGCAGAACTTAATGGTCAGAAAATTAGTGGCGACCCATATACGGTAATACCAGAACAATTAGCTATCCAAAAACTTTTTCTTCATCAGGCCTCTATTGATAGTATTAATGTGACAGAAGCCGATGTAATGCCGTATGTGAATGCGCAAATGGAAAGAATGATTAATTTGGCTGGCTCGCAAGAAAAGTTGGAAGAGTATCGCGGAGTACCAATGAAGCAAATACGTCAAGAAGTTATTAAATATTTCATTGAGTCGAAAAAAATTGATGATGAGAAGAAAAAAATCATAGGAGATAAAAAGATTTCTCCTGCGGAAGTAAGACGTTATTTTAAAAATATGCCAAAGGATAGTTTGCCGTATATACCGACTCAGGTTGAAGTACAAATTTTGACGCAAACACCCGAGATTGCAGAGCAGGAAATAGAACGGGTCAAAAACGAATTACAGGAATATGCCAAAAGGGTTAATTCCGGTGAATCGAGTTTTGCTACTTTAGCAAGACTTTATTCTCAAGATGAGGGTTCAGCCCGACAAGGAGGGGAATTAGGCTATTGTGGACGTGCTGAATGGGTCCCGGAATTTGCGAATGTGGCTTTTTCTTTGACAGATCCGAATACGGTGTCAAAAATTGTTCAAACTGAATTTGGTTATCATATTTTACAGTTAATAGGGCGCAAAGGAGATAAGGTAAATGTACGCCATATCTTACTTAAACCTGTACCAACTGATGATGCTATCAAAAAATGTATTTTGCGTTTGGACTCAATTGCAAATGATATCAAATCTAACAAGTTCTCATTTGATCATGCAGTGTATGCTCTTTCAGATGATAAGGATACAAAAAACAATAATGGTTTAATGGTTAATACCAGCTTGGAAGATGAAACGCAAACCTCTCGTTTTGAAATGAAAGACTTGCAACAAGATGTCGCAAAAGTGGTTGACAAAATGCATGTTGGAGAAGTTTCAAATGGATTTTCAATGATTAATAAAGATGGTAAACAAGTTTGTGCCATCGTGTTGCTGAAAAATCGCATAAATGGGCATAAAGCTGATATTACAGAAGATTTTCAAGCTTTGACTGATATTGTTTCAAATAAAAAAAATGAAGAAGTATTGGAAAAGTGGATCAAGGAAAAGCAAAAGACTACATATATAAGTATTAAAGACGAATGGAAACGTACGGATTTTAAGTATCCCGGATGGATAAAATGATAAAACGATTTTCAACTATAAAAAAAAGACTCTTAAGTAGGAAAGGAGCTATGGGCTGGTGTCTATTGCTCTTTTTCTTTCTTGTGATGTCAATCATACCGTCTTTTGCAAAGAAAGAGAAAGTGCGTCCAAATGCAGGTAAAATAATTCTTAGATATGCTGATAGGGTAGAATATGATCAAATTAAGAATCCAAATGTACAGATATTTGTAGGGCATGTATCATTTAGTCATAATGGATTAATCTTGTACTGTGATAGTGCAAATTTTTATCAATTATCAAATTCTTTCCAAGCTTTCGGTAATGTTAGAATGCTTCAAGGCGATACTCTTTCATTGAAAAGTGAATACCTCTTTTATGATGGAAATTCACAGATTGCGCAGGCAAGAAAAAAAGTGATATTAAAAAATAGGAGTTCTGAATTATTCACTGATAGTTTGAATTATGATCGTGTGTATCATATCGGTTATTTTTTTGAAGGTGGAAAATTAATTGATGGGGGAAATATATTGACGTCAGATTGGGGACAATATAATACATCAGACAAACAGGCCTTGTTTAATTATCATGTGGAACTGGATAGAAAAGATATGAAGATAAACTCAGATACAATACATTATGATACACGTACAAAAGTGGCTCATTTGTTGGGCCCATCAAATGTTTTGAACGGAACCAGCCATATATACACTGAAAATGGTTATTATAATACGCTGAATAAGAACGTGACTTTGATGAATAGGTCTGTTGTTGTGGATAAAAATCAACAGATGGTTGCTGATTCATTAATTTATGATCAAGAAAAAGGTGTTGCCCACGCTTATCGGAATATTGTTTACAACGATAAAGCAAACAAAAATATTCTAACAGGCGATTATTGTTACCATAATGAAAAAACAGGATATACCATTACCTATAATAAAGCTGAAGTGAAGAATTATTCAGAAAAAGATACGCTATACCTTCATGCTGATACTTTCAAAATTTATACGTATGACCAGAAAACAGATTCTGTTTACCGAGTCATTCATGGATATTATCATGCTCGTTCATTTAGAAGTGATCTTCAGAGTGTGGCGGATTCGCTTTCATATAATTCAAAAAAAGCAGTACTTTCACTATATGGAAACCCAATAGTATGGAATGGAATGCGCCAAATTCTGGGAGAGGAAATACATGCTTATATGAATGATTCTACGATAGACAGTATTCATGTGGTGAATCAGGCATTGATGGTGGAAAAACTGGATTCTCTCCATTTTAATCAAATAAGTGGAAAGGAAATGAGATATTTTTTTGAGAATGGAAAATTAAAAGAAAACAGGGTGAATAATAACGTTCAAGTCATTTATTATGCTTTTGACAGCGACAGTATCATGGTGGGCATGAATTATACGGAAACTAGCTTGGCTCGAATGTTTATGGGCAGTAAAAAACTCTCAAAAATTTGGACCAAGGAGGCGACTGGGACGTTCTATCCTCTAGCTTTTGTCTCGAAGGAAAAGTCTTTCTTACCTAATTATGGGTGGTTCGATTATATTCGTCCCGTAAATAAAGATGACATTTTTGAATGGCGTTCAAAAACAGCGGGAAAGGAGCTGAAGCAGACGGTTCGACGCAAAGTGCCGTTCCAAACGTTGAAAAGCATAAAGTAAATAGATTATAATGGCCGATATTATTCATCTTTTACCTGATAGTGTTGCGAACCAAATCGCAGCAGGAGAAGTTATTCAACGCCCATCTTCTGTAATCAAAGAATTGATGGAAAATGCTGTAGATGCAGGTGCTACAAGTATAGATGTTTGGGTTATTGATGCAGGAAAAACCTGCATTCAGGTGATGGATAATGGTAAGGGTATGTCGGAAACCGATGCCAGGTTGTCTTTTGAGAGACATGCAACTTCAAAAATTACAAAAGCATCTGACCTTTTCGATTTACACACAATGGGATTTAGAGGTGAGGCTTTGCCTTCAATTGCTGCAGTTTCTCAAGTTGATTTAAAAACCAAAACAAAAGAAGCGGAATTAGGAACATGGCTTTCTTTAAATGGTTCAAAAATAATAGAACAAAAGCCTGTGGCTTGTCAAACGGGCACTACGTTTACGATTAGTAATCTTTTTTATAATGTGCCGGCTCGAAGACGGTTCCTGCGTTCAAATCAGACCGAATTATCTAATATTATGACGGAATTCGAACGAGTTGTACTTGTGCATCCTGATATTAGTTTTACGTTTCATAGAGATAATACTTTAATTTTAGATTTACGTACTTCTTCTTTTAGAAAAAGAATAACGAGTCTTTTTGGTTCAAATTTGGACAAACAATTATTACCGGTTCATGTTGAAACAGCTTTGGTTAAGATAGATGGTTTTGTAGGTACTCCACAAAGTTCTCGTGCAAAAGGAGCCAAACAATTCTTTTTTATTAATCAGCGTTATATGCGTCATCCTTATTTTAACCGTGCAATCATGACTGCATTCGAACGGTTAATACCAGCTGATAAACAAGTTCCATATTTTTACTGTTTGGATGTAGATCCCTCTAAAATAGATGTAAACATTCATCCAACAAAAACAGAAATAAAATTTGAAGATGATCAGTCCATATGGCAAATCATCTTATCAGTAACAAAAGAAGCTTTGGGACGCTTTAATGCAGTTCCTACTATAGATTTCTCGGAATCCATGACGCCAGAAATACCAACATTTAGTCTTGAAAGAAAAGTTGATACACCGAAGATACAAGTAGATCAACATTATAATCCCTTTAAACAAAGTGGTGCATCTGAAAATAAACGTTCTTATTCTTCTGATAGCTGGGAAGAGTTGTATGCAACATTAAAAAAAACTGCTACAACCGCGATTCCAAGTGATAACATACAAAATAATACATTGGAGCAAGTCATATCTTCATCGGAAGAGGACAAGGTTTCCTCAGATAAAGAGCTGAAAGAATTTATCCAATATAAGGGACGTTACATTTTAACGTCGGTAAAGTCTGGGTTGATGATTATTGATCAGAATAGGGCACATATGCGTATCCTTTATGATAAGTACATGTCTGAAATTGAAAATGGACATGTTGTTTCTCAAGAATTGCTTTTTCCTGAATTGATGCAGTTGCCAATTACAAAAGTATCTATTTTTAATGATCAATTAAAAATGTTGCAAAGTGTTGGTTTTGATATATCGGATTTAGGGAGTGGTAGTTATGCTATTCATGGGGTTCCGGCTGGAGCTGAAAAGCTAAAACCAGTGGAAATGGTTTTGGAACTTTTTGAAGTCTTATTAAATAAAGAGACTCTTTCAAAAGAAAAGTTGTTTTATCACGTAGCTTTAACTTTAGCAAAGAAAAATGCCATCGAACAAGGTCAAATTCTTTATCAAGAAGGAATTAAACAATTAATTGATGAATTGTTTTCATGCAAAATACCAAACTATACTCCAGATGGGAAATTAGTGCTGACAATTCTGCCTGATGATAAGATGGAAGGTTTTTTCCGTTAGAAAATTCTTTTTTTGCCTGTACAACTAAAAAAAACGATATTTCTACTAAAAAATTTGTCTCGTATTGTTTTTTTCTCTACTTTTGCAATTAGAATTAGAAGATTTAATGGAGAAAGAGTGTATAATAAGTTAATAATAAAAATGGAAAGTATGAAAAAGTTATTATTTGTCTTAGCGTTTGTAGGCGTTGCCTCATTTGCTAGTGCACAGACGACAGACGTACCACAGAAAAAGTATAGTGTCGCTACGAATTCGTTCTGGGGCAATTGGTTCATCACTGCGGGTGGAGACTATACAGTTTTCTATTCCGATGAACAACATGGCAAAGGATTTAATCAAAGTCCTTTTAAAGATTTTCGTCGTGATGGCGGCTTTGGCGTAGGTGTCGGCAAATGGTTTACTCCCGGTATAGGTCTTCGTACAAAGTTTAATGGTGTATGGGGAAAAGGTGTTGATTCTGAAAGTAGCAGTATCAATAAAACTTATATGAAGAATTATTGGACAGTTAACGAACAAGTTATGTTTAACTTGAGTAATCTGTTATGTGGTTATAATGCAAGCCGTGTTTGGAATTTTATTCCTTATTTAGGTGCGGGTGTAGTTCGTAATTGTACTGCCGATATTTATGCAATGGATTGGAACGCAGGTATTATGAATACATGGAGATTAGGCAAACATCTGGATTTGTTCTTGGATTTATCAGTAGTTAATGCTGAGCCTAAGATGGATGGTATATCAGAACATTCAACTTCTACTGCTTCATTTAAAAACTACGACCAAATCTATTCTGCCGAAATCGGTCTGAAATTTAATTTAGGTAAGAGCACATGGGAGAAGACTCCGGATGTAGATGCTTTGATGGCTATGAACAAAGAACAGATGGATGCTTTGAATGCTTCTCTGCGTGATGCTCAGAGCGAGAATGATCGTCTGAAATCTCTGCTGGCTTCTAAGAAGGAAGGTACTACCCAGACAGTTGTTAAGAAAGAATTAGCTACAACTAAACAGTCAGTATTCTTTAACCTGAATTCTTCTAGAATTGCTTCTCGCAAGGATCTTGTAAATGTTAAGGAAGTTGCAGAATACGCAAAAGCTAATGGTAACAAGATTGTTGTTACAGGTTATGCTGATAGCAAGACTGGTAGAGCTGCTTATAATGAGAAGTTGAGCCAGCGTCGTGCTAATACTGTTGCTAACGAATTAGTTAAAATGGGTGTTAGCCGTGATAATATCATAACGAAAGCCGCAGGTGGTGTTAATGATTTGTCACCGATATCATATAACCGTCGTGCAACTGTTGAATTGCAGTAATTTATTTTAAATATAAATATAGAAAAGGCTGTACTAAAAGTGCAGCCTTTTTTGTTTTGTATTATTAAATTAAAGCTGAATTCAAGCAGGCAATGCAATCGTATTGTAATCCCAATTAGTTATTATTTTAAATTTCTCTATAGGAGAGATATATCCTAATCTTTTCCTGGGTCTAGAGTTTAAGATATTTTGAACGTGCATCACTTGTTCAGGAGTAATGTGTGCGAAATCAGTACCTTTAGGAAAGCGCAGAGTCAATGAGCAAGTGCAAAATTAGGGGAAATGTGCAGAATTGGATTTTAGGGGTTCAGTCACTAAAGTTGGGGATTTAACAAAACGCAGTTATTAGAAATCGCCCATTTAATGCTTCCGTCGGACTTCATGACTTATTTCAAGATAACTAACAATCCAGCTCAGAAAAAGAATGGATTCGTTTAGCATTAAAAATTTAGGTTACAACAGATTCTACGGGCCTCCACATCCATCTGCCACTATGAATTTTAAATGTTTCAATTATATGCCTTATTTTTAAAACAGCATTATATCGGTCAGGACTTTAAACAGGCAGAAACATTTTACCTCGTAGGGTCTTTGATACACTTGATACATTTCTTTATTTGGCTGAAATTCTATCAGGATATTGCGTTCTAAATGAAAGGTTACTTCTCATACTATATGACGCGGTGCGTTTCATCTGTGACGCATTGCGTCACCAATTTTAATTGAGCAAGTAAAAATTGGGGAAACACGATCAAATCAATTCATGGAAAGCAACGAGTTTATTTTACGTTCTGAGCACTGAATCGGAACAATTTGTTAATCCCCAACTTTAGTGACTGAACCCCTAAAATCCAATTCTGCACATTTCTCCTAATTTTGCACTTGCTCGTTGACTCTGCGACTAAAACTTACATTGTAATCGCAATAAATTTGTAGGCTACTGAGATTATTGGTCTATACGACAAATGGTAGGCTATTATTGAGCTATATTTTTCAAGAGGACAAATGGTAGGCTGTTTTTTGAGGGGTTAATCGCTATCTATGTTACGTTGTTGTATCTTTGTATAGTCAAG
>Ga0172377_10008803_pt1 | contig 10363 bp, 9 predicted proteins | sample Pumphouse3metaG_FD_119749 | JGI IMG/M metagenome (GOLD analysis project Ga0172377, IMG submission 119749) | Leachate microbial communities from a municipal landfill in Southern Ontario, Canada - Pumphouse #3 metaG | ecosystem: Engineered > Solid waste > Landfill > Unclassified | place: Canada... | reverse complement strand
GAAAATCAGCGCACTCTTTTATTGACCTTTTTTCTAAAATTTTAGCTTGAAATATGGTTTTTTCAAAAGAAGATAAATAATTAATAACATTTAAAAAATCTTGATCTCTATAATATATTTCATTTGTTTCTCTTACAGAAAAATCACAGATTAAAGGTAATTTTTCTGAAACAAAACTAAAATACTTAATTTTCTTATTTTTGTATGTAATTAGAAAGTTTGTTAAATTTAGTTCAAAAAATCTTGTAAATGTTTTCTGATACAATTCATCATACTTCATTACTGAGCGGTGTAAAACCATCAATGATTCTTGAAAACAATCATCATAATCTTTGGTTAGGTTGAAAATTTTGATTTTTTTCGCAATAAGATATTGATATTTTTCAACCATAAATCCAAAGGCTTCTTCATCTCCTTCTTTAATTAGGTTGATAATTTCAAAATCATTATAATTGCGAAAAATCATTTACATCATTCTTTTCTTTCTTAAAATATCAAAGATAATAATACCGGCGCTTACTGAAGCGTTTAGACTGTTTGTTTTGCCAGCCATTTCGATTTTAACGTTGAAATCGACAGTCTCTTTAATCAATCTACTAATTCCTTTTCCTTCGCTTCCTATCACAACACATATAGGTTTATCTGTAAAAATATCTGTATAAGACTCTTTAGCATCTAAAGAAGTCCCAATTGTCCAAAATCCAAGTTTTTTCAACTTTTCCAAAGTGTTTCTGAGATTTGTTACTTCGATAATCTTCATATGTTCAATAGCTCCAGCACTAGTTTTGGCTGCTACCCCACCTATTTTAACAGAACGATTTTTAGGAATTATAATGCCTGCCACGCCTCCTGCTTCACAAGTTCTTATAATAGCTCCAAAATTGTGCACGTCAGTAATCCCGTCCAACATTATTAATAAAGGATTGTTATTAAGATCAACATCCTCTAAAAAGTCATCCAAATCAAAAGTTTCGTAATCATCAATTTCAAAAACTATGCCTTGATGATTCCCTTGAAAAAAAGATTTAAAATCAGATTTGGATAAAACTTCAATTTCTACTTTTTTTCTTTCCAAGACATGTTTAAAATCAATATTAGTATTTTCCATCAAATACGCTTTTAAAATCGGTTTTTTCACATTAAGAATTTCTTGACAAGAGTTTTTACCGTATATTCTTACACTCATAATTTATCACCACTTATAGTTTAACACATTTTATAAATAATCTTTTTGAAAAATAAAATATTTTAATAGCGATTCTAAAAATCAAGAATCGCTATTTTTATCAACTATTTCTATTGTTTTATTAAAAATATAATCCAATCTATTCCAATTTTCTTCTAAGTATAAATAGCCTATTACCGCTTCAAAGCCTGTAGATTTGTTATATGTTTGAACGTCAGAGTTTTTTGGTTTATGAGAAGCATTTTGATTTCTACCTCTCTTAAATATTTTTTTCTCTTCTTCAGTGTAAACTTCTTCATATAGAATATGAGCAGCTAAAGCTTGGGATTTTGAATTAGTATATCTTATTGAAAAGTTATGAAGGTCATTTACCAATGTTAACCCAGAGGAAAGGCCTAAGTTTCTTATACGCATTTCAAAATAAGCATCTCCGATATAAGCTAAGGTTAATCCGTTATATAAAATCATAAGATTCCTTTAGAAGATAATTCTTTACGGATACTATCTGCTTTTTCAAAATCTTTCTCTTTTCTTGCGTTTTGCCACATGTTATATAAATCTCTATCATTGTCATCTAACTTTACTAAATCAACTTTCAAACCTAGTATATTAATCATATGCGTTATTGTTTTTAAAGATTGATTAAGATAATTGTAATCTAGTTTCTTTCTTAAGCTTTGATTAATTAATTTAATCATTGTTTGTAGTGAAGTGATGGCGTTAGCTGTATTAAAATCTTCTGCCATCGCTTCATTGAATCTATTCAATTCATCAACAATTTCTTTTTCCTTTATTTCAACATTCTCCTTAAATTCTTTGGATAGATCAAGTTGAAAATAAAGTGATTTAACTGCGGTTTCTAACTTTTGCCATTCTTTAATATACATTAACATTGTTTCTTCATCATAATTTAATGGAGAACGATAATGCGTTGATAACAAGAAATATCTTAAAGGCATTTTTTCTTCTACATCTTTAACTAAAATGACATTACCAATGCTTTTACTCATTTTTTCGTTTTTAAAACTTAGTCTACCATTATGCATCCAGTATCTAGCTAAGGAGTGATTATGTAATGCTTTTGATTGTGCAATCTCGTTTTCATGATGAGGAAATTGAAGATCCATCCCTCCGCCATGAATATCTATTTGTTCATTAAAAATATCGTCAATCATCGCAACACATTCCGTGTGCCATCCCGGTCTCCCTAACGAAAATGGTGATTCAAAGTTAATACCTACATCGGTTTTTTTCCACAATGTAAAATCTAAAGGACTTTCTTTTTTTAAATTGATATCCACTCTACTTCCGGATATTAAATCATCAATGTTACGATTTGATAGGACTCCATAATCAGAAATTCTATCAACACGAAAATATACGTCACCATCAATTTTATAAGCAAAATCTTTAGCAACTAACTCATCGATAAATTTAATGATATGATTCATGTAATCAGTAACTTTAGGTTGAATATAATCAATTTTACAATTTAAAGACTTTAAGTCTTTTAAAAACGCGTCGATATATTTTTGACTTACAACTAATTCACTTTCATTTTCTTCTTGTGCTTTTTGAATAATCTTATCATCAACATCAGTGAAATTAGAAGCGTATTTCACTTCATATCCCTGGCTTTCAAAATATCTTCTAACTGTATCAAAGAAGACTACTGGTCTAGCATTACCTATATGAATGTAATTATATACTGTTGGTCCACAAACATACATATTAACTTTATTTTTATGAATTGATACAAACTCTTCTAACTGATTTGTATATGAATTAAATATTTTCATGTTATCTCCTATCTCTAAACATAATAATTATAGTGTATAAGAGCTTATTTTTCAAGAGAAAGAAAGCAATATACAAACATCGATAAATAATGACAAAATTCATAAAATATTTAAAAACTACTAAGCAAAATTCATTAAAAGTAATATAATATTCATGATGATAGCGAAAAGGAGTGTGAGGCACAGTGATAGAAATAATTAATTTAACACAAGTCTATAGATCTGGTAAAGGAGTTTTTGACTTGAATTTTAAAATTAATGAAGGTGAAGTCTTCGGCTATCTAGGGCCTAATGGAGCTGGTAAAACTACTACTATAAGAAATATTCTAGGTTTTACAAACGCTTCTTCGGGTAAAGTCTTAATTAAGGGGTTAGACTCAAGGACAAACACAGAAGAAATCAATAAATATATTGGATTTTTACCTGGAGAAATTTCTTTCTATAGCCAACTTAAAGGAAGTGAGTTTCTTGATCTATTAGGGAAAATGAGAAAGATGGATAATTTTGATCTAAGAAGCAAACTCGAAGATAGATTTAAACTAGACACTAATGTTTATATCAAAAAAATGTCCAAAGGTATGAAACAAAAACTAGCTATCATCGCAGCCTTTATGCATGATCCAGAAATTCTTATTTTAGATGAACCGACATCTGGTTTAGATCCGTTAATGCAAAACGTGTTCTTAGATTTAATAAAAGAAGAAAAAAATAAGAATAAAACTATCCTACTATCATCACATATTTTTGAAGAAGTGGAAAAGATATGTGATAGAGCTGGAATTATAAAAGACGGTAAATTAATATCTGTAGAAGATATTAATTCATTAAAGGAAAAAGCAGAGGATATCTTTGAAGTTCAATTATTAAAACCAAATCCAGAGATTTTAAATATTGGACTTGATATTACTCATATAAAAGAAAATATCTATCAAATAAGTATTAAAAATAATTATAATATCTTCTTTAAAGAGATGCAAAAATTTAATGTTATTAAAATCAGTTCAATTAAGCAGACTATTGAAGAAAAGTTCATGAAATATTACGGAGATGAAGATTATGAATAAACACTTACTTTTTTTTAATATAAAAACCAATATTATCATGTTCATTTCTTTTACGGGAATAACTTTAATGTATTCAGCTATAGCTACTGCGATGTTTGACCCTGAGTCTACTGCTCTTCTTCAAGAGTTTGTAGATATTCTACCAGAGCCAATAATCAATATGATGGGCTTCACTAATTTTGGTTCAGAACTCACAGGTTATTTAGCGTCTTATCTATATGGATTTATTTTCTTTCTCTTTCCAATGATTTTTATGGTTATGTTAGGAAATAAGTTGATGGCAAAGCAAATTGATGACTCTTCTATGGCATATTTATTAACAACTCCTAATTCAAGAGTTAAAATTGCACTTACTCAAAGTATGACTTTATTGTTAAATGTAATCTCTTTGATATTAGTAAATGTTGTAGTAATCATAATAATATCAGAAATAGCATTTCCGGACCAATTAAATATAGGAAAGTTTTTAGGACTAAATTATATTTTGATAGGCACTTTAATAATCACATCAGCTTTGATTTTTCTAATATCAATATACGCTGGTGATTATTCAAAAGCTGTTGGCCTAAGTAGTGCTTTGGTTGGGTATTTATTTATTATGAATATGATTAGCAAACTAAGTGAAGATTTAGATTTCTTCAAGTATACTACATATTTAAGTTTGGTTGATATTGACAAGGTTATGAATTCAAATTTATTTATTTTTCTCGCAGGATCTTTATCAACAATAATAGGTTTTGGTATCTATATTATAAGTATACACATATTTAACAAAAAAAGTCTTACTATCTAGGAGAGAATATGGAGTTATTATTTACATTTATAGTACTTTTGATTTATAGTTTTTTTAAAAATTTTATTAAAAAACATCCGGGAATTTTTAATCATACAACATATTATGAAATTGATAAGGATTACATTTATGATAAATCTGAATTCACAGATAGGCAAAAATATGTTTTTGATTATATAGCAAGATATGGAAAAGCAACAGAAAAAGATATTATAAAAGAATGCCAGACTTCAAAAATTGTTATTAATAATTTAAAGAAAAAGGGAGTTATAAAAAAAATGAAATTTAGAAATATTAAAACAAAAGACATTTTAATTATGTCAGGTATTTTAATCGCTTTACTAGGCTTAATGCTTTTAATGAACTACTTCATGATGATAAAAGCTAACTTTAGGTATTCCAGTATGTTTATTTTTATTGGAATATACTTATTAATTGGATTCAATATTGTGTTCTTTTATATTAAATTCGATGAAGATTTATATAAAAAAATAATGATGTATTCTGTTTCTGGATTAATCGGTTTTTTGTTTTTCTTTTATATTTTTGGCGGAAGACCAATATTTCACGCTGAGGAATACGCAAACTTAATCGAAGTTACTGAAGCTGATTTTGTGGAAGATATCAATACTGTGGATATTGATAGTTTACCTATAGTAGATAAAAGTTATGGATCAAAATTAGGGAGTTTAAAACTTGGAGAATATCCAGGAATAGGTTCTGAATTTGAAGTTGGGGATTATTCTGATATTATCTATCAAGGAAAACAATATCTAGTAGCTCCCTTAGAATATCGTGGTTTCTTTAAATGGACAAGTAATAATGATATCGGGACACCGGGTTATATTCTAATTGATAAAATCACCTCTGAAACTCAGTTAATTAATCTAAGAGAGAGCACAGGAAAAGGTATGAAATTTGTTCCTTCAGCTTTCTTTGGACAAGATTTGTTAAGACACGCTTACTATAATGGTTTGAGCAAATATAAACTAGAAAATTATTTCTTTGAAATTGATGAAGAAGGAAATCCTTATTACGTTTTACAATACTCGTTACCTACTATTTTCATCAACGGAGGAGCTAAGATAAATAAGACTGTTGTTATCGACGCTATTGATGGCGACATTAATATTTATGAACCAAATGATGTCCCTGACTGGGTTGAAAGTGTTTATCCTAATCATTTAATTTTTCAACATTTAAATTACTGGGGATCTCTTCAAGATGGTTGGTTTAATAGTGTTTTCGCACAAAAAGGAGTTATACAAACATCAAGTGGAACAAGAGTAATTATGAATGAAGGAGAATTATTTTATTTCACTGGTCTTACTAGTGCTGGAAATGATGAATCTACAATTGGTTTTATCTATGCAAATATGAAAACAAATGAAACTAAATTATACAGATTTCCAGGAGCTACTGAAGAAGCAGCTATGAATAAAGCACTTACTTTAATACCTCAGAATAACATATCTTCATCTTTCCCTATTCCTATAAATATTTTAGATACCCCTTCATATTTTGTTTTAATTAAAGGTGAAGACGGAAGAATACTTCGCTACGTATTTATAAAGATTCAAGATTTAGATTTTAATGTTATTTCAGAAAAATCAAAAATGGATGCCTATAATCTTTATTTAACCAAATTAAGTGATGATGATGAGGGTATAACCGAGAATGTTAGCGGAACTATTGATAAAATAACTTCTTATGTTATACAAGGAAATACTATTTATTGGATAGAAGTTAATGGCAAGCTTTATATGATAAATGTTGTTAACTTCACAAGTTCAGAGATGCAGTATTTTATTTCTAAAGATGTTGGTGATTCAATTGACTTCGAAACAATTGGTTCAAATATAATAAAGTTTAATGAATAGATAAAAGGTCACGAAAATTCGTGACCTTTTACTTTTTTTTACTTTGTTGTTTAACTTACAATTACTACTTTTTAACTATATTTGCAGCTTGAGGTCCTCTATCTCCATCAACTACATCAAAAGTAACTTCTTGACCGTTTTCCAAAGATTTGTAACCATCACCTTGGATTGCTGAGTAATGTGCGAAAATGTCATTGCCTTGTTCGTCTGTAATAAAGCCATAACCTTTTTCAGCGTTAAACCATTTTACTGTTCCGTTCATTTAATTCTCCTTTACATATTTGATACTATGCTAATTATAACGTTTTTAAAAGATATTTTCAAGTGGTCCACATTAAGTAATCTAATTTTTTTTATTCTTCTTCATCGTTATTTAAATCATCTGTAGATAGCCCCTGCTCTATTCCCACATTCTTTATATCAGAAAATTTAGATGAAATTTTCTCAACACGGAAGTTTACGCTATCACTATTTTTCTTGACTGAATCTATCGCTCTAGATAACCTTCCCCACTCATCTGAAAATCTTTTGAATTCTCTACTTAGCTTGATTAACTCATCGGTAATTAACTTTGTATACTTATTTCTTTCAGAGTCAATTATAAACGCTTTAAATGAGGATAATAAAGGAATGATGGTTGTCGGTGATACTATTGTAACAAATTTATCTCTCGCATACTCAACTACATTTTGTAGTTGTGAGTGCAACAAAGCTAAGATACCATCACTAGGAACAAACATTAGTGCGTAATCAGTAGTTTGAGGAGGATTGATGTATTTCTTTGATATATCAGTTATATGTTTCTTAACCTCCAAACCAAATTGTGAAATAAGCTTTTGTTCTTCGTCCTTTGTTAAATTCTTATTGTCAAATAATTTGGAGTAAGCAGAGTATGGGAATTTTGAATCAATCGCAATCATTCCATTTGGTTCAGGCATGAAGACAACCGCATCAGCCCTAACAACTTCTTTTCCTTCTTTCATCGTATACTGAGTTTGATATAACCTATTGTTATGACCAAAAATCGAATATAAAAGTTGATTAAGTTGATATTCACCATATGAACCACGAGCTTGATTGTTAGAAAGAATATTTTTTAGAGAAACCATTTCTTCAGATAAACTTAATATATTTTTTTGTGCTTCATCAATAACTTCAACTCTTTTAGCGATGTTAACAAATGTCGTATTGGCATCTCTAAAGCCTTTATCTAATCGCTCCTCAACTTTTTCATTAATATTATGCATCCGTTTATCTATTGATTCAGTAAGTTCCTTAAACTCTAAATTAAAGCGTTCATTCAGTTTTTCTTGGAAATCAGATATTGTCGTATAAAGCTTATCTTTTAATCCAGAAATGTTGTCGTTAGAGATATTTAAAGATTTGATAAGTTGATCATTAACGCTTATGGATATTTTTGATAAACCATCGTTCAAATAATTAGATATAGCTATTTGTAGTTGGTTAAGTTCATTCTTTAAGTCAAGATTATCATTTTCTTTTTTTCTCATTGTAAAAAAAGAAATTAGATTAATAATTAAAATTGATAATATTAAGATTAAAACTATTATTAGTAAAGCTCTTTCAAAATCTGTCAAAATATCTATCCTCCCTAAAACATCGGACTAAACAAGTTAAACCAACCCTGTATAATCTTCGATAATATTCCTCGTTTTTTCCACTCTTCCAAAGCAACTTCTTTTGATTTCGATAAATCATCTTTAAAACTATCCACAAGATAATTAACAGAGCTATTTTCAAAAATTGTTGTTACTTCAAAATTTAGATGGAAACTTCTTGGATCAATGTTAACTGAACCTACACTGGCAACTTTGTTGTCTATAATAAGAATTTTTGAGTGAACAAACGTATTTTTATACTCAAAAATTCTAACTCCAAAATTCAATAATTGTTCATAATATGATTGAGTGGCATATCCGACAGTGAAGTAATCATGTTTACCAGGAACCAGTAAGTCAATTTTAACACCAGACTTAGCAGCTATCTTAATTGCTGATAATATTTCTGGTTCAAGTATTAAATACGGTGTAACAATTTTAACACTTTTTTTTGCGGATGCAAGCATTTTTAAGTAAACGTCCTTAATCAATCCGTTTTCAAAATCAGGGCCAGATTCTATTACACTAAAATAGCCAGGAAAGTTTTCTTTATTCTTTAACAACGGCTTATCTAAGACATTTCCTGTAATATAATACCAATCTTTTACAAAAACATTTTGAATACTAGTTACTCCATTTCCTTTTATAAAAACATGCGTGTCTCTCCAAAATTTAAACTTAGGGTCATCATGATTATATTCATCAGCTAAATTCATTCCCCCGACGAAACCGTATTCACCATCAATCACTATTGCTTTTCTATGATTTCTAAAATTTACGTTAGAATTAAAAATGGAAATTGATTGTGGATCAAATACTCCAATCTTCACCCCAGATTTTTTTAGCGAAACCATATATCTGCGATTTAGATGTTTATTTGAACCGAAATGATCATATATTAAATATACATCCAAGCCTTCCTCTGCTTTATGCTTTAAAATATCTAATACTCTTTTACCTATTCTATCATTTTTAACAATATAAAACTCCATAAAAATGTAATCTTTTGCTTTTTCTAATTCTTGGATAAGCTTTGGGAAAAATACATCTCCATTATTTAAAATTTCTACATAAGTATCATCCTTATATATGGCTCTACCAGTAGTTTTTCTGATAAATTTAAATACTTCTCCATACTCATACATATCAAAATCAATAGGATAAACTTCCTCAAGCCCTAAAAAAGCTTTATTAGCAATTAGTGGTCTTGTATTCCAAAATCGTCTAGTTTGAAAATCTCTCGCAAAGAGAAAATACAAGAATACTCCTAAAATTGGATTTAAAACAATTATTAAAATCCAATAACTTTTATTATAAGCATAACTAGGTTTTAGTAAAATCCTTATTACTATAAGTAATGCGAAAAACCAAAAAAACCCAGTAAGAATATATAAAGCAACTTTTGAATGTAAAATCGACGCAAGGGATGTTAAGTATGTATATTGTAAAATAGTTATTGTATAAACAAATATGCCAACAACTCCTAAAGCGACTATTACGAACGTTCTTTTCATTTTTATACTCCTAATTACACTAATATTTTAACATATTTAAGCAATTATGTATATTTAAAAAAGGTTTAAAAGAACAAAGAAAAAAAGAAGCTAGCTTTTAAGAAGAAGCTAGCCCTTATATTTTTTTACAATTCAATGACTTTAGCTTTCATTGCAAATTTACGAACTGAGTTTATTGCGGAAAGACAACTGCCTTTAACTGGATATGTCTCTCCGGTCAAAATTAATTGATTAGTTGAAGAATACAAATTAAACTTATATCTCTTAAATTTATCTCTAGCTACAGTAAACCGATTTTCTTGAATTGCTTTCTTAATTGTTTCTAACCCTTGTTTACATGAAGCTTTGGTTGCGTAACCAGTAGATACAAATAATACTTGAGCATTATTAGCTTTTAATTTTGAATAATAGAGACCTTCTTCTAAATATATTTCATATTTACCATTATCATTTTCAGGAACATTTTCAAATTCAACAATCTCTTCTCTTACTTCATCATCTTTTATAT
>Ga0172377_10008802_pt1 | contig 10364 bp, 9 predicted proteins | sample Pumphouse3metaG_FD_119749 | JGI IMG/M metagenome (GOLD analysis project Ga0172377, IMG submission 119749) | Leachate microbial communities from a municipal landfill in Southern Ontario, Canada - Pumphouse #3 metaG | ecosystem: Engineered > Solid waste > Landfill > Unclassified | place: Canada... | reverse complement strand
TAAACATTATCGCCTACTTCAGGTATTTTCATAATTGCCATTCCATCAACAGACATTCCTACATCTCCGGTGTTAACTACACCCGGAATACCTGAATTAGCATATACTTTAAAGTTAGGGTCTTTTATTAAATCTGCATAACTTCTTGCAGACATAAGTATAACGTTTGGATTTACTCCATACGGATTTTCTTCTAATTGTGTTTTAGTATCCACAATATCATCGAATGTTAACGTTGCATGTGCGGATTGAACTTCAAGTCCTGCTCCTGCAAGTAATACGTTAGATATATCTACATTTTCTTTTTTCATCATTCTTTCTGTTGCACGACGAGCTTCGTTGTCCCAGTAATTTTGGTCGAACTTCATCATAATTTTTGCTTCGTCGGTCATTCTAATACCAGTACCGTTTTGTCTAAGATTTAAAGTAATATTATCGTAAACATCGTGTGCTTTTGGTATTTCGGAACCTTCAACAACTTCAACTGCTGTTCCAGCTGACCATCGACGTGGTAATACTATTGCAAAACTATCTGTATTAACAACTTTAACAAATTGTCTAAAGTCAGATTCTGTTTCTATATATTGTATAATATCAGTACTAAGTTCTGGGTCCCATGCGTTATCATTTGAAGCTACAGCTCCATTAGCGAATTCTGCTAAACCTTTTGCCATTTTATCATCTCACCTATTGTGCTCCAATATAAGCATAGATTATATTATTACTGTCGGGGTTACTATAAGCTGTTCCAACTTTTTCAGTAGCATCTATTGTTTTAGTAAAAGCACCATCTGCTCCCAATGTAATCATATCTCCTTCTTTGATAGTAGCATCGCCCATAACATGTATTAAGCAATTTCTAGCCATCGTAAAATACTTATCTTTTGGTATTGTATAATTTCCATCAAAATATGGAACTTTACTTGTTAAATTAGTTTCAGCTTCTCCAGAAACTGCAAATACTATTCCACCAAAGGTAGCTATATCAGTTGTTGCTTTGGCAACTTTATAACCATCATTAGTTACATATACAGCTTTACCTACTTTTTCTTTTGAGGAAGTAGTACCGTATGTTTTAATAGCATCTACGATTTCTTCTCCAGCTTTAACTGTAAATTGGTCTCCACTTGTATCCATTTAAATCACCTATTTAATTGAAAAATTTTTGAATATGAAATTTATTAGTTGGTTCTTTATCATTTTTTAAAGAATCTTTTTGTTCTTCACTAAATTGTCCAATTTGTGGAGCGTTTTTTTCCATATCTTCTAACATTTTTAATGTACTGTTAATAAATTTTTCGTCAGCATCTTCTAGGTCAATAGTTTCTGCAATACCAAATTTGGTTGCAATTTCATATACTTTATCGACCTTTGCAGATAATTCTGCATCTTTTTGTTCTTGTACTGCTTTATGGAATTGTTCGAGTTCTACGGAAGCTTCTTTTAGTTCTTTCTCGAATTGATTTCTTTCTGCAGTAATTTTTGTAATAGCACTTAATTTTTCTTCTTTGAATTCCTTGAACTCTTTTTCTTGGTCTTCAAATTTTTTCTCGAATTTTTCAGTAACTTCAGATATTTCATTTTCTTTATCTATAAGAGTTTGCTGTAATTCTTCGATTGTTTTTTCAGTCATAAAATCACTTTTTAATTCCTTAAATTCTTCTTTAAATTTTTGTATACTAAAATCTGCTCCAACTGTTGCATTTCTATCTTCACCAGCATATACAAGAGATAATTCTGGAATTTCAGTATTTCTTACTAAAATATGAGTATCATCTTCATCTCCAAACCAATGTGAACATTCACTAAATTTTTTGTGACAAGTTGAACAGTATGGTTCAAAACTAAAACCAATTGATACAGAATCAACATACCCTTTCTTGATTTTTTCAATAAGTTTTGTCTCATCTGGGTCAATTTCAGCACTATATTGTACCGCTTTAGTACCAGTTTCTGGGTCAGTAACTGTTTTAGCATTTTTTACTACACCGATGATATCGTCAATAGAGTCACTATGGTCCTTCATCAGTTTAGCGTTTTTGATACTTTTAGAGCATTTACTAATTTCAGATGGCTCAAATTCAAAGATATCTCTATATCTTCCTTCATGAATTGCCATTCCGCTTAATAAAAACTCTTCATTATCTTTATTCAAAGAAAAAGTGTTGTTTATTTCAAACTTATTATCTTGCATACTTACACCTTTTACAATGATATAAGAATAATAAGTATTATCGGGTATATAAATACCCAAATTTTTTAACAAAAAATAGTTATTTTTTAGTGTAGAAAGTATATCCACCGCATCTATATTTACGAGTTTTTGGATAACCTCTTTGTTTAAGATGATATGTTATACTTCTACCATTAACGTTTAAATTATTAGTTTTGTATTTATCAATTATTGTATTTGCAATTTCGTTGCTTGTCGCCTTACCTCTATCATTAAGCACATCTTCAGCGACTTCATATAATTTATTATAAGAATTAATAGATTGTTTCTTACTCACGGATAACATCCCAGACATGATGATTATATTGATTGATTTGTTTACTTCCACATTCGGGACATATCTTTAATACTTTATCGGATAATATTTGTTTCCCGCAATTATCACATTTGTTTAATATTAAACTTTCTTGAATCGTCAAAATAATCACTCTTGGTCTTTTTGGTCTTTTGTATCTTCAGGCGTACCCTTACCTGACTTATCTCTTGGTGTTTTGTCGTTACTTTTTGCATCTGGATTATCAGAAGCAGACTTTCCGGAACCTGATGTATTTGTAGTATCGGTTGTTGGTTGCATAGCAATTTCTTTTAATGAACTATCAACAAATTCTAAATCTTCAACATCAATTGCTTGGCCTCTATATCCTAATTGAGCTCTTGCTTCATTTCTAGATATTAACCCATACTTAACAGCTGGGAATATCCAAGCAGCAGCATCAGAGTTTGCTTCAGCACTTAATACTGGAAATATTAAATAAATATTAAGATAATCATCACCTAAAATCTTACCTTGTGACTCAAGGAACGGTTTATAGAATTGTTCAATAAGCGCATCTGAGACTATCAACTGATAGTTTTGCAGGTCAGAAAGATATTGTGCAACTTGTACTTTGATTGCTGATAAATTATCTGCTTTTCCACCTAATAATTGGAACGGTACTGTAAGGATTCCTAAAGATTCTTTAAGCTCTTGTAAAATCTCTGGTAAATTATATTGACCTTGTGCTGCCCCTACTACGTCTGTTGTAATTCGTGCATCACTAATAATATCATTTGAATATTCATATTGGTCTTGTATAGACTTTACGATATCATTTAACTCTTGGTCAGATAATTCTTGGTCTTCTTCTGCTTCTACTAACCAATGAACTATTGGTACAGCAAATTTATCAACAATTTCTGCAATATTTAGTTCTGTATTTAATAATAAATGTAAAGTTTCTACTAAACTACCTAATAATGAGCGACCATATACATTATCTAATCCTCTATCATAAGCAAAGCATAATATGTCTTCTTTTGGTACATTAACATCACTATCTCCTCCAGAATAAGTCCAAGAATCAATTTTTCCATCTTTTATGACTGGTTGTACGTACTGTGGATGAATATTGAAGATATTATCAGGCCTATCATTCTCTTTATCGCCAATATATGTAAATATTGTACCATATAATAGCATATATACGAAAATTTCCTTTAACTGACTTCTTCTTAAATTTGCATGATATTGTGAACATAATAACTCTAAATCAGGCATTCTGTTTCCATCTAAATCAAAAATTTGCACATTATACATATCTGGAACACAATTTGATGCTATTTTATTAAATAATCTGTTTAATATGGTACTTTCATATAAACCATCTATTAAATCGTAATCTAAATCATCAGAACCGTATATATCATTATATGAAGCAAATCCTTGCGCATATGTTTCTTTCGTTAATCGTGAGACATCGGTACTAAATTTCTGTATTTTGTTTTTTTTTAAATTATTTGTTTCTTTATCTAAAGTCTGCGGCGAGATGAAGTTTTTAAGTCTCTGGAACCGTTGGCTATTCTTCTTTGTTGTTTTTGATTCTGATTTCTTTGCCATATGCTATCTCCTTTTATTTGGTTTGCACCTATTTTAAACCCAGTATTTCTTACTAATGGGGTATTTTTAAAATTTAATGGAAAATTAAGATTATAATTACATAAATTTAACGCATCAACGAAGTCGTCTGATGTACCTTTATGATAAACAATATTACCAGTATCAGTACTTTCACGTTTATATGATTCCATTTCTCTAACTAATTTTGGATGTGGAACTATTTTATTGGTACCATTTTCAAGCGCTAACACAGATGCTTCAACTAATGACTTCTTACTTTCTTTAGAAAACTTAAATTCTTCTGTTTTATATGAAGTTTTACCCTCAATAAGCTCTGAAAATGCTAACCCAACACCAGTTGCATCAAAAATTAATCTTTTAAAGTTTGGAAATTTTTTCGGTATTACTTTTATTAAATATTTTGCAATATTATCATATCTTGTTCCTAATGGGAATGGTTTATAGTATTTTGTTAATAATGTATTATCTTCTGTTACTTCTGCGATGATAAGAACCGAATTATTACGTTGTTTACCAATATCTATACCACCAACACATAGTTTATCACTATAAAATCCATCTGGTAGTTCATCAATTGATGCTGATTTTATTAACTCGTCGCTATATACAACACTCAAATCATCTAAAAATTGAAGACAATATTCTTGTTTAAACTCAATTGTATCTAAAATATCTAAATCCTGACGTAATTCTTCAATACTAATTCTTGGTGTACCTGATTTAATAATTTGGTCATTATCGTTCATAAAAGCAGTTGGTTTTTTAAAAACAGTAAATAATCCTTCACCATCTGACTCTACCATATCATCATTTTCATATATTTTTTTTGCATTATAGATAGATTCAAAGAAAAAACCTCTTTTTGACCGCGGTGTCCCTGCTAAAATAAGCTCAGAACGTCCAGTTTGACCACGAAAAACCGGCAAAATTTTACTAAATAATGTATCTGATACATCTTGCGCTTCATCAATAATTAGCAAATTAACCCCAGAACCTATAACACTTGAAGTATTTTCCTTACCTCCGGCGGTTCTAAAATCAATTTTTGACTTATTTATGAATTTTTTAGTAAATACATTATCAACTAATAGATAATCAAGCACTACTGCCGAACGTGAAATCATATCTGATACTGTATCTGCTAAATCACGTGACTGACTTTGGGTCGGTGAGAGTATATATATTTTATAATATTTATTGAAAAAGCATTTCCATATTGAATACATCGCTACTACTAAAGATTTACCCATACGACGCCCTAAGAAATATACTTTCATTGCATCTTCGTCTCGCAACATAAGCTTTTGGTGTTCTTCTAATTTATATAAATGACCACTATCATTAAATAACATATGTTCTACGAAATATACTGGGTCTTGATAACATTTACGTAAAAAATTAACCTGCTCTTCTTCAAAGTCCAAAATTTTCAAACTCCACACTATAAATTATTACTATTTATGTAATAAGTATTATTTATACTTGTGATTTTTTTGACGATTAAAAACAGATACATTTATATACGAAGTGAGACAAAAAAGAACTTGTGATTTATAATGTTACAAAAATATTTTAGCGGAACAACCAATAACGGACGAAAAAATAATGATACTTATAAAATTTATGAGGGTCATTTTACTCTAAAACTATTTAGGGCGCGAATTAATAAGTTTCTTAAAGAAGGTAAACCATTATCTGATTTACTTGATTTATATGCTTGTTTATTAGTAGTTGGATTAGGTGATATTTATGATGAATTTGTTATTTCTGATGATATCAAAGTAACTGATTCATGTAAAAAATGCTATTTAGAACATAAAATTCCAGAAAATTACGCATTTTTAATTGACCAATGGGAAGAAACCGGCAGTTTATATGGAATTACACCTGAAGATATGATTACTTATTTATCTTATAACCCTAAATTAACATTTGATTATGTAAGTGCATTAGATTGTTTAAAGTTACAACCAACGGCGATATATAGTATATTTTACCAAATAATGACTAAAATGGGCGAATATTTTCGTATTCTACCAGATATCGACTCTCCAGTAGTAATTCCTACACCAACAAATATATTATCAGGTATGGACCTCCCCGTGTTAGTGTGTAATTACCCACATACACTTGTGTGTAAGCGTGTAATGAATAGTCTTTTCATCTTCAACGAAAATAATAAAGTGATTGATGCTGTATCTATTGGCACATTTCCGGTATATAGTGAGACACTTAATCAAAGAAAGAACTTTTTTTGGCGTGGAGGAGAGGAAGAAAAAATGCTAATATGCAATAAATATCAGGATTTACAAGATGCTCAAAAAATTCTTGGCGATAATTTACTCATCAGACCACTGGGTGAGACATTCGTACGTTCTGGTTGGTTTATGTGGGGACCCGATGCCGTATTCGCAGCCCGATGTATGAAGCATGAAGTTTATGGGAAAAATAATATAAGTACTAAAATACCAACTCCGGCAAGCGGATACTGCTGGCTTAAAGTAGGAGATTATTCATTCGCCGGCGAATGCGATAAAATGAATTGTGTATTTAGTGATGAAGATATTTTAACAATTGATAAATTAATTAATAGGAAATGATAATATGAAAAACGAAAATGGAAAATTGGTCAGTGAGACAAGTGAGACACTCAATGCGCGGGTTTCTGAAATTAAGCATTTATATATTGATGAAGGAATGAGCTTAAGAGAGGTCGAGAGTGAGACAGGCATTAGTCGTTCGACTTTGAATCGGATAGTGAGACAATATGGTTTCTCAAAAACTCAAATCAGTAACAGTGAGACAGCGCGCAATTTATTACTTGATGGTAAAACAATTAACGAAATCGCGGATATATTGTTCGTATCTACACAAACGGTTAAATTGTATTTGCGTGAGACAGGCGCATTAGAACATTCCGAATTTAATAGCCTCCATGAGTGAGACACCGTTAATTATTAATGTCTCAATGGGTGTGAGACATCGTTATTTTTTTTCTTCTTTGCTGTCTCATGAGACACATGAATTTTTGACATAATTATGAGATAAGCCCCGAACGGTGGGGTGTTCGTGATTTGTTCGTGCTAATACTAACAAAAATATAACAATCGTTAATATCGAATATCGATATTTTATTATATATATCGATAAATATCGAATATCGATATTTTATTATATATATAGATATTTAAAAAGTATTACTTTTTAGGGGAAAAGTATTAAATACTATATTTTATATACGACAAAAACCAATATATACATAAGGTTTTAGCCCAAAAACTTTAATTTATACTTTTTTTTTAAATGTAAGCTTAATAAATTAATTATAGATATTTTTACCAATAATTACTTAACAGATTAAGAAACTACTTAATATTATTAAGTAAAATCTATAATCAAGCAATATTTTAAGGTTTCAGCTCTATATTAGAGAGCTGAGTTAATATATACAGCTAAAACCAATAGAAAATGGAGAAAAAAACAATGAACGGAAATCAATTGAATATAGCAGAAAAAGCACGAGAATTAGTAGAATTAGCAGAAAACAACAGAAAAGAAGAATTTAAACTTTCTGAGTATGGAGCATATATCAAAAAGTGTATGGAGGATAGAGAAAAGAGATTGAAATTAAAGAACACTGAGTGGCTTAAATTGGAAGAAAAAGCCATAGCAACCGGTAAACCGATAAGCAAGGCACAGAAAGGGGCTTACGATTTAAGATGGAATAGAAATTTTCCACCATTAAAACAAAACATCACAAGAGCCCAAATAGATAGAACAGTACGGAATGCAGAGTTTTACGAAAAATTCGCATTCTCTAATGTCGGAGAGCTTGATAATAGATTAGCTGTCCGTTTCCACAGTCAAGAACCACAGATATATGTTTTTGACCCACCTAAAAAATTAAGAGAGGGCGTAGTTACCCGGTTAAATAGCCTTTATTCCGACCGAATTATCAAAAATCACGACAAACCAAGCCGTGATGAAGCAACTGAAGAGCTATTCTTCGAGAGAACAAAATACGGGGAATTCAAGCCTTACAGTATGGGTAATAGCAAGATTTTAGACAATGTTATCTGCATTAACTTCAGTTCTGCGACCTACTGTCCATCTAAGAGCTGTAAAGACTGTAAACTGGGTAACAAATGCTATGCCTTTAAGTATGAAAGAGCCTATAAGACCACACTCATTAGAAACGAGTGTAACCAATGGTACTGGAAGTACAGTACTGCAGAAGAAATATTTGGTGATTTCTTGGCAATTAGAGGAGAATTAACAGAAAAATATGGGTATGTTAAAAAGATTAGATTAAGTGTCGAGGGGGATTTTACAACTCCTGAGGTCGTAGATAAGGTAAAGACTGTAGCACTACTCTTGGATTACTTTGATATGTCCATTTACACCTACACACACCGACAGGGGGAAGATATGAAGAGAAAAATGGAAGACTTACCTAAAAATCTAACTATTAATGGTTCAGTTAAAGGAATGGGGCTTTCTAATGAGTTTTTAGCTGTTCCAGAAGCAGAGCTTCCTCCAAATGCTAAATACCTTTGTGCTTGTGCCGAGGACAACTCAAAAAGATGTGGTGTACACTGCAATCTTTGTTACAGTACCAAAGGTATTACTATTTATGAAAAGCTTAGAGAATAGGTTTGTAATCCCAAAACAAACCTCATACAATCAATTAAAAATATAAGATGAAATTGTACCTGACAACTTCAGGATTACTTAATGGAAGTGGTAAAAATGATTAAAAAAGTAAATAAAGAAGGAGCTTTAAGCTCTTGCTTAAATACAACTGTAGCTGTCCCTAAAGATAATGGGGCAATCCTACAGGCTGTTTTTGATAGAATAAATGAAGAATTAAAAATTTGGGGAAGTAATTTAAATAACAAAAGCCCCAAAAATGAGAGAGTTTTAGCATTCTATACTCATTATGAAGCTTATAGAATGAGAAAGGAGAAAATAGCAATGATTGACTTAAAAGATGACCTACGGAGTGTCCGTAGATTATATAAATCCATAATTGATGGACTAATAAAGTATGGAGTAAAAGCTAACGATGAGCTTGGAATTATGAATATTGATATTGTAGAGATAGTATCCATGTATAAGGACATGGAGAATGGAGATTTGGACAAAATGCTTGATGTGGAGGATTATTTAGGTTATATCTCTTCATATTCAAAAGAAAAAATTGTCCCAGAAAACATGGACGAATATAAAGTAATATATTGCAGAGATTGTAGGAAAGTTAAATTAACTATTCCTACTGACTCCGTTAACGGTATTGTGTGTGAGGAGTGTGCCAATGACCACTACGAAGAATGTAGTAGATGTGGTGAAGTCATGGACACTCGAGAAGAAACCATGACTAAATTAGGTGATAGTGCATACTGTGAAGAGTGCCTCGAGCAATTACATGATGAATTTCATGATATACAAGATGAATATTACGAATTGCCTTTAATATTCCAACCTGCAAATTTAAAGTCCTTAAGATACATGGGGACAGAAAATGAAGTTATAATGGCTGATGGCTTTGATTATTCATTATTTGATGAATGCGACCAAATAAACGAGTTTAATATACTTCCTACCCAAGACGGAACAATTACAGAGGGAATGGACGAATATTCAATAGGTCAGGGTATCGAGTTTATAACCCAACCAATGGGCTTAGATATTCACGACAAGGAAATTGTGCCATTCTTACGATACATAGAAAGAAATGGTGCAATTTGCGGCAAATCTGGACTACATATTCATGTAGATAGAAGAGCTACAAGCTTAGAAGTGTTTAAATTAATTGAGTTGTTTATTGAAGCTTTCCAAGAAGAATTCCTTTTATTAAGTCGCCGTGAAGAATTTGGGGAATACTGCAAACCTAAAAGCGAAGTTAATGACAAGTTATCAATCAAAAGGGAAAAATGCGACAAGACAGACCGTTACCACCTTGTAAACTTCCAAAACAGAAATACCGTTGAATTCCGTTTCTTTAACTCAACAGTTGATGAAGACGAGTACATGGCTGCATTATTCATTATTGATAGTCTTATTTCATACTTTGAAGCTTTTGATGTAGATAATGATGTATTCACCTTTAACAGATGGGTAAAAGAAGCAACAAAGAATAATTTATGCCTCCGTGATTACTTCCTTACTTGTGGCATAGATTTATAAATTTTTTAATAGTTTGTTCAATTAAATTATAAAAATATTGGACAAACT
>Ga0172377_10008801_pt1 | contig 10364 bp, 10 predicted proteins | sample Pumphouse3metaG_FD_119749 | JGI IMG/M metagenome (GOLD analysis project Ga0172377, IMG submission 119749) | Leachate microbial communities from a municipal landfill in Southern Ontario, Canada - Pumphouse #3 metaG | ecosystem: Engineered > Solid waste > Landfill > Unclassified | place: Canada... | reverse complement strand
CTGTAAATGGTCCTGGTGAAGCAAAAGATGCAAATATCGCCATTGCAGGTGGAACATCTGAAGCATTACTATATATTGATGGAATAAAAATCAAGAAAGTAAAACAGAGCGATTTGGTTGAAACCCTTAAGAATGCGATACTTAACTATTAAAAAAAGAACGCAAATCAGTTTTGCGCTCTTTTTTTATTAGGAGGAGAATTTATATAGTGACATATATTATATTTTTTTAATGAAACAAATTGATAACGCTTTTTCCACTTTCGACACGGTGAACAAGTTCTGTGTCAATTAATTTTGCTTCAAAATAGTCATCAGCACCAGCAGTAAGACAGATATTTCCAACTTCAATTCCACCATTTTTCGTCAATACGATGACATAAGTATATTTGATAAAATCTAGTTTTTTAATTTCGGAGATGATGAAATAATCTTCATCACTTTCTTCAGACATATTCAAAATAATGATATCTGGAGCATATTCTTCATTAAGATAAATCACATCTTCGAAAAGAGAGGTAAACTTAAAACTAATTTCAAGTTGACCTAAAATATCAGTTATTTTACGTTTTTCATCAAGGTTATATTCATATATAAGTGCTTTCACCTGAAAGACCTCCTCTATTTAATTAATGGATGACAGTCAGCTTCTTTAGAAAGTTGATTGATAAGCATTTGATTTTCGGTGTTTAACTGAAATAAGTAATGATAATTGAAAAACAGATTTTGAATTAAAGCAATAAAAATTGGACTCAATAACAAATCGTCATCGCATTTTCTTGAAACAAAAATAATAAAGTTATCATTTGTTAATTTGTATAGGTATTGTACTTCTTCTGAGTGAACTGTCTTTTTATATTCTACGTCAGGATTTCTCAACAAATAGTCTAACTCGCCTTCAAGTATTTCATGAACAAGCAAGCTATTATGTGAGAAAACTTGTGCTATCCGATCTTTATTATAAATGACGTATGTAATGTCTAATAGATCTAGATCATTATACATTACGTCTAAATAGCACTTAAGTCCTTCCTCAAATGACATTGTTCTACTAATCTTCTTTCCACAACTCTTAATTAAATCACAGAATTTTTGATTTTTCATGTTGATCCTCCAAGTGTATTTATAGAAATAAAAAAAAGCCCTCATCTCATGAATGCTGACATTTTTAGACTTCTCTTTCGAGAAATAAAAAAATGCCCTCATCTCGTTTGGTAAGAACATTCCCATACTTCTAGTCACCTAGAAATAAAAAAATGCCCTTATCTCACATGAGATAACGGCAACTGGCTACCATCTATCGAAGGCCCTATAGCTTTGCGTCGCTAACTTTCGCTAGTTTTGCTATTTACAAAAGTGATTATATTATAATAAAAAGAAAAAGTCAATACAAAATAAAAAGAAAAACCAAATTTTTTGGTTTTTCTGTATTATTTAGATAAAAACATCAATAACTTGTTTCAAAATATTATTATCATACAGCCATTTTGATATTCGAAACTGATCTGGGTTACCGAGCTGCATATCCTTTTCTAAAAATCCTCCGATTAAATCATTGATTCCCGGAATAGTAATTAATAGCGCTAATATAAAGAGTAGAATGTATACGATAGCACCGATTTTGATAATTCCAAATAAAACACCTAATACTTTATCAGCTTCTCTAATAACAGGAATAGAAGTAATCATTTTGGCAAGTATTTTCAAAAAGAAAAATATAATCATTGAACCAAAGAATAAAGTAATAAAAGCTATAACAAGTAATGCAAGTGACTGAATCACTGGAGTAATTGTATCCACAATCGTATTTGTCATTGAACTAAAATCAATTCCCTTTACAATCCAATCCACCATAAATTGTGGCAAACTCATTCCTTCGAGCGAGGTTCGAAGCGCCTGCTCTGTAAAATTTGGTGGTAAATCTACTAATCTTGAGACTAAATATTCATTAACTTTAGTGCTGACTGCTTCTCCTATCCATTTATCTAAGACAGTTGAGAATGGTCTTGCAAGTAAAATTGATCCTATTAAGCCAAATATTCCAGATGCCATTTCCACGATTTTAAGTAAAAAACCATTTTTCCATCCAAGAATCATAAACAAAATAACTGCTAGAATAATCACAACATCAATAATACCTATCCCAAATGTTGAAGTAATATTCATAATCAATCCCCCTATATTTTTTATTTTGGCTGTTCCAAATAATCCTTATATGTGAGTATCGTTTTTCTAGCAGCATACACTTCATCAATTCTTCGAACTGGTGTCGTGTGTGGAGCTGTTTTTAACAACTCAGGATTTTCTTTGGAATCAATTGCAATTTGTTTCATTACAGCAATAAACTCATCAAGTGTTTGTTTTGATTCAGTTTCAGTAGGCTCAATCATTATCGATTGATGAAACAAAAGCGGGAAGTAAATTGTTGGCGCATGATATCCATAATCTAACAACCGTTTAGCGACATCGAGTGTCTTAACTCCCGATTCTTGATTTACTAAACCATCAAAAACACATTCATGCATACAAAAGCCTTCCATTCGAAGATAGTAATCATCCTTCAAATGTTCTTTAATGTAATTCGCATTCAGTGTTGCAAATGGTCCAATTTCCTTAATATGTTCTTTTCCTAATGAAAGGATATAAACATAAGCTCTTAACCAAACTTTAAAATTTCCAAAAAAGGAAGATATTTGGCCAATTGCATCGGCATTATATTCAATATAGAAATACTCACCAGCATTTTTAACGCGTGGATTTGGTAATAAATGTTTTAACTTGTTTGTCACGCCAACAGGACCAGATCCAGGGCCACCACCACCATGAGGAGTTGAAAATGTTTTATGAAGATTGATATGCATAATATCAAATCCCATATCACCAGGTCTAACTTCTCCTAGAAGGGCATTTAGGTTGGCACCATCGTAGTAAAGTAATCCTCCAGCCTCATGAACTAGACGAGCAATTTCTAAAATATCAGGTTCAAACATTCCTAGAGTATTTGGGTTAGTTAACATGATTCCAGCAATCTCATCTGACAGGACAGCTTTTAAAGCCTCCAAATCGATTCGACCAAGTGAATTTGATGCAATTTCAACTACATTCATTCCACATACCGCTGTACTAGCCGGATTTGTGCCATGCGCTGAGTCTGGAACAATTACTTTAGTTCTTTTAAAATCACCACGATCTTCATGATACTTTTTCATAATCATAAGTCCACTTAGTTCACCGTGAGCACCGGCATAAGGATTAAGACTAAATTCATCAAGACCAGAAATGTTTGATAACATGTTCGCAAGATCATAATATATCTTTAAAACCCCTTGTAAAGTGCTGACACTTTGGAAAGGGTGAAGATGATTAAATACACTAAGAGATGCAATTTCTTCATTAATTTTTGAGTTATATTTCATTGTACAAGAGCCTAGAGGGTAAAATCCATTTTCTACTCCAAAATTCTTCTTCGAAATATTGGTGAAATGTCTTATCACATCTAGTTCTGATACTTCAGGCAATGCAGGAGCGTCTGATCTTAATAAATCACTTGGAAATTGATTTAGTTGAGATAGAGTTTTACTTGCATTTGGTAAAGAATATCCAACTCTACCCTTTTGAGAAAGTTCGAAGATTAATGCATCATCTTTTACCATGATAAACCTCCTAATATCTTCACTAGTTCATCAATTTCTGAAATTGTTCTTTTTTCTGTAACGGCAAAATTGACTAGATTTTCATATTCTGGATGAATATCAGATAATGATAGCGCCCCAAATATTCCATGATCAAGCAATGTCTTTTGGATTAAAGAATGGGGAATCATTGTTTCAAGAACAAATTCTTTTAAAAACGGAGCTGAAAAAACTTGTGTAAATTTGCCAGTTTTAATTAATTCATCATGTAAGTAATGGGCATTTTGATAACTTAGCTCATTTACTTCTTTTAATCCGTTTGGTCCAAGCAAAGATAAATAAATAGTAATGTAAAGTGCCATTAAAGATTGATTCGAACAAATATTACTATTAGCCTTTTCTCTTCTTATATGTTGTTCTCTCGCTTGTAATGTGAGCACAAACGCTCTTTTTCCGTCTTGATCATAGCTAAGTCCACAAATACGACCTGGCATTTTTCTAATGTATTGTTTAAGAACAGCCATATATCCAAGTGAAGGTCCACCAAAAGCAACGGGCATTCCTAAACTTTGACAATCACCAACAGCGATATCTGCTCCATCTTCTTTTGGTGTTTTTAAAACACCTAATGTAGAAATATCGGCATTTTCAATGAGCAATCCACCCACTTCGTGAACCAATTTTGACACTTCATCAAACGATTCAACAAGCCCAAAAAAATTAGGCTTTTGAACAATGATAGCTGCAACCCCGTTATCGCATTTTCTTTTCATGTCTTCTTTTGAAATAAGTCCATCGACAATATCAATCATTTCAATTTGAATGTTCCTGTAATGTGCATATGTTTTTACGACATCCACAATCATTGGACTAACATTTAATGGAATCAAAATCTTTTTACGTTTGGTAATTGCTTCTGCCATAAACATTGCTTCTGCAGTGGATGTAGTACCATCATACATAGAAGCATTAGAAGTGTCCATGCCAGTTAATGTTTGTATCATAGATTGGTATTCGAAAATATACGTCAATGTCCCCTGTGCTACTTCTGGTTGATATGGCGTATATGCTGTTAAGAATTCTTGACGACTTACAAGGTCTTTAATAACCGATGGTTCATAATGATCATAAAAACCAAATCCTGAAAAAATCTTTAGCTCTTGATTCATCTTACCGATGGAATCAAAGTAATTTCTTATCTCAATTTCAGACATGGCATCAGGAATGTCATAGTCTTTTTTGAATTTCACGTTTTTAGGAATATCTGAAAACAATTCTTCTAACGAATTAATATGAAGAAATCGTTTCATTTCCTCTAAATCAGATGCGGTATGTGGAAAGTATTTAAACATTCTTACACCTTCTATTTAATGAATTCTTGATATTCAGTATTATTCATCAGTGACTTAAGTTCACTTGAATTATCAAGTTGCACTTTAATCATCCAAGATGCATATGGATCTTGGTTTACAAGTTCAGGTTCTCCAATTAAATCTTCATTGGTTTCAATAATTTCACCTGTAACTGGACTAATCAAATCAGACGCTGCTTTTACTGATTCAACAGCTCCAAATTCTGAATCCTTGGTTAAACGATTACCGCCTTCTGGTAAATCAACAAATACAACACTACCAAGAGAAGATTGAGCAAAATCAGTGATACCTACTAAAACGATATTTCCTTCTAAGACCTTAACCCATTCATGGCTTTCTGAATACAATAAACCTTCGATAACTATAGACATGTTGTCCTCCTATTTAGTTTTATAATTTTTCTTTAAAAATTTTTTATCTCTTACAAATCCAGGAACTAATTTTTTTCTGACACCAACAGAAATTAAAGTACCAAGCTTAGAGTACTTTTCATCAATTAAAGCCATTGCGATTGGTTTGTTAATACTTATAGATAAGTATCCAGTTGTGACCTGACCAATTTCAACGCCATTTGCGTATACAGGATATCCTTGCCTTGGTATTGCCATCTCGGTAAGTTCAAGACCAACGACTTTTTGTTTACTACCAGTTTCTAATTCTTTAAGAAGTGCAGTTTTCCCAATAAATTCAGGCTTTTCGGTTTTTGCAAATGTTTTTAATCCAGCCGTAATTGGTGTTACTTGATCAGATATTTCATGACCATATAAAGGTAATGCTGCTTCAAAACGCAATGTATCTCTAGCGCCTAATCCGCATGGGACAACGCCATTTGCATAGAATTTTTCCCAAAGTGAGGGAATTTGATCGTTGAATCCATAAATTTCAAAACCATCTTCGCCCGTATAACCTGTACGTGAAATTAAAAAGATTTCATCGTCTAGAACGACATTTTGGAATGTAAAAAATTCAAAATTTGATAAATCAACTTTAAAAAGATCTAACATCAAAATTTCAGCTTTTGGGCCTTGTAATGCTATTTCAGAGTACTCTTCTGAAAGATTTTTAACTGTTACTTCAAATCCTTCTGTGTTTTCAACAACCCACTCATAGTCTTTGGCAATATTGCTTGCGTTGACAACAAGGAAGCATTCTTCTTCACTAACCAAATAGACGAGCAAATCATCCACAATCGTTCCGTTTTCGTAAAGCATAAATCCGTAAACAACTTTTCCAAATGGTTTTGAAAGAATTTCATTTGAAAAGATATGATCTACAAATCTTAAAGCATCTTTTCCTTTAATCAAAAATTCTCCCATGTGACTCACATCAAACATTCCAACTTCTTCACGAACTGCAAGATGTTCTTTTTGAATGGATTCATAAACAATTGGCATCCAATATCCAGCGAATGATTCCATCCTTGCACCTAGCTCCACATGGCTTTCATATAGACAAGTTTTTTTTGTTTCTGGCATCGTTTTTCACCTCATAAAGATATTATATCACAAGCATTCTTCATTCGAATAATAAATCTAATAATTCGTTTTTGGAGAGATTATATACATAATCTTGAACATCAAAACTCTTTAAAACTTGTTCAAAAACAAGTCTCGAAAATTCCTTGTTTTTGAAATAATTTAAGAACTGATCTGTATCACCAACTAAGAAAAAATCGCCCTTAATATCCATTTTTTTGACAATATTATTCTTTAGTTCAATAGATAATTCTACTGTTCCAGCTTTTAACCTTCCTTTCTTCACAAGTGAATAATTAGGGTTTTTTCCATAAATAAAATCAGGATCTAAGTATGATTTTTCGATTTGTTCAATACCTAGGACATCTTCACTAGATAAAATAATCTCTTCATCACATAAAAGCTCAATCATTTTTGATTTAAATGTTTCAATATCTAAATCAAAATGTTCTTTTAGATTCGTTACTCTCTTACGAACCGAATCAATTCCCTTCGATATTAATTTTTCATTGTTTGGCGTGATTGCTTTAACCATGACGGAAATATCTGTATCATAAAGCATTGTTCCATGCACTACACTTTTATTGCCAACCCGGTAAAAAGCATTTCCAGATACTTTGAGTTCTCCAATTAAAATATCGTTTCTCCCTGAAAAATGAGCTTTTAAACCTAGTTGATTAAGGGAATCAACGATTTTTGATAAATATTTATCAAACACAAAATCTTTATTAAATGTCGTTGTAATAAATGAGAACATTATATTAGAAAAATCAGCGTATACGCACCCACCACCAGATTTTCTCCGGTAAAACTCAATATTGTTTTGTTTCACATAGCCTAAGTTCACTTCATTTTCAATTAATTGATTTCTTCCAAAAATAACGGTAGGGTTTACTTGCCACATAAAGAAATATTCATCATCAGGAAAGTGTATTGCTAAATATTCTTCGGTTGCTAAATAAAAAGATAAATGCTTGACTTCATTAAAGGGGGACTTAATATACTTCATAATTCTATCTCCTTTGTTTATTAGGACTATCGAAAAAAAAGAGAGTATCGACTACTCTCTTCCGATGAACTCTTTGATTCTCTTTTCTTCTAGTTTGGCGAGAAATTCAGTAAAAGGTACGATATCTTTGTTAATCTTGTATTCATCTATCGTTCCAAAATACTCATCTCTAGAACCCTTAGTAATCGAGATAGGTAAGAAACCACATAGTTCAAGTTGATAGTTGAGTAATAACCTAGCTAATCGTCCATTGGCGTCCATGAATGGATATATTTTTAAGATTTGTAAATGGGCAAAAGCTGCCTTTGTTAATCCTTTCAATTCTGGATTTTCTAAATCCAGGAAATACTGATCCATTTTTTTAAATATTTTTAAATAGGTAGGTGGAACGTGTTTTGCACCAAGAATAAATAAGTCTCTAGTACGGTACACACCTCCAGGCATCATGCCATCTACCAATACTTGATGTAAATCCTTTAAAATTGTTTCTGAAATTTGTTTATTTTGTCTTACTAACCGATGTACCATTTGAATGGCATGATAATTGTTAATAATTGCCTTGCGAATGTACTCACTTTTATCAGGAAAAATTCTTGAATGATCCTCCAACAAGAAACAAACATCTTCATAAGAGAAATCCCCACTGTCGAAACTAGTTGACTCGTAAATGTACAGTTTGTCAAATTCGTTGCATAGTTGATTTAGTTCTTCTTGTGTTAAACTTTCTTTCTTGTCGTTTAAAGCATGTAAAAGTTCTTCTACCTCTTGAATTTTCATTCTATTCACCTCATATAAATTTTATCATAGAAAGCGTTTGCTTTCAATTGATTTACTAAAAAATCAGTAGAAAAAAAAGCAACCTAAAAGATTGCTTTAATTAGAAGCATTATCGTATGAAGACTTTACAATTTTGTAGATCAATTCTTTTGGGAGATCCCCAAAATTATTTGCCTTAAACCATAGTCCATCTTTCATCGATTTATTTTTTGATATGGTAGGGTATTTAACAATCAAACGAATACCATTTTCAAGTTCGGATTTGAACGCTATACGGTAATAATTTCCATAATTTAATAACACAAGAAAAGGAGTACGTTCATGGTAGAACGTTATTTTGTCGTTTGTATTTCTTAGGACAACATTTGGTAAATTCTTTGCATATTCTACAAGAAAATCGAAAGTAGGGTCTAGTAATTTTACCATTTTATCTTTTTCAATATAATAATCAATGGCATTCACTTGAGTTGCCTGACTAGAGGTTCTGGTAAATTCCGAGTCAACTAGAACATCTTCAAATGAATTATCACCAATATCAACGCTTTTCACTGCCAGTGCTTTGGTTTTCTTATTTGAAATTTTGGGTGTTTTTTTAGTGACGATTTTTGAAGGTTTTGGTACAGCAAGCTCTTTAGTCTTTTTCGATTTCATTACTTTAGAACCTTTTGCGCCATCCATTTTGGATTTAAAATGTTTTTTAGCACTATTGCTTTTTCTTTCAAAAGCAAAAATAATTAAATGGACAAAATAGAAGGCATATACAATCGCTAATATAATAATGTAATAATATGTGTCTAAAGTTGCATAGTTTGTGATTGTTCTATTGAGAACAAAGTATCCGATTCCTGAGCTTACAAGCGCTATTTCAAGTAAAAAAATATAGATAAGTATTCTTGGAAGATTTTTTCTTGTCCGAAATCCTGTGGATAATAAGTGACCAAATCCAACCAAGTTTAGTTCAAAAAATGAAAGAGATACTAAAATTACAAGTGAAGACGATGCGTGATTTGAAAGTGAATATTCAAATATACTTATAATTAATGAGTATATGACTGCTCCTACACTGAATAACCATAATGGCACAAAAGCAGCATATGCAGTCGACTTTGAAATAATACCTGTTTTTTTATATTCATGATTGCTAATAAAAAGAAAAATGAAAGAAAGAAGAAATAAAAGCCCACCAGCCCCTGCTTTAATAAGCAACTCATTATCACTTGAAAAAGTTAAATTTATACTCCACTGTGAAAGATTATTCCAAGGAATTGCGACCAAAGCCATTAGAACTAGTGAGAAGAATATGATAACATTTGCGATTACTTTTTTCATCTTGACCACCTCTTCTTCTACTCTATGAGAAATTATATAATTGTTATATACTATTGTCAACATTGTTATTGGTTTTACTAAGAAACTAAAGAAAAAAATGAAGACTAATAAGTGAACATACTATTTTAAACGAAGTCTTGACATTATAAAAAATTAATAAAAATTTAATTAAATCACAAAATTAACACATTATTGTTATAATGCATTACAAAAACGTTAATTAATGTAAAGTTATTGCATTTATTATGTCAATCGTATATAATTAACATGTAAATTATCTATTTGAATAAATAATATTTTTCAGATAAATAATTTAATCCTATTAGGGGGATAATTTTAAAGAAAAGGAGGGATCTTATGCAAGTACTGAAAGAATCTGTAAAGAATGCAATTGTTGAGGGAGCAATAGCTGAATTTTTTGAAAGAGGATATCAAAGCGCGAATATGCGCCGAATTGCAGACAGTGCTAATATTACTGTTGGAAACATTTATCGTTACTTTGAAAACAAAGAAGCTTTATTTAATTCCGTATTATTACCAGCACAAAATGCAATTAACGATCTTGAATCATTCGACAGAAAACTACACATTACACACATTGAATCACAAAAAGAAGCAAATCAAATCGTGACGTATGTAATGAATGTTCTACGTCCATACACCAAAGAAATTTTCATCATGATTTTTAATTCTTCTGGAACTCATTATCATCAAGTTAAGAACCAATTAGAAACATTAGTTGTTAGCAAGATTAGAGAGTACTATCCAGG
>Ga0172377_10008800_pt1 | contig 10365 bp, 9 predicted proteins | sample Pumphouse3metaG_FD_119749 | JGI IMG/M metagenome (GOLD analysis project Ga0172377, IMG submission 119749) | Leachate microbial communities from a municipal landfill in Southern Ontario, Canada - Pumphouse #3 metaG | ecosystem: Engineered > Solid waste > Landfill > Unclassified | place: Canada... | reverse complement strand
CTCAATTTTTTTAATATTTTTCCGATAATAATTGTTTCCGGTAATCAGCGTGACCTTAATCCCTTTTTCCCGCAATTCATCCTTCAGCCCGATAATCAAGTCGTTGATTCCGCCGGCGCCGCGGCTCCCGCCGACGACGAGAAGGGTTTTCTCGTCAACCTGCCTAATTTGGTCGCGATAGCGGCGGTAAATCTCGCTTAAGCGGGGGTTGCCGACGAGAAAGGTTTTTTCGTTCTTTTCTATGTCGTAGGATAAAAGCACTTTGTCTACTTTCTTTCGTAAAACGCGATTCGTAAAACCGTAGACGCTGTTTTGCTCGTGGATCGCGGTCTTTATTTTCCGGGCGACCGCCGCCGCGACGACTGCGCCCGAGACGTATCCTCCCATCCCGACGACGATATCGGGGGCAATTTTTCGGAGAAGCCGCCGACTTTTAAAATAGTTTTTGAAATGTTTATACAGCGCGACGATATTTGCCGGGGAGAACCCGCGCCGAAAACCTCGGGAATCGAAATAATAAGCGCGCGTGAAAAGACCTTCTCTTTCCGCGTAATCCCTTTCCAGCCCCTTCATCGTGCCGACGAAATAAATCTTTATGCCCGGGTTAGCCTCCCTTAACGCCCGCGCGACCGGCGCCACCGGCAATATATGCCCGAGCGTTCCGCCGCCGGCAAACAAAATGCGCTCGATTTTTTTCCCGATATTCTCCCCTCCTACCCGTAATCATAATTACGGTACTTGCTCGCGCTCAGGATAACCCCCAGGCTTACCAAAGTTAGGACAAGCGAGGAACCGCCGTAACTGAAAAGCGGCAGGGTGATGCCCGTCACGGGAAGCAGGCCGACGACGACGGCGACGTTGATTATCACCTGAACCGCCAGCGCCGCGGCGATCCCGACGCACAAAAACAAGAGAAAATTGTTGTTTGCGGAAAGGCCGATGCGAATGGAACGGTAGATCACGATAAAATAAAGCGCCATGACGATAACGCCGCCGAGCAGGCCGAACTCCTCCAATAATATCGCGAAAATAAAATCGTTTTGCGGCTCGGGGAGAAAAAAATGCTTTTGCATGCTTTTATTGAACCCGTGACCGAACAACCCGCCCGGCGTAATCGCGAACAGGGATTGGATGCCCTGAAACCCGCTCCCCAAGGGATCCTGCCAGGGGTTGATAAAAGCCGCGATTCTCGCGATTCGGTAAGGTGCGCTGATGATCAGGAGGGCGACGCCGCAGAGACCGATACTGAGAATCAAAACGAAATATCTCAGCGGCACGCCGCCGATATAAATCATGACCGCCGCCGCGGCGATAATAATCAGTCCCGTCCCGAAATCAGGCTGGAGCATCACGATTAAAAATATTACCACGGCCAGGGAAAAAAGCATTAAAAAATTCTTGAACTTTTTCATGTCCGGGTAATTATCGCTCAAATATTTCGCGTAAATCCCTATCAGTCCGAGCTTGATAAATTCCGAAGGTTGGATTGAAAAGCCCTTAAAACCGATCCAGCTGCGCGCCCCGCCGCGGACGATGCCGATTCCCGGGATCAAGACTATCAAAAGCAGGACCAGGCAGAACAAAAATACCGCGGCCGCGTACTTCTGATACTTTATTATATTCATTTGCGCAATAAAGTACATCAATAGATACCCAAGAATTAAAAAAATTAATTGTCTTTTGAAATAATATAGCCGGTCGTTATGTTCCGCCAGGGCGATGACGTTGCTCGCGCTGTATACCATTAATAATCCGATTAATGACAACGCGATAATCGCGGCCAATAACCAGATATCTATCCTCCGTCGATGCAAGACCATCACCACTTAATTTTATTTGCCTACTTTGTATTTTATGATAAGAACCGCCCGGGACATAAAAAAAACCGGAATTAACCCGGTTTTACGATAAATAATCGATAACGAAATATTCGCTGTGAAAGGTGACGAAAAAATTCTTTCCCAAATAAGTGAAAACAAACTTTTCGTTCTCATGCCTTCCCTGGTGATTGTCAATATAATAATCCTTGACTTTCTTGATGTTTTCCTCAAGATTAAACTCCTCGCCCGCGCGCGGGTCCATGCTGTGATCGGGATATGTGTATGTTTTATAGAAAACGTCAAGAAAGTCTTTCTTTTTCAGAATATTGGCTAGCGGGACTTTCTCGCCGACGCCAAGCCGGTAAATGACCTTGTCGGGAAGGGGAACGATAAGCAACTCCTTCTCGCCGCCGTCTTTTTCCCGCAACAAAAGCGGGAAGTGGAGAACGGCGTTAAGCGGCCGGGTTACGGGCCAGGCATAGTAAGTTTTGTCCGTCCCGAAATAATCGGAGTTAAAGCGCCGGTACTCAAGAGACAAAACAAGACCGTTATCCAAGCGGATATAAGCGAGCTCGTCGCAGATCTCGCCGCCGGAGACGGGGAGAACCACGGTTTCGTGCTTCAACTTGCCGTCTTTTCCGGGAACGAGATTGTTCATTTTCGTTTCCGTTTTTTTCGCCGTTGCGAGAACCCGGAAATACGTTCGTCCTTCGTACTCGGCGAGCAGGGAAGCGATGACCTCGCTTAAGTAAAAATCATCGTTTTTGGAAAAGACGATTCTGTTTTCCGTGCTGGCGTCAATGTTTGTGTAAATCACGCCGTCAAAATTAAGCGTGAATTCCGGAATCTCTTCGTAAGGAAGGTATTGCCGGTACGCGGCGGGAAAACGGAACGCGATCGCGTTCTCGTTTTCAATGACCCGGTTTTCCAATTTACAGCCGCCCAAAACGGAGAAAATAATAACAAATATTATCATTATTAATATTCGTTTCATTTTAAAAATCCTTTTCATTTTCATACAACCCGTATTCCCGATATATCTCTTCTTTCAACCGATAAAAACTGTCCCCGGCAATCGCCGCGCGGATCCTTTCCGTGAGCTTAATCAAAAACCTTACGTTATGAAGCGAAAGCAGGCGGTGGCCAAGCATTTCCCGCGCTTTAAATAAATGACGCAGGTAGGCTTTCGTATAATGCCGGCAAGTATAGCAGTCGCACGCCGGATCAAGGGGCGTGTGGTCGTGTTCAAACTCTTTGTTTCGGACGATCAGCCGGCCGCGACTTGTCATCGCCGTGCCGTGGCGGGCGATTCGGGTCGGGAGAACGCAATCGAAAATATCGATTCCCCTTTCGACCGCGTCCAAAATCATCCCGGGCGAACCGACGCCCATTAAGTAGCGCGGCTTGTCCTTGGGAAGAAGCGGCGTCGTTTCTTCCAAAACGCGGTTTTGGATTTCTTTCGGCTCGCCGACGCTCAGGCCGCCGACGGCGTAACCGTCAAACCCGATGTCAATCAATTCCCGCGCGCAATGGGCGCGTAAATCGCGGTATTCCCCGCCCTGGACGATGCCGAAAAGACCTTGGCTGTCGGGATTGCGGTGAGCCTTTTTGCATCGCCTCGCCCAACGGATTGTTCGCTCGACCGAATTTTTAAGATAATCATAACTCGCCGGGTAAGGCGGGCATTCGTCGAAAGCCATCATAATGTCGGACCCGAGAGCGTTTTGAATCTCGATCGACAACTCCGGCGTCAAATGCAGTTTCTCGCCGCTTTTATGATGACGAAAAGTAACGCCGTCCTCGCCGATATCGCGCAGCTGAGCGAGACTGAAGACTTGAAACCCGCCGGAATCCGTCAAGATCGGGCGCGGCCAGTTCATGAATTTATGCAAACCGCCGGCTTCCTTGATGAGCAAATGCCCGGGTTGCGTCCACAAATGATAGGCGTTGCCGAGGATAATCCGAGCCCCGGCGTCCTCCAACTCTTCTCGCGTCAGGGTTTTGACCGTCGCCTGGGTGCCGACGGCCATAAACATTGGCGTCGGGAACGTACCGTGCGGGGTTTTAATTTCCCCGAGGCGGGCCATGCATTCATTGCTTTCTTTAATCAAACGATATTCGATAACCATAATTCACCTTTCAAACGATAAACATCGCGTCGCCGAACGAGAAAAACCGGTAACCCATCTCGATCGCGTGGCGATAAGCCGCGAGGATTTTTTCCCGGTCGTAAAAGGCGCTTACCATCATCAACAGGGTAGAGCGCGGCAAATGAAAATTGGTGATAAGCGCGTCGACGGCTTTAAAACGATAACCGGGATAGATAAAGATATCGGTTTCCGCGCTTTCGGCGCGGAAAAAACCGTGCCGGGAATAGACCGCCTCCAAGGTCCTGGCCGATGTCGTTCCAACGGCGATAATCCGTTTTCCCAGTTTCCGGGCGCGTCTAAGCATGGACGCCGTCTCCTCCGGCAGGCAATAAAACTCGCTGTGCATCTTATGTTCGCGAACGTCGGTTTCGGTGACGGGCCGAAAAGTCGCAAGACCGATATGAAGCGTCACGAAGCAAACGCCGACGCCCGCCGATTTTATTTTCTCCAAAAGACCGCGATCAAAATGAAGACCGGCCGTCGGCGCAGCCGCGCTGCCGGCGCGAGCGGCATATACCGTCTGGTAACGGCCGGGATCGTCGATTTCTCCGCGGATATACGGGGGGAGCGGTATTTTTCCCAACCGCTCGAGAACTTCCAAAAAGATTCCCTCGTAATCGAAACGGACAAGACATCGTCCTTCGTCGCGTTTTTCGACGATCTCGCCGGTCATTATCCCGTTAAAATCAATAACCGTTCCCGGCTTGAGTCGCCGCGCCGGGCGCGCGAGAACTTCCCACCCGCCGCCTTCCTCTTTCAAAAGCAAAATCTCAATCCGAGCGCCGGTATCCGTTTTAACGCCGAACAGCCGGGCCGGGATAACCAAAGTATCATTGAAAACGAGGATATCGTTCGCGGTCAAATAGGCGGGAAGGTTATAAAAATGGTCGTCTATTATTTGCCCGCTTTGGCGGTCAAGAATCATCAGCCGAGAATTCGTCCTTTTATCCGGCGGCGTTTGCGCGATTAATTCTTCCGGCAAATCATAATCAAAATAATCTGTTTTCATGTTTTATTCCCAAATGATCGTATGCTTTTTGCGTCGCGATCCGTCCCCGCGGCGTCCTGACGATAAACCCCTCCTGCAACAAATACGGCTCGTACACGTCCTCAAGAGTCGTCAGGTCCTCGGAAATCGCCGAGCCCAAGGCGTTGAGTCCGACCGGGCCGCCGCCGAACATCTCGATAATCGCCAAAAGGTAACGGTAATCCGTCTCGTTCAGCCCCGCCTCGTCGATGTTGAGTTTTGTTAGGGCCGTCATCGTGACGGGCAGGCTGATTTTCTCGCAATCCGGGTCCTCAAATTGGGCGAAATCACGGACGCGGCGGAAAAGCCGGTTGGCGATCCGCGGCGTGCCGCGCGATCTCTTGGCGATTTCCCAGGCGGCGTCTTCATCGATCGCGAAAGCGAAGACCCGCGAGGTCCGCTTGACGATTTCCATGATTTCCGCCGGCGGGTAATAATTTATCTGGTGAACGATGCCGAAACGGTCGCGCAGCGGCGCGGTGATATCCCCGCAACGGGTCGTCGCCCCGACCAATGTAAACGGCGGTAAAACTATCTTAATCGTGTTGGCGGTCGCGTCCTTTCCGACGATGACATTGACGACATAGTCTTCCATCGCCGAATACAATACTTCCTCGACGACCCGCGGCAGGCGGTGGATTTCGTCGATAAAAAGGAAATCGCCGGCGTTGAGTTTGGAAAGAATGGCGACCAAATCGCCGACGCGGTCCAAAGACGGCGCCGCGACGCTATAGATTTGCGCGCTCATTTCGTTCGCGATAATGTGGGCGAGCGTCGTCTTTCCTAAACCGGGAGGCCCGTATAGCAACACATGATCGAGCGTTTCCTCGCGCGTCAGGGCGGAAGTGATAAATACGTTAAGCATCTCTTTGATCGCTTCCTGACCGATATACTCCTCAAGACGCTTCGGCCGCAGGCTCAAATCATATTCACGTAAGCTTATATCGTTGTTATTTTCCATACTTTCCTCATTTCTATTCTCGCAATTTACAAACCGCAGCCCCTGTGATATAATGATTACAACAAGGCGGTGAAGAAATTGATTAATTACCTGAAAGGAACAGTGAAGGTTGTAAGGGGAGAATATATCGTGCTCGAATGCCGGGGCGTGGGCTACGCGATCAAGACCGGCAACCCCTTCGCTTTCGCCTTGGATACCGAGGCGACCGTTTATACCCACATGTACGTGCGGGACGACGCCATCGAACTCTACGGGTTTAAAACCCCCGAGGAACGGGATCTATTCTTAAAACTGATCTCTGTGCGGGGTATCGGCCCCAAAGGGGCGATGGCGATAATCGCAAGCGATTCCGTCGAAAAAGTCATCGAAGCGATTAACAACAGCGACGCCTCGTATTTACGCCGTTTCCCCGGGGTCGGCTTAAAAACCAGCCAACAAATCATTATCGATTTGCACGGTAAGCTAGATTTCGCCGGCGCCGGCGCCGATGTCGACGACCCGAAAATAAAGGACGTGAAAGCGGCGCTGAAAGCGATGGGTTACAGTCAAAGCGAGATAAAGAGAGTCATTCCCGTTCTGACGCAAAATATCAATCTGCCGGTCGAGGAATTATTAAAAACGGCGTTAAAAAACATCATTTGATTCCGGGTTTCGGAATCTTTTTTTATAGAGTCTTAATCTTGCGCTCCCGTTCCAGCTCGTTTTCAGCGAGCTGCTCGCGGTATTGCTTGTACAGCGTTTTTTCATGCTGGAGAATATTTTGATTATAATTGTTTCTGTGAACGTTTTGGCGTTGCCGGCTTTTCTTTTTAAACAAAACATACTCTTTTTGAATCCGCGCGATTTTTTCTTTGGTTTCGGCGCGCAGTTTCTTGATCTGTTCGTCAATAGTTTCGCAGCGAATGAGAAACTCCGCTTCGATTTTGCGGGCGGCTTCTTCGTAATGTCGGTTATTCGCCTCGGCCTCGGCTTCGATGCTTTCGAAAACCCGCGCGAATTTATCCAATTTCCCCCGGGCGATTTCTTCGTTCGCGGCGACGCTTTTCCGATACTCTTCCGCGAGTATCCCGTCGCAACTCGCGCCCAACTCGGCAAAAGCCGTTTCCTCGGCGGCCAACCATTCCGCCGCGGCTTTCATGATCTCGTTTATCGCGGCCGCCGCCGCCGCGAAATGCTGATGCAAACCGTTAAAGAACTTGTCCCGCGCTTTTTCCTGACGCGCCCGGGCTTCCGAAATCAGGCGCTCGCCCTTTTCGATTATCCCGCGGTACTCGCGCCCCGAATGGAGCGATTTTTCTTTATTCCCGGCGAGAAAATATTCGCTTATCTTCATCAACAACCGGTAACGTTGCCGGTAACTCTCTTCGATGATGTTCTTAAGTTGCCGGAAAGCGGCCTCGAGAAGTAAAAGCAATTGCTCGAAAAACAGCGCGGTAACGGCGTTTAGTTGTTCCGAGAAATATTTTTCCTTGAGATATATTCTTAACTGGCCTCGGTCAAAATCGTATATTTCCTTTTCCGTCGCGATTATTTTTTCGCTGACATATTTGATTTTCTCGGCGTCGTTCGCGGCGATCTGTTTTTTTAAGTCAATTATTTGCTCGGAGATTTTGCTTAAAGCTTTAAGGCGCGATAACTCGTTTTCTTTCTCCCAGTCAAGCAGCCTTTTCTTCCATTCCAATTCCGCGACCGCGGCGTCGCTTTCTTCCAGCAACTCTATCTCTTGTTTTTCCGCTTCCAATGCCTTTATCTTCAAGCCGAATTCCTCGTTGATGAGCTCGTGGTTCAGCATCATTTTTTCATAGAATTTCGCGTACTCGAGAGAATTTTGATACAGCAACTGCGCGTATTTGTTTTTAATGTTCATTTGCTCTTTGAGACCGGCGATCCGGATCTTTTTTATCTTTTTCTTCGTCTCGATGATGCTTTTCCCGTCGTTGATATCCAGGAGTTTTTTCTCTAAATCGCCGTACTCTTTGATATTATTGCTTACCGAGCGTTGGATATCGATATTTTGCCGGCGAAGCAATTCCGCCTCGCGGTTTTTGTATCCGCGGTTTTCATCGTTGATCGCGTCGTTGTTTTCCTTGATTTTCTGCATCAAGGTTCGCTTCAGGTTATTCAGCTTGTAATTTATGTTATGCTTTTTTCTTTTGTATAAGGACGCGTCGCCCGTCTCTCCGCCGGCCTCCGGTTGGGAAGATTTAAGATGATTGGGGAGCCCCTCGGTCAATATCTTTTGTAAATCCCCGAGCAAAACCTCGAGTCTTTCCTTTTCGCGGTCGTATTTCTTCTCGCCGATGGTTATCTCGTTTTCCCAAGCCGCCACGGCTTCCTGCTTGCCCAGCAAAGACTTTTTCAAGGAAGAAAAAAACGAAGCGATTTTTTCGTTTTCTTCTTGTTCCGCGCGGGCAAAATATTCCTCAAGCCGCTGTTTCAAAGTTGTAAGATAACTGGCAAAGTCTTTAAACATCTTCTGCTTCCCTTTTGTCAATCACGTTTTTGAAATTTTTTCGAATCGATGTCCGGCATGCCGGCCATCCCGTCCATCCCCATCCGCATCAACGAGCGCATCCGGTCGCGCATCTCGTTAAATCGCTTGATGATATCGGTCACCTCGCTATACGTTCGGCCGCTCCCGGCGGCGATTCGCCGGCGGCGCGCCGAGCTTCGTTCCAATAGTTCCGGTCTTTTCCTTTCTTCCGGCGTCATCGATTGGACGATCGCTTCAAGATAAACCAATTGCTTTTCATCGATATCAATGTTTTTAATCATCCGACCGATTCCCGGAATCAAGCCGAGAATGCCTTTTAGCGAGCCGAGACGCTTCATCCACCGGAGCTGTTTGATAAAATCATTGTAATCGAAGATCCCCTTTTGCATCCTTTCCGCCATCTTCATCGCTTCTTCTTCCTCGATGTTCTGAGCGGCCTTTTCGACTAATGTGACGACGTCGCCCATTCCCAAAATCCTCCCCGCCATCCGGTCGGGATGAAAAACCTCGAGCTGGTCGAGTTTTTCCCCCATGCCGACAAACTTGATCGGGATATTGGTCAAGTAGCGAATCGAAAGGGCGGCGCCGCCGCGGGTATCCCCGTCAAGTTTCGTCAGGATGCACCCGGTAATTTTGAGACGTTCGTTGAAGGTCGTGATAACGTTAATGGCGTCCTGCCCCATCATCGCGTCCAATACCAACAAGGTCTCGTCGGGACGGGCGACTTTTTCCAGCCCGACCAACTCGTTCATCATGTCATCGTCTATATGCAACCGGCCGGCGGTATCGATAATCGCCAGGTCATGCCCTTTATCCGCGGCGTATTTCAACCCGTTTTTCACGATATCCGCGACTTTCGTCCCGGTTCCCATTTCAAAAACTTCGATGCCGAGCTGGCCGCCGACGGTCAAAAGTTGGTCGACCGCCGCGGGGCGGTATATATCGGCCGCGATTAAAAGCGGCTTCTTCGCATCGCGTTTTTTCAATAAATTGGCGAGTTTCCCACATTGCGTCGTTTTACCTGACCCCTGCAGGCCGACGAGCATAAAAACCGACGGTCCGTCGCTTTTATAGTTAAGGCCGGCGGTCTCGCCGCCCATCAACCTTTTCAACTCGTCATGAACGATCTTTACAACCATATCGCCGGGTGTTAGGGATTTCAAGATTTTCTCTCCCATCGCTTTAGCCTTGACCTCGGCGGTAAAGTTCTTCACTACCCTGTAGTTGACGTCCGCTTCCAATAGGGACAGGCGGACTTCCTTCATCATCTCTTCGATATCTTTTTCAGTCAGGCGCGCCCGGCCGGTGACGCGGCGCAGCGCCATCTGGATTCTTTCCGATAAACTTTCAAAAGGCATACGGCACTACTCCAGTTCTCTTAATTTCCCGATAAAATCACGCAGTTCGGGATTATCCGTGTTTTGGTATTGCTCGTAAAGCTTGGCTCTTTCCTGATACTTTACGAAAAGTTTCAGTTTTCTTTCCATTTTTTCTAAGTTTTTATATGTTTTGTTTAGTTGGTCGTAAACAGCGTTACGGCTGACGCCGTAGCAGCCCGCGATCTCCGCGAGCGATAAGTCGCGAAAATAATAATCGGAAAAATATTGTCTTTGTTTTTCGGTGAGCAGATTCTCGTAAAAATCAAACAAGCGCGAATAGTATTCCCTTTTTTCCAAATTATCCATCTTTATCCCTCTTCTATTATCTCCGCGAACAAACCGTAAATATATTGTTCGAGATCAAAATATTCGATATCCTCGATTCCCTCGCCGAGACAGACAAACTTGATTGGGAGCGAGTAAATGTCGCGAATCGCGAGGACAATCCCGCCCTTGGCCGTGCCGTCGAGTTTGGTGAGGATGACGCCGGTGACTTCCGTGGCCTCGATAAAAGCCTTGGCTTGGCTTAAGCCG
>Ga0172377_10008798_pt1 | contig 10365 bp, 3 predicted proteins | sample Pumphouse3metaG_FD_119749 | JGI IMG/M metagenome (GOLD analysis project Ga0172377, IMG submission 119749) | Leachate microbial communities from a municipal landfill in Southern Ontario, Canada - Pumphouse #3 metaG | ecosystem: Engineered > Solid waste > Landfill > Unclassified | place: Canada... | reverse complement strand
CATTCTTGTCGGATTGTTATAGTAAAGTTTATCGTAAGTAAGGAACCGCCGTATGCCGAACGGCACGTACGGTGGTGTGAGAGGTCGCATAGGGAATTAATCCCTATGCTCCTACTCGATTGTTTCCTTTCTCAATGTTCCAAAATGCGGACAGATTTTTTTGTCTGTCAGAATGCGAATGCCGTTATCACTCTGAAATGAACTTCTGTGCGGTGATTATGTCGCAGGCGTGGTCTATATCCACAATCTTAGAAAAAGGGTAGGCGTCCAGATGAATTTGTGATTTGATGATTTCCCGTTGAAAATTTCTCATCCGGTGGATTCCTGATTCTACACACCTTTGTATTGTGGGAAAAACCTCTGGCGTGAGTCCGTAGATGCCGCCGGATATGAAGCGTATGTCGTTTTCATAATTGTCTTCGAAGGATAAAATTTGGTTGTTCTCGTTTGTCCTCACGTATAGCGGTGATTCGTCGTCAATGAAAGTGGTGACTCCCATCATCCCATGGTTTCTTCTTCCCATCTCCTCTATGTATCCGCTGAAATCATCTTCTCTGAAGATAGTATCGACGGTGGTTACGCAGAACTTGCTGCCATGGAGGTATGGTGTCAGTGCGTGGAAGCTGTGGAGCGAGCTGGGCGTGCTCTTCACGATGAGGTGGAGTGGTATGTGTAGTCTTGTTTTGGACAAATGCTCCCGTACCTCCCTTCTTTCCTCGTTTACAATGATGGCGATGGATTCGGCGTCGTTCATCATAAATATCCGTATGAGGCGGTCTATTAGCGTCTCCCCGTTAAGTTGAATCAAAGGTTTAGGGGTGACGATGCCTTCGCTTGCCAATCGGGAACCTTCGCCCGCCGCTATTATTCCGTATTTCATGTTGCCGACATTTTTTTTGTAAAAAACAACAAACCGCCTTATAAACGAATTTATAAGGCGGTTTGTTCTTCATTTCCTCTATCCTATTCGAAGTTGAAGGATAGCATGAACAGACGTGATGTCAGTTTGGAAATGGCGTTTGTGTATTTGAGGTCTTTCTCGTCGACAATCTCTGGTCTGTTGCGTTCCAACATATCGTTCAGACCTATGTACATCTTGAATTCCGGAGCAAGCTTGAAATAAGGCATGTATAAATCGCATCCGATTCCGAATTCTATTCCGTAATCGATTTTCTTTAGTAAAATGACCTCTTCTTTGGATCTGGCCAAGTCCCAAGTGGCGCTGACGCCTCCCAATAGGTACGGACGGTAATTGCCGGAACGTTGTCCTCTGAATTTCAGTAGTAGGGGGAAGTTGATGATGCTGGATTTTACGGTTGCCGACTTGTCCGATAGATTACCTTCGGCATCGGTGAATCTCAATACCCGGTCACCGAACAGCAGTGCGGGGGTAAGTCGGAGGTTCAGATACTCGAACAGCCGTAGGTCGCTGATGATGCCCACGGTAAATCCGGCAGATAGGTCGGATTGGTCGGCAAACCACACTTTACCGTCCGCATCGACAACTGTCGATCCGTAGTTGGATAAGTTGAAATCCATGGTGTTCAATCCTAAGATGAAACCGAAGTGGTAAGGTTTGTTGTCCACATGGACAAGGTTTTGAACCCTACCGTATCCGCCATATTGAGCGTTGGTTCCTGCCGTTGTAGTGAGGAGCAGGAGGATGCTTAGTATAATCTTTTTCAAAACTTAAAAATCTTTGATTTTAATAATAACGCAGACTTTTCTTTTTTATTTTTTGTGGAAACTATTGCTTTATCCTAAAAAACGAAGTCTGTTTTTCGACCGCAAATTTACAATCTTTTTGTGAGTGTTTGAATAGAACTCCGTTTAAAGTTGATAAATGGCTGTGATTTAAGGAGATGATTTGCCTTATTTCCTGATTCTCCGACAAATATTCTTGTCTTTCGCCTTTGCCTATCGATGAAATGTCAGTATCCTGCCTCATTTTTTTTAGTAGATAGCCACTTGTCTATGGAAGTTGACTGATTAAGAAAGAAGGATGGACAGGTCGCCTCCGTTTCTGTTTGCAAACTTTATCGATTTCTTTTCATACGTTTTCGGCTAAATAGCCGTTAATAATACGAAAATTGGTGCAATGGATGTGAAAGTGGATTCGGGCATCAAGTTTTATATGCAATTATTAATTAAAGAAATAGGATTTTTGTATCTTTGCGAAATTTAATTTGGCATCATACTCAATCACAACACGTACAAAATATTATGTTCGAGTATATAAGCGGAAAAATATCTGAACTGACGCCGACCTATGTGGTGTTGGACTGCAATCAAATAGGATATTTCATTCATATATCATTAAATACGTATGCTACCTTGGAAAATAAGGATAGCGCGAAACTTTATGTATATGAGGCCATAAGAGAGGATGCCTATACCCTGTATGGTTTTTCGGAGAAGGACGAACGTCAGTTGTTTCTGCTGCTCATCTCGGTGTCCGGCATTGGTGCCAATACGGCGAGGATGATTCTCTCCTCCTTTTCGGTGAACGAGCTGAAAACCGTCATTGCCACGGACGATGTGAACCAGATGAAAGGGGTGAAGGGTATCGGTTTGAAAACAGCACAGCGAGTCATTATAGATCTGAAGGATAAGGTGGACGTGTCTGATGCCGATCTGACGGCGAAAGATGCGGTTGGCCAGACAAAAGCCAACAAGGAGGAGTCTGTCGCCGCTCTTGTCATGTTGGGCTTTGCCCGGCCGGCGGCGGTCAAGGTGGTGGACAAAATATTGGAGGAGAATCCGGCCATGCAGTTGGAGAAGGTCATTAAGGAGGCGTTGAAGCGGATGTAGCAAAAGGTGCGGGGTCTTTTCCTGAGCGTGTTGACAAGTTTTTTTTATCGAATTGTAGGTTAATTTAAATATTCCCTGGTCTTGAAGAAGAAAGTAAATCAGATTGTTTTTATATGCATGCTATTGTGTGGCGTGATCATGTTCTCTACGTATGCCCAGCAGGCAGGCGGACCGGATATGACGGGCGGCGATGGCGTTGAAAGTTCGGATTCTACTCGAAATGCTGACTCGCTTCGGACGTCGGTCTCTGAAGATAATGCCAAGTACGACACCACGGATCTTCATTATCCGCTGAAGAAGACGGAACTGGTCACCTATGATGAACTACAGAATAATGTTTCTCCTGCCGATGTCCGGACTCCGGAAAATGTGAATCAGAGTGTGGAGTATGATCCTAATACCGGACTTTATGTCTTCACTACGAAGGTGGGCGACATGGATGTCTCCACCCCATTTGTCCTGAACGAAAGCGAATATGGCGACTATGCCTTGCAGCAGTCCATGAATTCCTATTGGGCGCAGAAGAATAAAGCCAACCAGAATGGGAAAGACAAGGATTTCTCGTTGAGCGATATGCAGATAGGTATCGGAGCTACGGGCGATAAGATTTTCGGGCCCGGTGGCGTACAGTTGAAGACGCAAGGTTCCGTTGACCTTACCTTTGGCTTGAAAATATCCAAGAGGGACAATCCTACTATTCCGGAGCGGAACAGGACGAATACGGTGTTCGATTTTGATACGAAGATCCAGTTGAGCGCAAACGGAAAGGTGGGCGACCGGGTCAATTTCACCATGAATTACAATACGGAAGCCTCTTTTGATTTTGACCAGAAGATGATAAACCTTTCCTACGAAGGAAAGGAAGATGATATCATCAAAAAGATAGAGGCAGGAAATGTCAGTCTGCCATTGTCTACCTCCCTCATAAAAGGAGGAACGGCTCTGTTTGGTGTGCGTACGGATCTACAGTTTGGAAAGTTGAAGATCTCCGCAATCGCATCCCAACAGGAGTCGGAGTCGAAGACCATCAATACACAGGGGGCACAGACCACTGAATTCTCCATCTCGGCTTCCAGCTATGATGAGAATAGACATTATTTCCTTTCCGAATATTTCTATAACAATTACGACGAATGGGCCAAGAACCTGCCTAATCCGCAGTCGGGTATTGTAATCAATAGGGTAGAGGTGTGGGTTACCAACCGGTCTTCTTATGACAAACAGAGCCGGAACATCATCGCGTTTACCGAATTGGGTGAGCATTATAACGACAAGAGGAAAAATCCGAGCAACGACACTTCGTCCTACTCTCTGTATTCTCGGATAAAGAACGATCCGAACGTGCGGAGTTATGAGATGGCAACGGACATATTGGAGTCTGCTCCATATAATCAGGAGACGGGTCGCGATTTCGAGAATATCAATAGCGCACGTTTATTGGAACCTTCTGAGTATACGCTCAATTCGCAGATGGGATTTATTTCGTTGAAGAGTACGCTTGCCAATGACGATGTCTTGGCTATTGCCTACGAGTACACCAAAGGAGGAAAGTCTTATAAGGTCGGTGAGTTTTCGACGGACGTCTCTTCCGATACTACCACCTCTGCCAAACGTACACTCTTTGTGAAGTTGCTGAAGGCTACCTCTTCCACTCCAAACTATGCTCATTTGTGGAAGTTGGCCATGAAAAACGTATATTCCTTAGGCGCATACAATCTTCAGCAGGAGAAGTTCCAAGTGGAGGTGAACTACTATTATCAGAACGATTCCGTGTCGACATATATGTCCTACATTCCCGAAATCAATAATAAAAAACTGTTGAGGGTTCTGAATCTTGACCGTCTGAACAAACGGCAACAGGCTATCCCTGACGGGTATTATGATTTTGTGGAGGGCTACACGGTCTATGCCTCGAATGGACGTATCATATTTCCAAGCACAAGGCCGTTTGATACCGGACTGAAAAATGGTTATGGTCCAGCCTATGCCAATCAGGTGGAGAAATTTGCTTTTCCTGAGCTATATGACTCTACGCTGACGGTCGCTAAACAGTTTGCGGAGAAGGATAAATTTGTCCTTTCAGGAAAATACAAGTCTTCGTCGGGTTCTGAGATCCGGTTGGGAGCATCCAATGTGCCGAGAGGATCGGTGCGTGTCACCGCAGGCGGACGTACCTTGGAAGAGGGATCCGGATTTACGGTCGACTATAACTTGGGTGTGGTGACCATCTTGGACGATGTGGCGTTGGCGTCCAATTCTCCGATTAGCGTTTCGTTGGAGAGTCAGTCTTTCTTCAGTATGCAGCGTAAGTCTCTCGTAGGGACGAATGTCGAGTATGCGTTGAGCGACGAGGTCACTCTGGGTGGTACTATCATGCATCTTTCAGAGAAGCCTTTGACTACGAAAGTGGGGTATGGCGATGAGCCGATGTCCAACACGATATGGGGTCTGAATGCCTCCTACAAGACGGACGTGCAGTGGTTGACCAATTTGGTGGATAAAATTCCGTTGGTAGATGCTAAGGCTCCGTCCTCATTCGCAATCTCCGGTGAGTTCGCACAATTGATTCCTGGCCATTCCGATGCGATAGACCAGAGTGAACAGGGCGTCTCTTATATAGATGATTTTGAAGGTACTAAGTCGTCCATCAATATTATGCATCCTTCCGGATGGGCGTTGGCCAGTACGCCGAAGGATTTCGTGCGCCAATCTGATGCCTTTTGGGGTAAATATCTGAGCGGAACGGATCTGACCAACATGGGATACGGATTGAACCGTTCTCATCTGGCATGGTTCTATATAGACCAGATATTCACGAATAAGACGAAGAGTGATGGCACTCCTTCCCATATTTATAATGATAAGGAGCAGTTGTCCAACCATTTTGTGAGAGCAGTGCACGAACAGGAAATATATCAGAACAAGGAGGCTCTTTATGGTCAACCTACAACCATCCAGACGTTGAATCTCTCCTATTATCCGAAGGAGAGAGGTCCGTATAACTTGGATGTGGACAAGATGGGTAGCGATGGTTATCTGCAAAATCCGGAAGAGCGATGGGCGGGTATCATGAGAAAGTTGGACAATAGTAACTTCGAAAATTCAAATATAGAATATATAGAGTTCTGGTTGATGGATCCGTTTGTCTATGCAGACGAGTCGGATGAGAAGAAGATGGTCAACCGCACCTCTAACGGAGGAACGGTTAGTGGTAAGTTGGTGTTCAACTTGGGTGATGTCTCCGAGGATGTGCTTCGCGACGGACGTATCTCCTTTGAGAACGGATTGCCAACTACAAGCAACCCAACGGCGGTCGATTCTACGATATGGGGTCGGGTGCCGAAGATTCAGGCAATCACCAATTCGTTCGACATGTCTAATGTGGAGCAGCAGGATTTGGGTCTGAACGGTTTGTCTACGGAGTCGGAATTTGACTATTCCACCTATAAGAAATATGTGGATGGTGTCAGATCTAAACTCTCGGCTTCTGCTACGGAGAGGATGATGAATGAAGATCTCTTCTCTCCTCTGACAGACCCTGCCGGCGATAATTTCCATTACTTCAGAGGCTCCGATTTTGATGATAAGGAGGTGTCTGTCTTGGACCGTTATAAATATTATAATGGAATGGAGGCCAACTCTTCCACTTCGGGAAGTAATTATACCACCTCTTCGTCTACATATCCGAATACGGAAGATCTGAACGGAGACCGCACCATGACAACCAAAGAGCAATATTACTCTTATTCTATCTCCATAGACAGAGGTATGTTTAAGGAGGAGAATTGGGAGAAGAACCATATAGCCAGTGTTGTTGAGTCTCAGGTTGATTTGAGAAATGGAAATACGGAAAGTATCAGATGGTATCAGTTCAAGATACCTGTCCGTACTCCGGACGGAAAGGTGGGCGGAATATCCGACTATCGCTCCATTCGTTTCATCCGTATGTATATGGCCGGATTTGAAGAGGAGACGCATCTCCGTTTCGGCGCATTGTCTCTTGTCCGTACGGATTGGAGAGTGTATGAGAACAGCGACAAATTGGTCGATAAGAATGTGTCCGGTCTAAATGGTGACGGACGGATAGAGATATCTTCCGTTAATATAGAGAACGATGGTAAAAGGATTCCGGTCAACTATGTGCTGCCTCCTGGTATCTCTAGGGAGATTGATCCTAGCCAGACACAGATACGCCAAGAGAACGAGCAGTCTATGTCTCTGAAGATAGATAGTTTGGAGCCGAAGGATGTGCGTGCCGTTTATAAGTTGACAAATATTGATATGAGGCAATATGAACGTCTGAAGATGTATGTGCATGCCGAAAATCAAGTGGGAAGCGCAGATCTGAAGGATAATAGAATGTCTTTGTTCCTCCGTTTGGGTTCTGACTTTACGGAGAACTATTACGAATATAAGATTCCGTTGGTGTTGACGCAGGAGGGAAATAACACGTCAGATTTGGTATGGCCTGTAGACAACAACGTTGATTTCGATTTCAGCTTGCTTACTGACTTGAAGTTGGAGAGGGACAGAAAGAAAACAGCTGGTTCTGCGAAGTACAATGAACGATATTCAAGGATGAATGGTAATAATACGGTTACGGTAATCGGTAACCCTTCCATTGGAGAGGTCTCTTCGATGATGATCGGTGTTGTCAATGACGATAATGTCTCCCATAGCGTGGAGGTTTGGGTCAATGAGATGCGTATGGCCGGATTCAACGAAGACGGAGGTTGGGCTGCGTTGGCCAACATGGGAGTCGTGTTCTCCGACCTGGGCTCCTTGAGCTTGGGCGGACACGTGGAGACGGTCGGTTTTGGTGGTATAGACCAGAATGTGAACGAACGCAACACAGACGATTTTTATGAATACAACATGACCGCTGCCATACAGTTGGGCAAGTTCTTCCCGGAGAAGGCGAAGGTTAATTTTCCTGTCACCTATACCTATTCTAAGCAGATTACAAAACCGGAGTATGACCCTCTGAATACGGATATAAAGTTGGATCAGTCGTTGGACAATCAGGAGACGGAGGCTCAGCGTGACTCTATCCGGAAGATGGCTGTCACCCAGACTACCTACAAGAGCTTGACGCTATCCAATGTGAGGGTGGGCATTGCAAGCAAAACTCCTATGCCGTATGATCCCGCCAACTTCTCGTTCTCTTTGGGCTACAATGAAACCTATGAGGAGTCTCCAGAAACACAGTATGCTGTCGATCAAAACCATGCTGGATCGTTCAATTATGTCTATTCGCTTAATCCGAAACCGGTGGAACCACTGAAGAGGGTGAAGTTCTTTAAATCCAATTATTTGAAGCTTTTCCGTGATTTCAACTTCTATTATCTGCCTACGCAGATCGCTTTCGGCACGACAATGAACAGGCACTACGAAGAGGTACAGGCCCGCAACTATACGTATCAGATAGAGAAGGATACCACATTCCCGTTCATGACGTTTGACAAGGATTGGACTTGGGACCGTACTTCAGACATTAAGTTTAATTTGATGAAGAGTCTTAAACTCTCTCTCTCCACTTCGATGAACTCCGAGATTCCGGAGCTGATCAGAGACTCTTCCGGATTCCATAATATTCCTGTCAATAAGGATTATCTGTTAGATTGCGGACGTGACGATTGGTATGAGATGTGGAAAGACACCGTATGGCATGGGATTAAGAGCTTTGGTGTGCCCGTGGCTTACGAACAGCGTTTCTCGGCCTCTTATGCCGTCCCTGTCAACAAACTGCCATTTATGGAGTGGGTGACCTCCAATGCACAATACTCGGCTCGGTATAGTTGGGACAAGGGTGCCGTGCTGAATTTGGGAGAGGCGCCTTCTACCGGAAATGTGGCCGTCAGTGAGCGTCTGTGGAACGGAGATGTCCGTTTCAATTTGGAGACGTTGTATAACAAGTCGGTATATCTGAAGGAGATCAATAACCGTTACTCTTCCCGAAATGCCAACAATAGAAGTAGAAACAAGGGAAAAGAGAAGAAAGAGGAGAAGCCTAGGGTTTATGAACGTAAAAACCTCCGATTAAAGAAGGATAATAAAACGAAGATCTCCCATAGGTTGAACTCTACTAAGCTGAATGTGGTGTTGACGGATGCCGATGGAAACATCTATCCGGTGAGCTACAAGGTAGATGATGCCAATTCTATTACAATATCCTCTACGGAAGACAAGACAAATCTGAGTCTGAAGGTGACTCCTATCATTAAGAAACGCACCATTGCTGATGATGTGCGTGATGTCTCTGTGCGTATGTTGATGATGGTGCGCAGTGTCAATGCCAGTTACCGTCATGGTGATGTGCTCGAACTTCAAGGCTTTATGCCTAATACTGGTTTCTTCGGGCAGAACGGCTCTGCTCCCGGCTATGATTTCACTTTCGGATTCTTCAATACGGATAATTATCTGAACAAGGCTTACGATAAGGAGTGGATGTTGCAGGATACGAATGTGGTGAATCCTATCATCCACACCGTGACGCAGGACTTCCAGATAAAGACGCAGTTGGAGCCCTTCACCGGTTTGAAGGTGGATTTGAACGGAGCTTGGGCTAAGAGCAAATCGACGGAGATATATTATATGTTTGATGGTCGTCCGGAGACTTATGGTGGAACTTATACAAGAACCCACATGGCCATCAGAACGGCATTCCGTTCGCCATCGCTCAATTCGAAGACGTTTGATGATTTCCTGAAAAACAAGAAGATTATTCAGAGCCGTGTGCGCAAAGATTTTATGAGTAAGATGGAGGATGCTAATCTTCCTTATGATCCAGGACGTGTCTATGTGAATGAGAATTCGGGGGATGTGCTTATTCCGGCATTTCTTTCCGCTTATTCGGGACAGAGTGCTAGTTCTGCCAGCTTGGACCTCTTGCCTAATGTCCTCGCTATTTTGCCGAACTGGAAGGTGACGTACGACGGAATATCCCGTCTTCCTTATATCCGTGACCATTTCAAATCAGTTAACCTCAATCATGCCTATAAGTGTACGTACAATGTGAACGCATTCGCTTCGCAGACTAACTGGACGCCGGTAGTCTCCAATTATGGTTATTCCGTTTGCGAAGATTATTCGGACTTCGACGTGGTGGCGGGTGAGGATTATATTGGAAGCGTGAACATAAACGAGGCATTCAACCCTCTGTTTGGTGTGGACGCAAGCCTGAAGAATAGCTTGTCGTTCAAAGTGGAGTTCAGAAAGTCACGTACTGCCCAACTTGATGTCCCAGGCAACCAGATTGTGGAATCCTACAGTAAGGAGTATGTGTTCGGAACCGGCTATCGAATTGATGACTTCGGAATGGTCATCAATCTGAACAATAACAAGCAGAAGAAGGTGAAGAACGATCTGAACCTTCGTTTGGATGTCTCCTTCAAGAATACGGACGCCTATATCCGTGTGATAGACGAGGAGTACTCTCAGTTGAGCAATGGATCGAAGTCGTTTATCATCAAGTTCTCTGCCGAGGATGTCTTCAGTGAGATGCTCAATATTCGGTTCTATTATGACCGTACGGCAAGCACGCCGAAGGTGTCT
>Ga0172377_10008797_pt1 | contig 10365 bp, 6 predicted proteins | sample Pumphouse3metaG_FD_119749 | JGI IMG/M metagenome (GOLD analysis project Ga0172377, IMG submission 119749) | Leachate microbial communities from a municipal landfill in Southern Ontario, Canada - Pumphouse #3 metaG | ecosystem: Engineered > Solid waste > Landfill > Unclassified | place: Canada... | reverse complement strand
AGTGTTTTATTTGTTTCTGAAAAGCTTGCCGCATTGGAAGTGGTTTATAAAAGATTATCAAATGTCGGGTTGGAAGATTTTTGTTTAGAACTGCATAGTCATAAAAGTCAAAAAACGAAAGTTCTTGAATCATTAAAAAAGCGTATCGGCGGACGCTACCAAAAACCTCAAGACATACAAACGGTTAAAGAAAAAATTGAACATAAAAAGAAAGAATTGCGAACATACCTTGATATTCTGCATTCCAAATTCGGGAAAACAGAGCAAACGCTTTTTCAAATATTTTGGATAGTTGATCGATATCATGAAGTAGCAAAATATCTCAAATTTGAGGTTCAAGACGCTGATAATCGGACATTGTCTGATCTCAACAATATTATTGAACAACTTGCCAAATATCAAGCCTATATTACAGCTCAAAACCTAGATTATTTCTTCTGGAAGCCATACAGTTTGGATAATCTAAATATTATCGATATAGATTTATTCACGGATAAAATACACGAAGCTGAAAAGAGTTGTATCGAATTAAATGATAGTATCAAACACCTTGAAAAAGTTCTAAATGTTACTGTGGATGATGAAGCAGCAGAACTTCATCAGATTGATAAGGTTATCAAATCAATCCCGACAGATTTACTAGCCACTTGCAATTTTTCTTTCATGTCGAAACTTCCGAATGGGGGTGTACAAATATTTGAAAAATTTATTTCTACGTCACGTTCTTTAAAAGAACACGTTAGTAAGAATTCGAATGAAATTTCAAACTACACCGGTTTAACGAATATTGACAAACAAATTATTAGTCTTTTTACTGGAGAAATAGTTAATACTATCCGCCAACAATACATAGCTCATAAACAAAAGTTTGAACAATTTTCCAACTCAATAAAACGTTTTTACAATCAAGATATTGGATTGTTGGAAAAAGAGACTGCTTTGAAAATTGCAAAAGAAATTCAGTCTATTCAAGACTTTTTGTATGATAATACAACACTAAATGAATTGAAAATGATGGAAGACATTAATGAACAAATGTCTCGAAGTATTGAAAAACTTGAAAGTTTACTCAAAGGATTATCAAGACAGTCTGGAACTCAATTTAATAACGACATCTTTGAAATCAATACGATTATCAAAGCCGGAGAACTCTTAAATAGTATTGATAACTCTTTATATGTTTATTGTCATGATATGTGCGGTACAGCCAAATTTGATACTGTCTTGAATAATGCAAAAATAGAAGCTCAAAACGTTCGGTCTCTTTTGAATAACGTCGCTGTGTCTTTGGACGTAAATAAGCTTTTTGATAAAAAAATTGACCGAATTAGAGAAATCAAAATAATAATTCATGAGAAAAAAGATTCATTATTTAATTTTTTCTCATCTGAATTTAAAAAGGCAAAGCGGGAACTCGAAGAACTCTTTCAAAATGGACTTCCTAGTGATAAAAATTTATGGATGCCACAAATCGACCTCGCAATCAGTTATGTAGAAGCAAAAAATGAATTTGATAAAAACGCTGAATATCATAGTGTATTCAAAGAGTTATTTCAAGGAGAACAAACTAAATGGGACAGCATTGAAGAGCTGAATGAATGGAGCAAAACCATTCGTCAAGACATTAAAATCATATCTATGACTCATATGATTATGAGAGGAGATGAACAACTATCTATCGCTCTTCGATCTTCTAGTGTAGCTATTAAAAGTGAAATGGAACGTTTCAATATTTGTCTGCAAAAAATGCAAGAAATATACTCTGGTTCTTTTGTCAAAACTTTCTATACAGTGTTAGATGACCTCAAAATCATTGATCTGCAAAATAAATTAAATACCCTTAATGAAAAACTTACTCCGTATATCAGCACTGTCAGTAAGTATGTAATCGATCAGAATGAAAAACTGTCTACAATTTATCAGATTTTTAAAGATTTTAACGAGGTTAAGTCTACATTCATCGAGGGTGAAAAACAGACTCGTCGAATGATCAGTATTTTAGAAAAAGACATTAGTAATGAAATCACAGATGCTGATATTACAAAACTTTTAAACTTCTTCATTTCACAAGAAACAGATGTAAGTCAAATTGCTCGAATGATTCGAAACGAATATAATGATCAAGTGACTGTCAACGCGCTCGATAGTCAAATTCAAAATGAACTTGGAATTCATCTTGAAAAAACTCAATCAGAAGTTGACAGCATTAATGCTACCAAAAAAGTCTATTATACAATCACAGAATCCAAATTATCGACTTTACTCAAAAACTCACTGACTAAGGATTTTGAACAGAGTTTTTCAATAATGCAGTCAGTTACTCATATTTACACAATCTTCCAATCACGATTAGATGAACTCAACCGATATTCATCATTAACGAATGGCATATTTCCTAAAATGAAAAAAATCAATGATTACATCGCATTGACTACTGTTATGAATGAGAATATTCATACATTGTCAGTTTGGCTCGATTACAAAAATATCATTAAAAAATTACGAGAATCTGAGCTTGGAAAAATTGTGGATGTCGTTGAAAAGGGTACTTTGCCGAAAGAAAAAATTACAGATGCTTATTATTACAATTTTTATTATTCGATATTGAGAAAAGCATTTGTTGCATATCCGCAAATAGAACAACGTGGAAGAATTTCACAAGAATTTACGATTGAAGAGTTTAAAAAACTTGATCTTGAATTGATGAAATTGAATCGACAAGAGATTGCCGTAAAAGCAGCTGATAAAGAAATTCCTATGGGTATTAGTGGAGGTTCTGTCAAAAATCTCACTGAACAAAAATTAATTGAGCACCAAGCAGGACTACAACGCAGACATATTCCAATTCGTCAGCTTGTAACCCGTGCAGGTAATGCGATGAAAGCGTTAAAGCCATGTTTTATGATGAGTCCACTCTCAGTAGCTCAATACATTCCTCCATCTAGTCTAAAATTTGACGTTCTTATTGTAGACGAAGCTTCTCAATTACGTCCGGAAGAAGCATTAGGCGTTATCGCTAGAGCAAATCAAATTGTTATTGTAGGAGACCCAAAACAGCTTCCTCCTACTTCATTTTTTGATGCTATGAAAGATGATGGCGAAGATAATGAAGATGAAACGGTTGTTGATGAGTCAGAGTCTATTCTTGATACTTGTATTACCCTTTACAGTCCAGTTCGAAGACTCAGGTGGCACTATCGGTCACAACATGAATCATTGATAGCTTTTTCAAATCAGCACTTTTATGATAATGATCTCATAGTGTTTCCTTCTCCTACAAGCATCAGCGATGATGGAATAGGTATCAAGCACACTTATATTCATAATAGTGTTTATCAAAGCGGTATCAATAAACTTGAAGCTAAGATTATTGTAGAGCATATCGAACGACAGATGAAAATTTTTCCGGATAAATCTCTTGGTATTGGAACATTTAACACCCAACAAAGAGATTTGATTCAGCAACTACTTGATGAAAAAGAAAAAACAAATCCATATGTTGCCAATTATCTTAACCGATGGAAAGATAATAGTGAACCATTTTTTATCAAGAACCTTGAATCATTACAAGGGGATGAACGGGATGTTATATTTATTTCGACAACATTCGGTCCTGATAAGTTAACGAGCAAAGTTTTTCAACGCTTTGGACCAATGACCCAAAAACCAGGATGGAGACGACTAAATGTCTTAATTACTCGTTCTAAGCAAAAGATGCATGTCTTTACTTCGATGAAATCAAGCGATATTCTCGTATCAGAAAGTTCTTCTAGAGGGGTAGCCTCCCTGAGAGGATTTTTACAATATCTCGAAAGTGGTAGCCTAACTTATAAACCTGAAATAATTGACGGAAAAGGCTTTGATTCACCGTTTGAAGAGTCGGTTTATTCTATATTGAGCAATGCCGGAATTAAATCGGTACCACAAGTTGGAGTTGCTGGATATTTTATCGATTTAGCTGTAGTCTCAAATGTAAGTGATGATTATGTTCTAGCTATCGAATGTGATGGAGCGACGTATCACTCATCAAAATCTGCTAGAGATCGTGACCGATTAAAACAAGAGGTTTTGGAACGTCTTGGGTGGAAAGTGTACCGAATATGGTCAACCGATTGGTTCAAAAATAGAGATAATGAAATCTCAAAATTATTAAAAGTTGTAAATGAGCAACTGTCTACTTTTGCTGAAAAACACAAACGTAGACAAATTACGTCCCCTGCTCATCAAGAAATCATTGTCGATAAACTGGATGATGTAGAGGAGCATTCATCGGTTAAACTCAATTTATTTGAAGAGATTCAAGAGGAAAAAGCTGAGCAAATACATGATGAAAACGCACTTAGACAACCTTCATACAAGCAGGCTTTTGTATCAGATGAAAAACTAAAAGATTTGCTTACGCAGCTTAGAGATGAAGAAGTTGCAAAAGAATTTGATGTGAATAGCCCACGGTGTATTCTCTCAAAAATCATGATTGATCAATTCTTGAAACAAAAACCAAAAGACATGGATGAATTTAGATCAAAGGTTACACAGCGTCTTAGAGAAAATATTGATCGAGAGCAAGTGAAATTTTTATCGATGATATTTGACATTATTGAGATGGCTGATGAGTAATAGATTTCATAGAAATGGAAGCAATGTAAAAGGGCATTATAGAAATGGTGTTTGGATTTCACCTCACCACAGGAATGAGGCTTGGGTCAATAAAGATTATACAAGGTCAAATCATGTCAGTCAAAATGGATACGAGGGACTAGATATCAGATTTAAATACGAACCACTCCACCATACATTCAAATCTTCAGTCATTTCCAAGAGACAAGAGATTATCAAGCTAGAGTATGTTGATAGAGTATATACAACATTTTTTTTAGATGAGTCTTATAAACCAATAATTCAGGAAATCTTGCAAGTTATAAAAACTTTTGCACCAATAATTAAAGAAAAATATCTAGAGAACAAAAATGAAGAAGTGTTCAAAGTATTTTTAAACTCATATATTGAAGAATATATAGAAGATAAATTGCTTGAAATCAATCTAATCAAAAAATATTTTAGTAACTATGATGATGTCGTATTAATTGCTATGATATTGTATTTAATTGCATTTGAACCTAGTTTATATGGCATGGAGTTTTTAAAAAATACTGTCCATAATGAGGAAAAAAATTATCTTTCTCGAGAAGAAATAACAGAAGAGATAAAAAAAATAATTACTGACAATCAAGAATATTTGAAACTTCATTTTAAAAAACAAAATTGGGATTATATTAGAGCTAAATTCTTTAGTGAGAAGATAGAAAAAACATTGAAAAACCCAAAAATAGCTATACACATGCTTTTTAAAAAAATATGTGAGGAAGAATTAGCGTAATTTTTTAATCGAAAAACTACAATCGCAGCAACGCCCTTATGAATGAATCTCCACTTTTTCCTCGTTTGTATCGTCCTGAGACTGTGAAACAATCTAAAAAATCAACTATTTTTAAGGGTATTTGCTCACTATGTGAATTCGCCCATCATAAAATTAGTAAAAACTACTAAAAGATAATTATTCTCCTTTAAGAAGAGTTAGCATAAAATACCACCAATACACTAGCGATGAAAGGTCTTCTTTATGAAAGTTCTATTTTTACTTATATTTGCGTACGCTTTTGCTATCGGTGCTACTTTTTCTGAGGTGATTGCCGCACTCAAAGAGAACAATGTTCCATATATGCAACAAATCATCATAACTTCAAAAGATGCCAACCTCGCGGCGGAGAATAAAAAAAGTATCTTGATGTACAGCGTGTGGGTGGGAAATAGTGCTGCTGTGAACATGCTTGTGGCAAGAGGTGCGGATATAAATGCACAGGATATTGATGGAAAAACGGCGCTCATGTTGGCACTATATACTCAGCGAGAGGAGATAGCGATTTTTCTGATAAACGCAGGTGCAGATCTTACTCTCGTCTCAAATGATAAACAAAGCGCACTCTCTATGATGGGAGCGAAAGATAAAGAAGAACTGCTGCAAATGTTGCAAAAGTAGTCCTTTTGACCCCTTCAATCCAAACCTTAAATAAACCATAAATTAAGCTACTTTAAAGTTTATATGGCTATACTTTCGCCACTCAAATAAGCATCGTAAGATGTTTTGATAAAAAATTTACTTGAAGGGTTCAAGAATGAAATTTACTAAAATTGCTACTTCTGAACAAATCGATCAGAAATGGGTTTTGATTGATGCGCAAGGTAAAACATTTGGTCGTATTATTACTGAAGTAGCTACGCTTCTTCGTGGTAAAAACAAACCATGTTATACTCCAAACTTTGACTGTGGAGATTACGTAGTAATCATCAATGCTTCTGAAGCAAAATTCAACGGTCTAGGCAAAATTGCTAACAAAGAATACTTCTCGTATTCAGGGTACTTCGGTAGTACAAAAAGCATTAAGATGACTGAGCTTTTAGCGAAAAATCCAGAGAAACTATATAGATTGGCAACTCGTGGTATGCTTCCTAAAACTAAGCTTGGCGCTAAAATGATTAAAAAACTAAAAATTTATGCAGGTGCTGAGCATCCTCACACTGCACAACTTGCTAAGTAAGGATTGATTTATGGCAAAAATATATGCAACAGGTCGTCGTAAAGCGTCAATAGCAAAAGTATGGTTAACTCCAGGAACAGGTAAAATGACAATCAACGGTCTTTCATTAGACGCATGGTTGGGTGGTCTTGAGGCTAAAAAGCTTCGTGTTAAACAACCACTTGCATTAACTAAACAAGATACTTCAGTAGATATCGACGCTACAACTATAGGTGGTGGTTTCGGCGGTCAAGCTGATGCACTTCGTCATGGTATTTCTCGTGCTTTAGTAAAATTCAACCCAGAGTTGAAAGCTATACTCAAGCCAGAAGGTATGATGACTCGTGATTCACGTACAGTTGAACGTAAGAAGCCAGGTAAGCGTAAAGCTCGTCGTTCTCGCCAATTCTCTAAACGTTAATCGTTTCTCTACCTTACCATCCCCTTTGGGGCTTGGTAAACTCTTCTATTTTACAACTTCAAAAACAAAATAATCCAACCTTAAATCTTATTGATATATAATCCCGCCTATAAATAAAAAAGGCCTTTATATGAAAAAACTTCTTGTTCTTCTCTTTGTATTTGTTTTGGTCGCCGCAGCACTTCCAATCATTGGAAATAAGCTTATTTCGAGCGCTTTGGATGAAAAAATAGAACTCCTTCATGACAACGGGATAGATGTTCAAAACACTCGTGTGGATAGTTCGTATCTTCAAACAAAAAGACATTATGAGTTTTTGCTTCAAGACAGTGAGAAGTTTTTTGACTATCTCAACCAATCTTCCCATGGCGAAATTCCTTCTTATGTGCAAGATGTCATCGATGGCGTTTTACTTGGCGCTGATGTTTCTTATAGTAATGTGCCATTTATAAACAATATCGTAGTAGATATATATCCTATAAAACTCTCTTCAAAAACAATGGATACGCTCAAAGAGAGTGACCAAAATTTTTACGATTTTGTGAGCGCATTTCTAGCAAAAAAAGGGATTTTGTACAATCTCCAATATGATATGATAAGTGAAGATTTTAGTGGTTATGTCAAAGATATCAATGAATCATATATTGAAAATGACGGGACTAATCTCAAATTTTCTCTTTTTGGCATGAGCTACGAAGGAAGCGGAAATCTTATCGCACCAAATATTTTAAGTTCACAAATGCAAAATATCTCTATCGAAGCTCTAAAAGATACATTTGAAATGAAGTTCAATCTTTCAAACTTGAATACAGAATCAGAGTTTGCATCTAAAAGTAAATATGCAAGTACAGTGACACTGGGCGGCTTTGACTTGAGTATGAAGGGAGATGATAATGTTTCTATGAGTGCAAAAGATGTTCAAGTCAGTATGTCCGCAGATACTCAAGATACTTTTGCGCAGATATATGCAAAGAGCTCATTTGCGCAGATGCAAGTCAACGCAAGCGCACTCAATGCTTCTATGGAAGGATTCAATTATGATGTTTCGATAGTTGACCTTGATAAAGATGCTCTCGAAGAACTACAAGATATTTTAGCTGAGACTAAAACGAGTCAATCAGAAACTCTTGAATTGAAAATGAAAGAGAGTTTTATTACACTTCTCTCTCGTGGCGTGACACTCAACATTGATGATCTTTCATTTAAAAAACTGATATTAGACAAAACGCAAGATCTCAAAGGAATTTCGGTGCACTCGCAGATTACGTTTAAGGAAGATCCTGCTTTGGCTAATAAACTTCTTTATACTCCGGCACTTTTGGCGCAAAATCTTGATACGGATATAAAATTAAAAATTTCTAAAGAGATTTTTAATAAACTAAATGAGACAACACCTGTAGCCGCACTTGTGATGCAGTATGCAAAGGAAGAGGCGAACAATCTTGTTTTTGAAATCATTATGCATGATGGCGAACTGATGGTCAACGGCAGAGATATCAGGAGATAGATGCGCACTCTTTTACTGCTTCTTTTTTCTTACAGCCTTTTTGCAGCAACGCTGCATCTGGCGACTGCATCCAATCCTTCCAGACTCAATCCAATCCTTGCTACAGATTCAAGCTCTTCAGAAATCGCAGGATTTTTATTTAACGGTTTGGTCAAATATGACAAAGATGCTTCAACGATTGTAGGCGATCTTGCTGAGGATTTTTATTTTAAAGATAACACAACACTTATTTTCAAACTTCGTCCAAATATCACATGGCATGATGGTCAGACTCTTACATCCAGAGATGTTCTCTTTACCTATGAAACACTTATCTCGCCCAAAATAGTTTCTCCCTACAGCGCAAACTTTCGTTTTGTTCAAAGCGTAAAAGCAATCGATGACTTGACCCTTGAAGTCAAATATACAAAGCCCTATTTTAAGGCTTTGGAGACATGGATGATGGGTATTTTACCTGAGCATATTTTGAAAAATGACGCAAATATTATGAACTCTGCATTTAACACAAAACCTATCGGAACAGGTCCATATAAACTCCATCAGTTGGAACATTCAAAAAATATTATTTTGCAAGCAAATGAAAGCTACTTTGAAGGCGAACCGAAAATAAAACGTATTGCGTTTCATGTTATAGCTGACCCGATGACACGATTTTTGATGCTCAAATCTGCTGCCCTTGATATCGGTTCTATCGAACCAATGGAGTATGAGAGACAACTTAGCAAGGATTTTTTTAAGAGTTTTCATGTTTATGAAGAGATAAGCCGTTCCTACACTTATCTCGGCTTTAACCTCAGACGAGAAAAATTTAAAAACCCAAAAGTAAGAGAAGCACTCTCTTTGGCGATTGATAGAGAGCAACTGGTCAAGATACTTTTTTTTGATCATGCGAAGGTCTGTACGGGTCCATTTTTGCCATCTACAAAAGCTTTTAATGCAGATGTGAAAGCTCCAAAACGCGATATCAAAAGAGCCAAAGAACTTTTAAAAGAAGCGGGTTATGATGCAGCAAATCCATTTGTTTTTGAGATAGCAACATCCAATGCAAATTCTATTCGACCTTATGCGGCAGAGATACTGCAACATCAGCTCAAAGACGCCGGAGTCATCGTCACTTTACGTGTGATGGAGTGGCAGGCTTTTTTAAATACGGTTGTATTTCCAAATGATTTTGATACCGTTCTTCTTGGCTGGGGACTTTCACCGATGCCTGATCCTTATATGTTTTGGCATACACAAAGTGATAAAAAAGGCGGCTTTAATCTTGTCGGGTACAATAATCCTCGCATGGACAAAATGATAGAAGATTCGCAAGAAATCATAGACAAAACGCAGCTTGATACACTTTTTAGAGAGATGTTTCAGATCATTGTAGCTGACAATCCTTATCTATTTTTGTTTATACCAAACGCAATCACGGCAGTAGATACAAAGATACAAAATATAGAGTCAAGTCCAAGCGGTATTTGGCACAATTATATTGATTGGGAAAAAGAGGAGATAGAATGATAATACTTTTTGATTTGGATGGCACTTTGATTGACTCAACTGAGGCAATTTTAGAGAGTTTTCATCACACATTTGAGTCTCACGGATGCTCACAAAGAGATGCAGAAGCAGTCAAATCTTTGATCGGATATCCGCTTGATATTATGTTTTTAGAATTAGGAATAGAACAGGAAAATGTTTGGGATTTTGTTGCTACATACAAAAAGCATTATCGTTTGATTTCTACTCAAAAAACAATACTGCTCTCAAACGCAAGAGAAGCTATTGTCAAAGCAAGCAAATTTGCAGAACTGGGAATTGTGACGACAAAAACAGGTGAATATTCGCAAATACTTTTAGAACATTTACCTGTT
>Ga0172377_10008796_pt1 | contig 10367 bp, 5 predicted proteins | sample Pumphouse3metaG_FD_119749 | JGI IMG/M metagenome (GOLD analysis project Ga0172377, IMG submission 119749) | Leachate microbial communities from a municipal landfill in Southern Ontario, Canada - Pumphouse #3 metaG | ecosystem: Engineered > Solid waste > Landfill > Unclassified | place: Canada... | reverse complement strand
TAACACATGAGGTGTAGGATAATTTATACGTATATCTAAAGCTTCTTTAGTTTCATTAGCTTGTTTTCTAAAGACGATAAAAGCACTTTCATAAGAATCTAATTGTATAGGAACTGCGGTTCCACCATCGGTGAACTGAAAAGATTTAAGTTCTCTAATAGCACCATTCACAGGGTTCCATAATTCAGGAGATAAACCTTTGACTCTAAATTCAGGTGTAAATCTATAAAGCTCATTGCTTTGATTCGTAATGAAATAAATATCAAACTGGTTATTAACCTTGCGATGTCCATAAAGAATAGGGTCTTCTTTGTTCAATTTACAATCAGGAACTACATTAATAAGCTCAAAAACTTCTTCTAGACTGATTCCCTGCATTAATTTACCCAAACCAATTGATGCATATTTTTTATCTCTATCAATTTTACCCCACAACTCATCTACCAATGATAAAATAGTTTCATCTGCATTAGGAAAGTTTTCTAAGCTAGGAGAACGTTTCGGTGGATTACCTAATACAACTGCTCCTTGATGAATTAATTCTTTTATTTTTTCAAGGAGCTCAGGACGCATAGTATCCATAGGAGGTAATACCAACACTTTATATTGAGTTCCATGAGGTAACGTTAACAATCCATCTTTAACAAATAAATCGCGTTCTATAACTTCAGCATTAATATAATCAAATTGGTATCCTTTAGGTAACTCAGGATCGGTAATTCCGGTCATTTTAGGCGTATCTTCACCAATAAAATAGGCTACATCAGCTACATTTAATCCTTGTTGCAACATGTAATTCACACGTTTCAGATAAGTAGTAAATAGATCTAAATGAGGGTACCATGTGTTTTTTCTATTAAACTCATTAGCAAAAGGAGCATTTACCCCTGGCTCTTTATCTTCATAAGGTTGACAAATATATAGGTGTAGTAGTGTGTTGTTTATTCCTTCAGAGAAAAAACGATCTCCTCTTTGTTTCATTAAAGCAGGATATCGATGATATGCACCCCCACCCGCTGTAAATGACTCAGCTGATATTTTATTCTTACCATATATATGACCACAAGAGGAAGCAGCCCTATTTTCTATATCTCCTAATGATCCCTCACTCCAAAACTCACCACCAATCTCATCCGATTGTCCTCCATATTGCAAAAACTCTCCAGGAAAGCCCCAGTGTCCGTAATTCTCTAACCAAGTAGTTAAACCATACTGATGACTTACATCTCTTAAACCACCCACATAATCATAGGCTATTTTGTCAGCAACTAAGCGTCTCATGTCCCATAAAAAACGATCGGATATCTCTTGACTTTCTACCACTATACCTGAATAGATAGGTAAAAATGGAACAGGATTGTAACCATATCTAACTTCAAAATCCTCTAAAAACGTATCGGTGAAATTTTGCCCTCCTGTTTCATAACTATCTTGAACTACTACCTTCCAACAAGCTCTATCTTTTGCTGGAATTCGTTCATATATTTTTCCTAAAAAAGCCTCAAAATGAGTTTTAACATGCGTTTTGCTCATTTTGTCTATCTCTAATCCCCTTGCTTCGGGTCTAGCTGGTCCATTAGTTACACCTGTAGGAAGCATTCCTGTTCTCAAAATAGTCCAATTTCCCTCGGGCGCATCCCAGGTTAAAACCTCTCCATCTAAAAATTCTGTAATATCTAGTACTGAAGTAGCATCAACCAATAAATTACTTTCATCCACTATAGGCTGATTATCCCATTGATACTCATGCCAAAAAGGTAGAGGGGTTTGATGCATTTTAGCTAATGTTTTCTCTGGATATCTCTCAACACAAGGGCTACTAGATAAAAGTACTTTTTTTAGCCCTGCGCCTCCTGCTACGTTGTAAAGGGTCAGCCTGAATTTATTTCCTCTAGTAGAAGGTGTTGAAATAACAATTGGTGCATACGGATCAAAGCCTACGTTTAATGCAGGATTAAATCGGGCGATAGAAAATTGAGTTATTTCTTTATACTCTCCCCCTTCTTCTACCTCTAATTTTGCCTGACTATCTATTCCTACCTCCGTAGTATATATTTTAAGCGAGCGTAATGTTAATGGGTCAGTAATGGAGAAATCAATACTTACATTTTTTCCTGGTTCATGATTCGGATTTAATATAACTTCTTTACCACCTGTAATAATAGATTCTATATGAGCAATAGATGGATTAGAGGTAACCTTTGTATTTTCTAAGGTCAATGCGTTCGCTCCAGGAAGTGTAGGAAAAGCAAGTACTTTAACATCTTGAAAAGAATCTTGATAAGGACTATCAGGTCTTTCTAATTTTACTTGAATTCGATCTCCTCCAATAATATTTTTCTTAGTATAAGCTAAGTAACGCATCGCTTCCTCGGGTTGAACCCAAGGTCCTCCAGATTGACTCCACCCTGGACTATTAAAGATACCTATATCTATACCTAAATCTGTTGCAGTTTTCAATGCTGCGTGTAATATCTCCCACCATTCATCACTGTAAAACTTAACATTTCCCACTCCGGCCTCGCTATCATCTAGACCAATATTTCCTATGAAAGCTCTATTTATACCTGCCTCTTTCATAGCTTGAAGGTCTTTTATAACCCCTTCTTTCGATATATGATCTGATATCCAGTACCAATAAATCGAAGTTTGAATGGAATCGGGAATATTAACAAACCCTTTTTCCAACTCAATTGACGTAGGAATAAGGCTTGAACTACATGAGGAGTTCAATGCAATAAAAAACAAAAGTAAAGATAGAATTAGATTCGCTTTTTTCATAGTATTTATTTTCTTTCGTGTGGATTATAGATTCAAGGTAAAGGTATATGAGCTAATCCAGTTGTTTTTCTTGTAACGTATAGATTTTTATCTATTACGTCTTTAAAATTATGTTAAATATAATATATCTCTATAGGATGGAGATAAAAAAAATGACATAACAACATTTATAAATGACAATGAGAAGTATAAATTACACAAACGACTATCATATGGGGTGCTACACCTGATATATTCTTCTGTTTTTCAGCTTATATTATTCAATTAAAACATCTAATAAATAAACTTTGTAATAGCTAAGAAGAATTAAGAATAATAGATTAAAGCCAGAAAACTTAATATTACAATAATTTAGTTTTAACTTTGCAACTTAATAGTGAACATTAAAAACTAATACAACAATTAAAATGAGTGTAGTTCTAGGTATAGATGTTGGCGGAAGCACTACTAAAATTATAGGATTTGAAAATGGAGAAATTAAATCTCCTATGTGTGTAAGAGCATCTAGTCCTGTCTCTTCATTATTTGGCGCATTCGGAAATTATATTTATGAAAACGATATTGATATAGACACCATAGAGAAAGTTATTATTACGGGTGTAGGTAGTGCATATATCGATCGTCCTATTTACGATATTCCTACAGCTAAAGCCGATGAATTTTTATCTAATGGGTTAGGTGCAAAATATGGTACTGGGTTAGATAATTTAATTGTTGTTAGTATGGGCACAGGTACTTCATTTGTTAAAGTGGAGGGAGATCATGTGGCACATATTGGTGGAACGGGTATTGGTGGAGGTACATTAATGGGACTTTCCAGATTGCTTCTTAAAACACAAAATATTCAAACCATAGCCGATTTAGCTTCTAAAGGATCGCTAACTAACATAGACTTACAAATACAAGATATTTCTAAAAAACCGTTACCTGGACTACCCTTAGATGCTACAGCTTCTATTTTTGGAAAGGTTGATGGTGATGCTTCTCCTGAAGATTTAGCCTCTGGCATTATTCATTTAGTACTCCGATCAATTGGACAGGCTGCTATATTGGCTTCGTTAAATAGTTCTATTCATGAGTTTGTACTTATAGGAAACTTAACTCAACTTCCTCAATGCAAAGATATTTTTAGGAAGATAGAAAAAATGTATAATGTTAATTTCACTATTCCTCAATATTCTGAATATACAACTGCTATTGGAGCTGCATTAGCTTATAAACAGAACTCCGAAATAGAAACTATTCTATAAGTTTATCATTTGCTTTTTATTTAAGTAAAAAGAGTGATTTAAATTTCAAATTGAATTTATTATAGTTCTAATTCCTCTAAATTATTTATAAACCTCATTTTATTTTTAAGATTTAGTCTTATATTTAGGTCCTAAACTTAAATCTTGAAAATGATGATAGATATTCTTCTTTACCTTTTAATAGGTACATACACCTCTAACCAAAGTGAGGGTTTTTACATGTATAACTTCAATACTGAAGATGCCAAAGTTCAATATATTAGCGAAACAAAAGTCGAGAATCCTTCTTTTCTAACTGTTTCTACTTCGGGTGATTTTATTTATAGTGTTTCTGAAAACTCTGATGAATCATCTGCTGTTCATGCATACTCTTTTGATAAAGAAAAAAATGAAATCCATTTGATTAATAAGCAAAACACGAATGGTGTTGCTCCTTGTTATATCACAATAGATAAAAATAGAACGCATGCTATTACAGCCAACTATGGTAGTGGAAACATTTCTGTGTTTGCTATTACTGAAGATGGTGGTTTATCTCCAGAAAGCCAAACCATACAATTTGAAGGCAGTAGTATAAACAAAGAGAGACAAAACGAACCCCACTTACATTGTGTGCAATTTTCACCCGATGGAAGATTTCTTTTTGCTAACGATCTAGGTACCGATCGGATTTATAAATTCAAAGTCAATCCTAATAATAGTAAAAATTATCTACAACAGAAGAAAAAAGAGACTATAGATCTTAAACCAGGATCTGGTCCACGTCATTTAACCTTTCATCCAAATGGAAAGTTAGCTTATTTAATTAATGAATTGTCTGGAACTATTGAGTGTTTTCACTACGATATAAAAAAAGGAAAGCTAGACGCGTTTCAAACAGTATTAGCTGATGAATATCAAGCCGAAGGTAGTGGTGATATACACATTTCACCGAATGGAGATTTCTTGTATGCATCACTACGAGTAAAAAATGATGGCATTGCTATTTACTCTATTGACGAAGTAACGGGTGAATTACAAAGAGTTGGTTATCAAAATACGGGAGCTCACCCAAGAAATTTCACAATTTCACCTTCTGGAGATCATTTACTTGTGGCATGTAGAGATACAAATAAGGTGGAAATTTATGAAGTGGATAAAGAAACGGGACTTTTAACTCTAACCAATAAAGCAATAGAATTAAGTAATCCTGTTTTTGTTACTTTTTTCAAGTAATTAAGCCATCAGTCAAAGATATGGTATGACCTAGTCATACCAGCTAAAGGTCTAGGGCAAACGAAGTGTTTGCCCTAGACCTTACTTTTTGGGGTTTATTAGGACAAGAATTAAATACCCTTCACTCTTAATCTAACTCTAATTCTTAACACAGCTAGTAGCATATCGTTTTATTCAAAATATAAACTCGGAGTGTTTATTGGATTAAACAATAGCTAATGATGATTCTATTCAAAAAAGAGGAGTGTATACGATATAATACAATATAATTCTTAAAATATCCAACTCTGGCGCATATTCTCACTATTCATTTATCACTCCCAAGTGTTATAACGGATTTTATATTACTAATTCACTCTAAATTAAACCCAGTAAAAGACTTATATTCAATTATCTAAATCATGCAACTAGTACAAATTTAATATAAACATCCTTTTATTTTAAACATTCAATCGTACTCCTTGTTATATAAACTAAGGATACGATTAATTAATAATAAAAACACAGTATAGATTTATGATTAAAAAAGTAAATAGTATTGATAAGCAATCAAACTTAATTTATATTTTGCCGATTAATGGAGCGTTTGATGCTTCATCTACCCATTATGAAACATTTATTTCATCTTTCAAAGAATCAAAAAAGGAGTTAGATTTCATTAAATCTGAAAGTCAATCTATTTTTTTCGTAAAAGAGAAAGAAGATTTAGAGGAAATGAGACTTGCTGGATATGAAATAAGGAAACAACTCGATAAAAAAGAAAATAAACTAACCATTGTTGGTAATAACGACTCTACCCTTGCCTTGGCAGAAGGATTTATGTTAGCGAACTATCAGTTCCTTAAATACTTTAAAGATAAAGAAGAAAAAGAATATGCTTTAGCCGAGGTTAGTCTTTATGGAGAGGTCAGTCTTGATTCAATTGATAAATTAAATAATACGTTGAAAGCTGTGTACTGGGCTCGTAACATGGTAAACGAACCTGTATGCTATTTAACTGCTGATGAGTTATCTAAACAGGCAGAAAAATTAGGCAAAGAAGCTGGATTTAATGTTAAAGTACTACATAAAGATGAAATAGAGAAATTGGGTATGGGTGGTTTACTAGCCGTAAATAAAGGGTCAATTGATCCCCCTACGTTTACTATTATGGAGTATAAACCTGAGAATCCCATTAATGAAAAACCTATTGTTTTAGTAGGTAAAGGTATTGTTTTTGATACAGGTGGATTAAGCCTTAAGCCTACTTTAGGTTCAATGGATAGCATGAAAAGTGATATGGGTGGAGCTGCATGTATGATGGGTACATTATATGCAACAGCACTAAATAAACTAAACGTACATGTTATTGCTTTGGTTCCTGCTACAGATAATCGTCCAGGACAAAAAGCATATACTCCAGGAGATATTATTAAAATGCACGATGGTACAACTGTTGAGGTATTAAATACCGATGCGGAAGGACGTATGATATTAGCCGATGCTATTTCGTATGCTAATCAATATCAACCAGAACTCATTATTGATGCCGCTACATTAACTGGAGCTGCTTTAATTGTTGCTGGTGACAAGGCAGCTTGTGTAATGGGTAATGCAGATCAAAAAGTTATTGATCAGCTAGTTAAATCGGGTGCTAAAGTGCATGAACGTTTAGTACAATTGCCATTTTGGGATGACTTTAAAGAACAATTAAAGTCAACTGTAGCAGATATGAAAAATGTGGGAGGTCGTAATGCTGGAACTATTACTGCAGGAAAGTTCTTAGAACATTTTGCTAAACATCCTTATGTTCATATTGATATTGCTGGTCCTGCCTTTATGGAATCTGCTCAAAATTATAAAGGTATAGGAGGTACAGGAACAGGTATTCGTACTTTGGTTGATTTTTTAGCCAACTACGAAAAATAAATAATTATTAGTTGAGTTAAGAAAGGCTCTTTTCATCTACTTTATGATGAAAAGAGCCTTTTTGTTATCACCTTAATTAGTCTTTATTTATGCTATCTCTTTTCTATTGGACTCTATTAAAACTTTTTGTATAATATTCTAATAGCATTTAGAACAACTAAAATAGTAACCCCTACATCTGCTATAACTGCTTCCCACATTGTAGCAACACCTAAAGCACCTAAACTTAAAACAAAAAGTTTAATCCCAAATGCTAACGCTATATTCTGGAAAACAATACTTCGAGTAGCTTTTGCTATACTTATCGCCTTTCCTATTTTTGAAGGCTGGTCTGTCTGTATCACAACATCAGCCACTTCAATAGCAGCATCAGCACCCATAGCTCCCATAGCTACTCCTACATGGCTTAATGCTAGTGCAGGAGCATCGTTTATTCCGTCTCCAACAAAACAAACTACATTTTCTTTATTTTGCATCAACTGTTCCACATAAGTAACTTTATCTTCGGGTAATAAACCACCTATCGCTTGATCTACACCTATTTTACTGCCAACTTCTGCCGTTATTTCTTTGTTATCTCCGCTAAGCATAACAAGGGTAGATACCCCTTCGTTATGTAGTGTAGAAATGCTCTCAGCTGCATCTTCTTTTATCTTATCTGCTATGAGCAGGGTTCCTAAAAAAGTCTTACCTTTACTCACTAAAACTTGCGTACCAATAAATTCAAGGACTTCTTTATCATACACTATGTTATATTCATCTAATAGTTTATGGTTACCTACTAATACAACCTCACTATTTAGCTCACACTTTATTCCATATCCTGCTATTTCTTCTACATTTACTATGTCTTCAAGCATAGAAGAATTAGGAGCATGAAAAGAGGTTATAGCCTTCGCTATAGGATGTGCTGAAAAACTCTCTACACTAGCTGTTAAATCTAATAATAGGGCTTCATTCTCTTTAGTAGAATACACTTTTTGGACTTCAAAAACCCCTTCGGTTACTGTTCCTGTTTTATCTAAGACTACTGTGTTAACTTTTGCCATTAAATCTAAAAAGTTAGCTCCTTTAAATAGAATTCCTTGACGAGAAGCAGCTCCAATGCCTCCAAAATAGCTAAGTGGTATAGATATAACGATAGCACAAGGACAAGAGATAACTAAAAACACCAAAGCTCTATATAACCAATCTGTAAATAGATAATCTGACACAAACAGTGCAGGAGCGAAAGTCAATAATAAGGCTAATCCAAAAACAATAGGTGTGTACCATCTTGCAAACTTTCGGATTAACAATTCAGTTTTAGCCTTCCGTTCACTAGCTTCTTGAACTAGATCTAATATTTTAGATAAAGCACTATCTTGATAAATTTTGGTGCTTTCAAACTCAATTACGCTATCTAAATTAATCATACCTGCTAATATGGATTCTCCCCTACGCACCGTTTGAGGAACACTTTCGCCCGTTAAGGCAATTGTGTTAAAACTTGCACGTTCCGAGAGCAATATACCATCTACAGGAACCTTATCCCCTACTCTAACTTGAATAGTATCTCCAATCTTAACTTCTTCAGAGGGTTTAGTTAGTACGCCATTTTGAGTTACTACTCTTGCTTCTTCTACTTGTACATCTAAGAGTGACTCAATATTTTTTGTCGCTTTACCCACTGCTAAAGATTGAAATAGCTCACCAATGGAGTATAATAACATAACAGCTACAGCTTCTGGATACTCTCCAATAGCAAAAGCTCCTAAGGTTGCAATACTCATTAAAGAGAACTCATTAAAAAAATCCTTATTAAATATGAGTTCATTTAAGGCTTGTTTTATTACCGAATAAGCTACTGGAATATATGCTATACCATAAAGTATGGGATAGATAAAATGAGGTACATTGTTTCCTAGTGAGGTATATTGCAATAGTAAACCTACAAGAAAAAAAGTAGTACTTACAATAATAGGTGTTAAATCTTTTCTATTAATTGAATCTATAGAATGACTATGATCGAGTGAACAACTATCACAACTAACTTTGCTTGCTTCATTATTCAATTTAGAACCAACTATAGTATCATTAGCTATATGATTATCTGTATATTTTGACATAGATTTGTTTTTAATTTCTAATTCTATGCCAAAGATACGCTAAAGTTGATGCAACCTAGTTGCATAGTTATTTTTGGGATCGAGAACACACGCTACAAACCCCTTTAAATACAAAATTAGCACTTTCGTATGAGAAGCCAACAGGTAAATCTATTCTAGGAATAGCAATTTTTTCAAAACAAAAAGTACGATGACATAACGTACACGAAAAATGAACATGCGAGGCTTCACCGAAACACTCACAACCTCGCTTACAAAGAGAGTATTTTATTGATCCCGACCCATCATCTATGCTATGAACCAATAAGTTATCATGAAATAGTGTTAGCGTGCGAAACAAAGTAGATTTATCAACAGTATCTAGCCTATTTTCCAAATCCAGCAAACTAAAAGCTTCATCTTGATTCATCTCTAGCATTTTCCTTAATACTAAAATACGGATAGCAGTAGGTCTTATATTTCGCTCACTTAATCGTTCTTCAATTTCTTTTTCACTGTACATTCTCATCGATATTTATTATGTACTATTAATAATAATTCTAAAGTAGAATACTTTTTTGAGTTATACAAATAAAAAATGGGCTTAGTCTATTAATAGACTAAGCCCATTCAATTATTCGTTTTTAGTTAGAACTATCCACCCATCAATGCTTGATGTTTGGGTAATAGAACTGTACTATCTAGCATATTAACTTCATCAATAAGAGTTAAGCGTTCTTTAAAACTAAGTGTTATTTCATCTTGATTGTCGATCCACCATTTATAAAACTTAACGGGATATCTATTGTAAGGAACACTAGCAGGAATAGGATCGCTATATCCAGGAAAATTGATATTCAACTCTAATCCTAAAAATTGCTTCTTTTCATTAGGTATCCTTCTTAAACGCTCAAATAAAAGACGATTAAGATGTGGTTCTAATTCAAATTTGTGCTTATGACGCACTTTAGCTAAACTTAGTGGGTCATCCGTTAACCACTCGTCTATTCTTTTAGTTTCATATGAATTACCAATCAATATAGATAATCGGTGATTCACACTATACAATTGATCAGACTGAGGTGGAAAACTAGGTTTCTTCATTGCTTTACTCTCTTTCTTTTTT
>Ga0172377_10008795_pt1 | contig 10367 bp, 5 predicted proteins | sample Pumphouse3metaG_FD_119749 | JGI IMG/M metagenome (GOLD analysis project Ga0172377, IMG submission 119749) | Leachate microbial communities from a municipal landfill in Southern Ontario, Canada - Pumphouse #3 metaG | ecosystem: Engineered > Solid waste > Landfill > Unclassified | place: Canada... | reverse complement strand
TAAAAGAACTGGAAATCGTTCCTGACGAAATTTTTATTCAGTTTACTCTTAAAGAGAGATATGAAGGAAAAACAAAAATAACAATAGATCAGCAGAAAAAGAAATTATTCTATCTATTGAAAAAAACTAAAATAGACTTAAAAAATTTATCGCTGACAAATGCGAATGCAGGATATGTTCCAGTCAGAAAAAGGAAAAAAGACGTATTGTCTTCCGAAGATTATATATTAAAAGTAGGTACCGTTAAAGAAATATCCGAAGTATGGAATATTCTTGACAATGTAGGAGCAGAGAAGGCCTATATAAGCAAAATAAGCCATTCTAATATCGAAAACTTTCAAAATCAGGTAAAGATAGACGCTGTTAAAAATGCAAAAGAAAAAGCTGTAAATTTACTCGGAGCTATAGGAGAAAAGATTGGGAATGTATTGTACATACAAGAACAAAATCATTATAATCCTTCTTATCGTACATTAAACACACGATTATTAACCAAAAGCAGTGCTGAATCTGAAAATATCGATACAAGCGAACCTGAAATTTCTTTTCAGAAAATTAAATTAAGATATTCCATCCTTACAAGATTTTCTATTAAACCCCAATCTTCAATTAATAAGGGAAAATAAATACAGATTATGACTAAACCCTAAAAAGGAACAGGAATAGTCAAGGATTACCAATATTATAAAACGAAAAATACTATTTTTTATATCGTATTTCCCATACGTTTAACTGAACGAACACGAAAAGGTTTCTTTTTTTGCGATTCGAAATAGGTACGCATAATTACTTCAGCTAATATGCCTATAGTAATAAACTGAACGCCTGCAAGGAAAAATATCAGCCCGAGAATTAATAAAGGTTTACCCCAGATATCATTCCCCATTAACTTTAATATAAAGAAATATATACTAATACCACCTCCGAGAATAAGAGATATAAGTCCTATGCCTCCAAAAAAATGCATAGGTCGCTGCATGTATTTTTTAAAAAAAAGCATCAGAATAAGATCGCTAAAAACACGGAATGTACGGCTAAGATTATACTTTGAACTTCCAAACTGACGGGCACGATGATTTACATCTACTTGAGTCATTCGTGTTGAACCTTCAAGAGCCAGTAATACAGGAATAAAACGATGCAGTTCCCCATATATATGAATACTCTTAACAGATTCGCTTGTAAAAACTTTAAGTGTACAGCCAAGATCTTTCATCTTCGTTCCGGTTGACTCCCTGATAATGTAATTGGCAATCTTACTGGGAATTTTCCTTAGCAAAGCTCCATCCTTACGATTTGCTCTCACTCCGGCTACCATATCGTAATTACCTTCTTTAAATGTTTTAAGCATCATTGGAATATCAGATGGATCATTTTGCAAATCTCCGTCTATCAAGGCTACATATTCACCTTTTGCCTGATCAATTCCTGCCTGCAAAGCAGAGCTCTGACCATAATTACATTTTAATTCAACCAGAAAAAAACGGTCATTATCTATTGAACAAATTTTTTCACGTGTACTATCGCCTGAACCATCATCCACAAAAATAACTTCATAATCAATCCCTTTAAGTGAGGTCTGAATTTGCTGACTTAACGGTTCAATATTCAACTCCTCATTATATACACAAACTACAAGACTTAACTTCGGCATAAATTTATTTTTTTATTCAATTCAAATAATTTTGACAAAAGGCAATTTTAAAAACCAAGTTTCCCCTTTATTTCCAAAGGAATAGCATTCTTATTTACCATAATACTGGTCGTTTTATATCTAACAAACGGATGTGAAGCAAAGAAGAATCCTTTATATTTATTATAATCTCCCCAAGAATTCTTAACTTTATAATATAGCGTACCATTCTGATCTTTTGCTGTTCCTACTATTTGAAGACCATGATCATCGGTTGTTTCATAATCATCAAAAGCCTTTTGTCTTATTTCAGCAGTAATCTTCTTTTCTTTTCCAGGTTTCTTTAATGAATAAAGTTTTGCATTTTTTTTTGAATCAGGAAGACTGTTCCATTTAGTCAGTTCTGTATCAGACATACTAAGTGTATCTACAACCGGAACAACCGCAACACCATCTTTTGAAGAAGAAAATCCTTTTTCACTTACATCACTTGCCCATGCCACAGTATAACCATTATCAACAGAATTATCAATAATACTCATCATATCATCCAAAGGAACATTATAAACTTCTCCCCATAACCAGTTATCGGGTACTTCAAGAATGAATTTCTGATAATAAGGATGATGTGTAAAAGAAGTTACCTCTACATAATCATCCATATTAAGTCCTACATAATCTTTTGCAAAACTTTTAGGCGTATATTCTTCGCCTTTATATTCAAAATTATCAGGAATCTCACCCAGATATGTACTTAATGTTTCATTAATAACTTTTTTCCAAACAGTACTTAATTTTTTATTTTTATTTTTTAATATCCCATTAACCTGATCTTTCAACACCTCATTCATTTCTCCGTGAATATGTTTATTTTCACCATAATTCAGTCCACTATACACAGATTCAGGAACAATTCCGTATTTTTTAATAACATAAGAGACATCATGAAAAGCACCTCCGGCAGAAAAATTTGTATGCCCGTGCATACGAATCATCTTTTCAGCTTTGTCATTATAAGCATGCCATACGACAAACATCTCGGATAAATTCACAAATGGTTTGTTAAGACGCATCATTTCAGATTCAAAAAAACTTAATCCTGAAAAAACCCAGCACGTACCTGAACTGTATTGATTTTCAACCGGAGAACATGGGATATCCTTTATTATAGTAAAATTATATCCCTCTTCTTTTTTATTTGTATTACTATCTTTTTCTTTTGCATTTGCTGTATTTTCTAATAACATAAAGGCAGCAATAATAAAGAGCAAAATATTCTTAATTCTCATTTTTAAATCTTTTGCTCAAAATTAAAAGAAAAATTCGACCTAACATTAAAAAAGCACAAACATTAATCAGTTGATTTTATTTTTTTAAGGTCTTTAAATTTCGGTAATGATATTATAAATTTAGCACCTTCATTTATTTTACTTTCTATTCGTATTTCTCCTTTAACCAGTTTAATAAATCTTTTTGAGAACTGAAGTCCAAGACCCAATCCTTTTTCACCATTCGTTCCTTCTTCAGAAATAATGTCTGTGTCTTCAAGAATATTATTTATCCTTTCCTGCGACATTCCAATTCCTGAATCTTCCACACAAATAAGTACATTATCTTTAATTTTTGGATCATTCTCACTAAAAATCTTAACAGTTCCTTTTTCCGGAGTAAATTTAACTGCATTTATTAAAATATTTCTTAAAACTGTAAATAACATATCCTCATCTGTATATACAAGACAGTTAGAGTTAACTTCATTAAGCAAAATTACGGACTTAAATGAAACCATAACTTCTACAAGAGAGATACTTCTTTTAACAATTTTTTTTATAGATATCTTCTTCATATCCGGCTTTACATTTGGATTTAAAGACTTAACCCATTCTAAAATATTATCGACAATTTTATCAAGAGCATTTGCAGTATTATTAATTAATGTACTGTATTCCATTATATCTTTTTTTGAAGACTTATTTATTTCTTCAATCAGCAAATCACTAAAACCTATTATACCACTGAGAGGATTTTTTATATCATGCCTCATTAAAGAAGTCATCTTATTTTTAAATTCAAGATTTTTTATCAACTTATCTTTTGTATCTAAAAGAGACTGATCGAATTTTAAAAAAGAATAATAAACTGAAAACTGTTCACTGACACTTTGAAGACTTTGTAAATCCAAAGCTGATATATTAATATTTTCATAGTTAAACTCTAATACTATAAATCCAAACCATTCAGAATCCACAAAAACAGGAACAACAAGTAAATATCCTGATTTTAAAGAGGCTATCTTTTCTGTCCGAAAAAAATCATTTATACACCCTGATATTATTCGTCCTTCGGATAATTGCTGTTGCATTTTTATAAGGGACTCTTTTTTATAGTCTATAACTTTCAATTTACAATTATCTGCCTTTTTTGAAATCCCTTTAACACAAAAATCTTCATCACATTTCGCAATTAAATCACCTTTTTTATCCGTCACATTTTCATATACATAAATATGTGACGCATTAAAGGCTTCAATCATGTATTTCATAGCTCTGGAAGGACTGTCTTTCTTTTTTTCAGATAAAATTGAAGCACTCTTATTTAAGGCATCTTCATGAACTATTCTACGAAGACATTCTAACTCAATAACATTATTATTATTTATTTTTTTTATGTGAACAAGGCACAGATTTTTCTCTAAAAAACTTGAAACGAAATATATCTGATTGAAACTTTTTAAGGACTCCTTTTCAAAACTACTTGATAAAAAGGATATTCTACTATAAGCCTTATCTTCAACAACAGCTTTCATTATGGCAATAGTAACATTACTGATTTCCCTTTGGTATAATAAAAAATCAAAAGAGATATCTTCTAATCCAAGAATTTCGCACGCCTTATCGTTTTTATCAATAACAAAACCATCACTACTAATAACTAATAAAGGAATATTAATCTTATGTATGTTAATATTTTCTATATTAATATTCTTTATATTAATAGGTTCGGATAATGAATTATGTTGGAGATTATCAAAAACATTATCCCCTGCAGTTAGCTCATTGTCTATATGCCCTATTTGCCCTGTCAACTCTTCAGATTCCCTTTTATTTGTATCCCCTGTTCTATCGTTTATCTTTACTTCAGGAATAGATATAAACACACTGGTTCCTTTCCCCTCAGTACTTTCTATCTTTATTTCGCCTTTAATTAGTTTTATGAGTTTCTTTGATACCTGCATTCCAAGACGTGTAGTAACATCCCTTTCTATGTTCTCAGAAATATCATGAACCGGTTTATAAAGTCTCTTTACTATATCATCTGATAATCCAATACCAAAATTTTTAATACAAATAACAACATTACCCTTAATTTCAGGATCTCTATTACATAAAAGATTAATTACAGACCCTTGAGTAGAATATTTAATAGCATTTATCAGTATACTTTTTAATATAGCTAATACTATATGCTCATCAGTGTAGAGATAAAAATCTTTTTCACTTTCATCCTTTAAAACAATTGAATTTAGGGAGGATAATTCTTTATAAAAGGATATACTTTGACCAATAATGGCTTTTGCAGATACTGATTTTAATGCATAATTTTTATTAGAATATATATATTCTATTAATTCTGATAAATATTCCACAACAGAATTAATAGTTTTTGCTGAATTATTTATTAAACGGCTATTTTCAATTAATGTTTCCGGTGAATTATTTTTCACATTAAGAATTAAGGATTTGCTTAATTTTATAATTTCATGAAGGCGATTTTTAACATCCTTTCCCATTGACGAAGTCATTTTATCTTTTAGAACAAGATCATCAGAAAGTTCATAATTCGCATCCTTAATAATCTGCCGTTTTATAGATAAAGAATAATAAGAAGATAACTGATTAGATAATGTAGCTATAGCTTTTATATCCAAAACTGAAATATCTTTATTACTACTGCAAAAATTCATACCTACAAAACCGAACCATTTATTATCAATAAAAATTGGTGCAATTATAATATAGCCTGAATTTTTGGGAGACATAAATTTCGATTCCTCCGGAGAAAAATTATTTAAATATCCTGTAATAATTTCGCCATTTGATAATTTTCTTTGAATGTTTAAAAGTCCGTCTTTATATTTAAAACTTTGATATTTGGGATTATTAATTTCAGGAGTAATTCCCGGCGCACACACTTCATTCGAATATTCCGCACATAAATCATCGGTTTTATACTCTGTATAATTCTTAAATATATAAACAAGTGAAGCATCAGAAGTTTCACGTACATATTCCAAAGCTTTGTTAACACTATTCTTATCAATTTTCATCAAAACTGATAAACTTTTATTTAAAGCTTTTTCATTACTTATACGATGGGTATAATGTTTTTCTATTTCATTATTTACATCTATTTTTTTTATCTCAGCAATACATAAGTCATCTTTTAGATAGCTGAAAATAAAATAAATTCCTTTAAATTTTTCAGATGACTCAGCCTTTAAAAAACAAGGAGAAAAATATATCTGATTAGATTCTCTGTTATCAATAATAACTTTTAGAAAGGAAACAAAAAAAGAGATATTTTCTCTGCAATCCAATAAAAGATCTTCGGTAATCTTATCTAATCCCATAATTTCACATGCCTTATAGTTACTGTCAACAATAGTGCCATCACCATTAACTATAAGTAACGGAATATATAAATTAACAAGACCGCTATTTTTGTAAATAGGTATATTAACCATTTTTATAAATCTTTTTAAGTATAAAAACAAAAACCCTCCAAATCTTATCTATAAATATAATAAAAATTTAAGAATTTTATCAACGCTATAGCTATTATGATTGACATACAAAAAAGAAGTTGAGAAAATACAGCATATTTTTAAATGCATTAAAATCCGAAATTCTGAATATTACAATCAAATAACCCTTGTAATAAAATTATTCATAAATATATGCCATAAACATAATTTATTTTCTTATTACCTAAAATCCGTAAGAACTTATCTATTACGAAACTTCTTTGCGAAGTTAGGTAGATAATTAATATTCACAAAAAATTTATTTATTTTCAGGCAAGGATATTAAGAATGTAGTTCCACATCCCTCGGTACTTTCTATTCGCATTTCTCCATTAAGAAGAGTTATAAATCTTTTTGAAAATTGAATACCAAGACCTAAACCACTTTCACCATTTGTTCCTTTTTTTGAAACAACTTTTGATTCTTTAAGAATTTGATCTATTCTTTCTTTTGACATCCCCACACCTGTATCTTCAATACATATAACTACATTATTTTTGATTTTAATATCCTTTTTACAGTAAACAGAAACTGTTCCCCTTTCAGGCGTAAATTTTATAGCATTTATTATAATATTCCTAAATACTGTAAACATCATATTAAAATCTGTATTTAAAGAAAAATCATCTCTGATTTTATTTAGTAAAGTTATAGATTTCTTAGAGGCCATTATTTTTAATAATGAAAAACTTTTATCTATTATTTCTTTTATAAATACTGGTTTTATATCAGAATTCAAGTGGTAATTAGTATCAGATTGTACTGTTTTTATCCAGTATGATATATCATCTACAACTACGCCAAGCGAACTTGCAGATTTATTAATCAGCTGAATATAATCAATTAGTTTTTCCTTTGAAAAATATTTTGAATCATTAATAAGTAAATCGCTGAATCCCATAATGCCATTAAGAGGATTCTTAATATCATGATTCAATAATGAAGTCATTTTATTTTTGAATTCTAAATTTTTTAACAATTTATCATTAAAATCATAAATTTTCTGATTGTATTGTGATAATGAATAATAACTTGCAAATTGTTCTGCTAATCTACGTAGAGTTTGTATATCAAGAGCTGATATTTTTATGTCATTATAACAAAAATCCAAACCTAAAAAACCAAACCATTTCTTATCTACAAAAATTGGAATAACAAGTATATATATAATATTTCTTGAAGATAAATAAGCACTTTCGTTCTGTGGGAAATTCTTTAGATATCCAGACAATATACTTCCCTCAGACAATTCTAGAATCCATCTTATAAATCCGTGTTTGTATCGTATAAGATTTACTTCAGGATTATCTTTTATGGATGAAACACCCGAGGCACAAGCTTCTTCTATACATTGCGTACAATAATCACCATCCTCATTTCTAAAATTTTTATTTATATATATACGTGATGCATTAAAAGTTTTAAGAATATTTTGTAATCCTTTAAAAGGACTGCTCCTATCCTGTTTTGATAAAATTGAAATACTCTTATTTAATGATTCTTCATAATTTATGAGACGAATACATTCTAAGCCGATTTTATTATATTCACTTATTTTTTTAATTTCAACAAGACACAGATCCTTTTTAAAACAGCTGGAAACGAAATACATATTTTTAAACCGTTCTATGTGTTTACTATTAAAAAAGTCAGGAAAGAAGGATGGTTTTCTGTATTCTTTATCTCTAATAACAGCTTTAATATAAGCAACAGCAACTTTGCAGTTTTCATCGTTTGTTAATAAAAAATTATCAGGAATCTCTTCCATTTCCATAAATTCACGAACCTTGTCATTTTTATCAATAACAATACCGTCACTGTTGAAAACCAATAATGGTTTGTCTATAATTTTTATATCAAAAAAATTTTTCGAATGACTATTACCCATAATATTATTCCCCGATATTATTTTATATTAATAGTTTTTTTATATCTCGGTATTGATATATAAACAGAAGAACCTATTCCTTCAAAACTTTTTAAAGATAAAGAACCGTTTATATTATAAAGAATTCTTTTTGAAATTTGTATACCCAAAAGAACCGTATTTTTCCAATCTAAATTTTTTGGTAATTTACTAAGCAGATCATAAGGCTGACCATAAGATAACTTCGAATTCCTTTTCACAGTTTTTTCAATACAAAAAATGACATTCCCTTTATTTTGGAAATCTTCTTTAGAATATATAGTAATTGAACTTTCATAAGGAGTATAATTAATTTCATAAAGCAACATAACTTTAAATATTAAAAAAAATATATTCTCATTAGTATTTAAAATCAAATCTTTTTCAATTTGGTTATTAATAATTAAAGAATCAATTAACGCTGATTCTTTAATAAATGAAATACTTTTATTAATTATCTTGTTTGCATATACTGGTTTTAAATCATAAGCTTTTTTATTATATAAAAAATCTATCATTGTTGAAGAATAATCCACAACATTGTTAACTGAACTGGCAACTTTATATATTAAACGGCTATATTCTGTTATCTGACCGACTGAAAGATTTTCTATGCTACAATTTAACTTATTACTTAATTCTATAATTTCATTAAGACTTATTTTAACAAAATTATTCATCACTAAAATCATTTTATTCTGAAAATCCAAGTCTTTGACCATATTTTCATTTGCCAATAAAACTAATTTTTCAATCTTTAATAATGAATAATAATTTGATAATTGTTTTCCCAAAGTACTTAAAGAACTTATATCCTGAACAGTGATTTTTACATTATCATAACAAAAATCAAAACCTAAAAATCCAAACCATCCATAGTCTGTAATGATTGGCACAATTAAAATATATTTAGTACCCTGAGGAGCCAAATATTTTAATTCAGATGCTGGAAAATTTTTTACATATCCTGATAACATACGACCTTCTGATAATTCACGTCGCCATCTAATTAATCCGTCATCATATTTTATATATGATAAGCCGGAATTATTTTTTATTGAAAAAATACCGGTATCACAAATTTCCTCAATACATTTAGTTGATAAATCACCGGTTTTATCATCTATGAAATTTTTATAAATGTATACTCGTGAAGCCTTCGAAACTTTAAAAATATATGATAGTGCTTTTTTAGAACTGTTTTTATCAATTTTCTTTAAAGCTAAAGAGCTCTTATTTAATGCTTCCCCATATTTTATAATACTAATATATTCTTTTTCAAGATCATTATAAACGTCTATATTTCTAATCTTTACAAGGCATAAATCTTTTTCCAGATAGCTAAAAATAAAATATATAGTATTAAAAACTTTTAAAGATTTATCATTTACAGAAATAGGATAAAAATATGTATGATCAGAGTACCTATTCTCAACAATGGTATTTAAAAAAGCAAGGAAAAAAGATTTATTTCCTCCTTTTTCCAATAAAAAGTTTTCGGGCATACTTTTCAAATCGAAAATTTCACAAGCTCTCTCGTTACTGTCTATAATTTTACCTTCCTTATTAACTATCAAAAAGGGATTATGAAGATTGGAAATATTAATATTTTTATGGGGGAAAAAGAATTCTCTATTTGTCATAAGATTATATCTTTTAAAACAATATAATTTACTGTTATAATGTATATTCTAAAGTTAAAAAAATATATTTAGCTATAAAACACTTTTAACTTATTTTAGATAATTAAAAAGGAAAAAATAAAAAATATAAATCGTCAAAAAAAGGAAATCCAAACAAATAAAGACATCCACAATGGAACGTATTGATTACATCAAAATTTATTCTTTTATGTTACTATCAATTAACATGAATATAATTACTACCTACAATCTTAATTATCAACATATATAAGCATACATTGATATATCTATTACGCATACAAATAACTTCAAATCTGTCGTTTTACTTAAGTAATCCTCAATCATCATAGCTATTGCCATGCTTCATTCGGCTTACTTCCC
>Ga0172377_10008794_pt1 | contig 10367 bp, 7 predicted proteins | sample Pumphouse3metaG_FD_119749 | JGI IMG/M metagenome (GOLD analysis project Ga0172377, IMG submission 119749) | Leachate microbial communities from a municipal landfill in Southern Ontario, Canada - Pumphouse #3 metaG | ecosystem: Engineered > Solid waste > Landfill > Unclassified | place: Canada... | reverse complement strand
CTTGTTCCGGGCTTGTCTAGATTCCTATCCTTGCTTTCCGGTAGTCCCTTTCCCCGTTCTCGGACAGGATGACGAAGAGGAAGATCAGGGAAAGGAAGCAGAAGATGCTGATTCCGTAGACACCGAATCCTAGCCTTGTGTTCTCAAGAAGCAGGGAGACGTTTGTACTCTCGTCGTATCCGGTCAATGCCCTGGAGAAGACAGCAGCCAGGTTCTGCCTTGAGGAAAGGGAAAGGACTGCGGATACAAGAAGCGTCAGGATCAGGATCTCTTCCAGGATATAGGCTTCCTTTCTCTTCTTCCTATGGATAAGAGCGGAAGAAAGGAAAAGAAAAAAGGAAAGGAGTGCAAAGAGGTAGGAGAGGAAGTAGACAGTCGGAAAGGAATCGTTGGAAATAGTCTCTTCTCCGTAATGAAGACCTAGGACAAAAAGGAAACGGAATCCGTTTCCAACAGATAGGCTCTTTCCGGAATAGGGGAAGTTCCGGATCAGTGCCGGAAAGAAAGGGACAAGGAGGGCAAGGAAAAGAAAGAAGAACACAAAAGAAGCAAGGAAGACGATGGCCTTGGAATCCTTCTTCCCCCTCTCCATATCAGGACTTCTTTCCTTCCTTGACAGGCTTATAGAGGACCTTGGCAGTCTTCTTCTCGGAATAGCCGTTGGCAGCCTGGATCAGGCTTGGTTCCTTCTTCTTGAACTCTTCTTCCTTCTTTGCAATCCGCTCTTTGACTAAGTCGGCAATCTCCTTCGTAGTCAGCGCTTCGTAATCGGAAGGAAGGATAGGATCGAGGAATGCTACCTGGATCGGATAACGGCGGTAATGGTACTTCGGGTGAAGGACCTTCTGGGTGCCGTAGACACAGACCGGTACGATCGGAACCTGGCGGTCTGTCGCAATCTTGAAGCTTCCCGGATGGAAGGTGCCAAGGGGATAGCCGTTGGCATGGCTTCTCGTCCCTTCCGGATAGATGACAAAGCTGAGGGACGGATTGTTCTCCATCTCCTTCTCCGCATTCTTGATGGCTCTTACCTCTTCCCGGAGATCGTTCCGGTCGAGATAGACGGAGCCTAGGATCTGCATTGCCTTGCCGACGACCGGAACCTTCTTGTTCTCCTTCTTGGAGAAGAAGGCAATCGGCCTTTCGAGGAGGTCGAGAAGAACGACCGGATCGCAGAAGGAGACGTGGTTGGGAACAAAGAGGACCTGGCCGGTCGGAAGGTTGTTCAGCCCTTCGACGGAGTAAGAGGCCTTCATGATCCTCTTGGCGATGCTCCTAGCAAAGCGGCGGACGATGGAAAGACGGTCCATGACCGGATACTTTCCGATCTTCTTGTTGTATTTGTTGATCCTGGGGAAATCCCGCATGCAGATGGATACGAAATGGTTGAACTGTCCGATGATCTTGATCATAAGGTTTTCTTGTCCTCCGGAATCTGCTCTTCCTTCTTCCTGGCGCAGAAGAGATTCAGGCTGAGCCCGTTGATGATCGCCATCTGGGAATAGATGTTCTGATCCTCCACGTTCCCGGTGTTGTTGAGCCATAAGGAGACATAATCCTTGAAGGTGTAGACGAAGGTCTTCTTGGACGGGTTGAAGATGAGGTAGATCTCGAAATCCTTGAGGGTGTAGTTGATCTTCACGGCGCCTTCCTCCAGATCATCGAAGCTGACTTTCTTCTGGAGATAAGGGTATTCGTCCGGGCAGAGGGAGATCAGCTTCTTCCGCATGGCGATGGCTTCCTTGAAGAAAGCGACATCCTCCTTGAAGCAGTCCCTTCTTGCATAGTCCATTCCGTTGATCCTGTCTCCGCTCCTGTAGGAATTCCCTTCTCCGTACTTCGTATCGCCGAATTCCTGTCCGGCGTGGAAGAAAGGTATGCCGCAGGCAAAGACGGTAGCCGCATTGATCATGCGGATGCGTTCGTGGATTTCCTCTTCCTTGTCCCAGGGGCAGCTGGCCTTGATCTTGTCATAGAGGGTATTGTTGTCATGGCATTCCACATAGTTGAGGGACTGGTCCGGAGTATCGAAAAGCGGTGGGAAGGCAAGACCCAGGGAAGAACCCAGCATCACATGCTTGAATCCGTCCCGGTAGTTCGTATCTCCGAGAAGGTATCCTCTTACGGACAGCTCGGAGAAATTGGTCTTTCCCTTGACGACGTCCCGGAAGCGGTCGTTGAAGAAGGAATAATCCGGAAGCTTGTTGGCATTCGGGATGCTTCCCTTTTCATCAAAAGGAAGGGCCGTCCATAAATCCCAGCCTTCTCCGTACAGGATGATAGAAGGCTTTTTCTTCTTCAGCAACTCGCTTGCCTGATTGAGGGTTGCAATATCAATGATTCCCATGAGGTCGAAACGGTAGCCGTCTACGTCGTAGAAATCCAGGAAGTGGGAAAGGCTGTCGATGATAAGCTTCCGGATCATGTAGTTCCGGCTCTCGATGTCGTTTCCGCAGCCTGTTCCGTTGGAGAGGCTTCCGTCCTCGTTCTCTCTTAAGGCATAGTTGGGGAGGAGGAAGACAAGCGGATTGGCTTCCGAGCTGAAGAGATGGTTGTAGACGACGTCCATGACGACTCGGAGTCCTTCCCTGTGGAAAGCGGAGACCATGTTCTTCAGTTCCAGGACACGGGAATAGGGATCTTCCGGATCGGAGGCAAAGCTTCCCTCCGGAGCGAAGTAGAAGCTGGGATCATATCCCCAGTTGTAGCTCTCCTCGGGATGGCATTCATCCACCGTCTGGAAATCGGAAAGAGGCATGATCTGGATATGGCTTACGCCAAGGCTTGCCAGATAGTCCAGTCCGATCGGCAGTCCGTTCTTGGTCTGGATTCCCTTCCGGGAGAGGGCATTGAAGGTTCCCTTGTCGGGAAGCGCAGTAAGGCTGGTCATATCCCGGACGTGGGTTTCATAGATGATGGCTTCTTTCTTTCCGGCATAAGGCGGAAGGAATTCCTCGTTGGTCGGAATGCTCCTGACCTTCTCCGGATCGATGACATAGGAAAGGCGTGCGTTTGCAGCAAGGGCATAGGCATAAGGATCCGTGATGGTCCTGGTTTCCCCGAAGACAGTGACCATGTACTGGTAGCTGGCCTTGTCGAGGTTGCCGTTGCAGGGGAAGGAGAAGACACCCGTCTTCCTGTCCCGGACCATGATATAGGCTCTTGTCTCCTTGACGGGGAGAGTGACCAGAAGCACGACCTTGGTGGCAAAAGGGGCAAAGAGGACGAAGGTCGTCCTTCCTTTCGTATAGATGGCACCCAGTTCTCCGTCATAGCGGTACTGCTTCTCGAAGGCCTCCGTCCTTCCGAGGAAGGAGATATCGAGGGGGACGAAGAAATTGTCGTCCGTCTGGACTTCGTAGTCTCTTCCGGGTTCATAGAGAAGACCGGACTTCGGCTTGAAGTTGTAGATTTTGGAAGAACTGCTGTCGGTCTCACCGGAAAGCGTAAGGACGGAGACTTCCTTTCCGTCTTCCAGAAGATGGAAATGCTCCGGCTTCTTGAGGGCAAAGTCCTTCCGGACCTTGACGATGATTCTGTTCTCCTTTGTCGCTATGGCATTGATACGGTTCATTTTTCTTCCTCCTTTGTTAGGATCAGGATACTGACGGCCTCTGAGTCATGGCTTATGGAAAGGAAGGAAGGGACTCTTCTTCCTTTCACGAACAGGACAGGGACATCCTTCTCCTTCCGGACTTCGATCTCCCGGAAGTCGGTCTTCCTGTCCCCGCTTGCCTTCACATAGCTTTCCTTGACGGAAAACCGGCTAGCCAGGAATTGGGCCTTGTCTGCTCTTCCCTGATACTCTTCGAATTCCTTAGGGGAAAGAACCCGGAGAGCAAGATCTTCCTTGTCCTCGAAACGGCGGATATCCGCCGTGTCGATTCCGACACCGAGGATCTCCATCTAGCGGATAGCCTTCAGATAGCTGGCAGCACGGGGGAAGGAGGACATCTTGGAAAGGAACTGCTTCATATCGGAATAGTGCATCCTGGAAACGCTCTTCGCAAGGGCAGGATAGGCGACGTTGTTGGCGTAGGCATTGGTAAAGGCCTTAAGCGCAGTGCTGGGAAGGGAAAGAGATGCTAGGGCCTTAGCAAAGGCGTGGTCCTTGAGGGAAGCAAAGAGGGAATGGGAGACATGGGTATCGATCTTCAAAATGTAGTTGGTAAGGACATTGGCAAGCTTTGTCTCCTGCTCCGTCCGGAAGGTAAGGAGAAGGTAGGTTTCTTCTCCGGCCTGCTCGAGCTTTGCCCGCAGCAAGTCGGAGGAGGTGGAGCGGACGAGGGAGAGGAAAGGCTCGTTCCTGGTGAAGGCTGCGCTTTCCAGGAATTCATAGAAGGAGAATAGTTCGTCTCCGTACAGGTTATAGAGCTCTTCCCGCTTCGGGAACTTGAGTCCGAAGGAGAGGATATCGAACGGGGCATTGGCTCGGAAGGTGGTGTAGGTAGTCTTGGCCTTGGTGTAATCCTCCTCGAAGACTGACGGAACGGATTCGATCGTGGTATGGCCTCGTAAAGGGAGGAAAGCAAAATGGCTCTGCACTTCCTTGGCCGTGTAGTTTCCGGAGATCAGGAGGGTCAGCCTCTCTCCCTGGTAGATCGCGGAAAGGTATTTCTTGAGGGTAGAGGAATGGATCTGGAGGGATTCCTTTTCGTCAGGAAGACGTCCTTTCCTTATCGGAGAAGCAGAAAAGAGGTTCTGGACGGCTTCTTTCTCGACGAGGAAGAAAGGATCCTTCATGTCTTTCTCGAAGTTTTCCTTTCCTTCCTCCCGGAAGGAAACGATGTCTTCTTCCTCGACCTTGAGGCGGAGGATACGCTTCAGAAGCATATCGATGGCTTGGAAGATATCCCCGAGGGTCTCCAGGGTATAGGTCGTATAGGAGTAGTCCTGGAAAGCAGTTAGGCGTATGCCTTTGTTCTGCATCTCCTTTAGGAATCCCGGAGAGGCAATCATGGCACTGAGAAAATACCCGGTACCGAAGGGAATCTTCGTTCCGTTGATGGACTCTTCATGGGGATAGCATCCGAAAGGAACATAGATTACGGCACTCTTCAGGACGGACTTCCGGGGCAGGAAGAGGACGGAGAGGCCGCTGTCGAGCCTCTGCTCGTAATAAGGAGCATGGAGGGATCTGTCTTCGTTCTTAATCATCGCTGGTTTTCCTCCCGGAAGGCAGAGACCTTCTTCGTCACCTTGATACTGCTTAATTCAGACTGGACTTCTTCCCGGGTAGGGATTTCCCTCTGGAAGAAAGAGGAAGAAGTGAAGCCAAGGCCGAAGTTCTGGACAAGAAGAAGCCGGTCGACGGCCTTATCCAAAGAGCTGGCAAGGCTGACTTCCTTGATCTTCTCTTCTCCGAGGGCATCTTCCAGATAGGAATCGAAGGAGAAGGGAAGAGGGCTGACCATGGCATCCGAAAGATAGCTGTCTGCCATCAGGAGCTGATGCGGAGCAAACTCCAGGAGGAAAAGAACCTTGATCGGGGAGAGGAAGCGGAAACGAAATTCCGGGGCCAGGTTGTAATTCTTCTTCAGGTCGTTCTGGATGGACTTGCCAAGGGCTGTGAGGGCAACGGAAACGGTGCTGACGTCCTTGAGATTTGTAACGGCAGGAATCTCCAGGACATAGCCTCTGGCTTCCTTGGCAAAGTCATCGAAGACATCCTGCGCCGAGACGTTCATACGGAAAGGAAGGCTGCGGAAGTCGGAAGAGAAGGCTTTTTCGATCCTGGCTTCCTTCTTCTTCTGTTCCTTGCCGATGTAGCAGTAAGCGCCGGTTGTCGATTCCCGGATCGCTTTCATGGCCTGTCTTGCTTCTTCCAGGGTCATGGCCTTTATCAGGGTCTGGTTCAGGGAAGGGGTCGATCCCAAGGCGGAAAGCTCTCCTTCTATGCATTTCACGGCATCTTTCTTCTGCTCTTCCTGAGCAAAGAGAAGACGCTTCTTGGCTGTCTCCAGAAGATACGGACTTTCCGTATAGCCGGAAGAAAAGCTTTCTTCGAGGATTTTTTTGGCTTTGGTGTATGGATCGAAGAAGAAATGGAAACCATCTATATCCGTTTGCGTGAGCCGGGCTTCCAGAACATATCCGGAGCCGTAATGGTATCCCTTGAAAGCAAGGTTTGCTCCGGCATATCTCTCCAGCGGCTTCTTTTCCGTTGCCTGGAGGGAGAGGGAAAGAAGTTCCGGAAGGAGGAAGAACCTCTCCGGAGTGATGCTGGATTCTTCGACATAAACTCTTCTTATGACAACTCTCTGCCCATAATTACCGGTAATCAGTTCCGTAGGCATGTGCATGTCCTCCTTACTTCCGTCTTATGACGGAATAGGTCGAATCCGGAAGACGGGTAATGATTCCGTCCTGCTCCAGCTGCAGCAAGTTCATGGTTGCCTTGGAAGAGGAAAGGTAGAAGTTCTCCATGATGCTTTGCTTGGAGCAGGTTCCGGTCGTCTCGACGTAGTCGGCAATCTCGGCGTAGACCTCTTCCGGGGACAGGGAGGAATTGTCTTCTTCCTTGTCGTCCTTGGGAGCCAGATCCAGGAAATCCGGATCGTAGCTCGGGGTTCCGGCATTCTGCTTGATATACCCTAGGACCCTGTCCATATCCTCGTTCGAGATGAACGGAGACTGGCAGCGGATCAAAGACTTTCTTCCCGGGCATTTGAAGAGGAGGTCTCCTTTTCCGACCAGGGTTTCGGCACCGTTCTCGTCCAGGATGACACGGCTATCCACCTGGGAGGAGCAGCTTAGGGCGATACGGCAGGCGATGTTCGCCTTGATGACCATCGGAATGACATCCTTCGACGGGCGCTGGGTAGCGATGATGAGGTAGATGCCGCAGGCTCTTGCCTTCTGGCAGAGACGCTGGACGCTGGAGGCAACCGCGTCTCCTCCAGTCTGCATCAGATCGGCAAACTCATCGATGACGCAGACGACGTTCGGAAGAGCCTCCATCCGGCTTTCGTTTCCGGCTCTCCGGGCATTGTATTCGGACATCTTCACGACACCGTTCTGGCGGAAGAGGGTATATCGTCTATCCATTTCTCCGCAGAGCTTCTCCAGACCGTTGATGGCACTTTGGCTGTCGCTGATGACCGGGCAGTAGAGGTGAGGCTCCATATTGTACTTGGCAAACTCCACCTGTTTCGGGTCGATGAGCATGAGCTTCAGTTCGCTCGGATAGTTCCGCATGATAAGAGTCATGATCATGCAGTGGACAAGAACGGATTTTCCGGATCCTGTCGTTCCGGCGATCAGGAGATGAGGCATATCATCTAGCGGGAAGGTAATCATATTCCCGGAGATATCCTTGCCGATAGGAAGCAAGAGCTTCTCTTTTGTATCCTTCTCGATTTCCTTGTAGGCGCCATAGAAGCTGACGGCCATCGGAGCTTCATTCTTCAGTTCGATGCCGCTGGTATCTTTCCCTTCGACGACCGTTTCGATACGGACCGACTTATCGCCGCGCAGGGCAATCTGGATTTCTTCTCCTAAGGAGGAGAGCTTGTCGACACGGACGCCAGGCTCCGTCTTGACGTTGAGCCTGGTTACGGATGCTCCGACAGTGATCGAGACCACCTTGGCCGGGAAATTGAATTCCCCGAAGACCTTGGAAATAATCTTGGCCTTCTCGAATCCGGCTTCCTGGTTCACCTTGTACTTGTCGTCATGGATTTCCGTGAGGAGGTCCTCCCTAGGAAGGGCATAATCGTATTTCCTTGGACGGATGGAGACAAACTGCATAAGGCTTGCCTTCTTCTGCTCCTGGAGTGCTTTCTTTGCTCTTGCCTGCTGAAGCTTTTCTTCGGCCTTCTTCCGGAAGTAGGCGGCATCGATTTCCGCCTGGATTGCCTTCGGACTCTTCCGCTCTTCCTTCGGGGCAGGATCAGAAGAGGCAGCAGACTGGCTTTCCGTGGAAGTATCCGGAAGAACGAAATCATGGGTTTCTTCTTCGCATTTGTGGGCAGGGGAGAAGGAGGACTGGAAAGAAGAATCCTTATTCGTCTCTGCTTCTTCCATCGGTTGTTCTTCTCTTTCCGGGATCGGCGCTTCCTGCTGGGGCTCCGGAACAGGGATTGTATCTATAACCGGTGCCGTCTCTATAGGACGGGGTCTAGAAGGAACAAAAGAGCGGAGAGCGGCTTTGTCGCTCTCGGCATAAGGTCCTTCCTCCGTATAGGCATCCGGCATCTCGGTTGTGCTTGCATCAGCGCTTCTTGCGGCTCTGCTGAAACAGCCGGTATCGGTTTTCGGCATATAGGACGGGCGGGGAAGATAGCTTTCTTCCGGCTTTGCAGGAACTTCCTGCTTAGGAGCATAGGATTCCGAAACAGCTGGTCTTTCCTGCTCTCTGGTAATACCGACGCGGTCTTCTGCCTGGCGGATGCTGGCAAAATCGTTCTGGGACCGGTCAGCCATGGAGTTGGCACTCTGGAAACCGCCCTGGGAATAAGGATCGGCAGTCCCGAGGGCTTCCGAAATCCGTCTTGCCTTTTCCTCTTCCCGCCTTTCCCGGCGGGATTTCTTCTTCTTTTCGTTGGGGGAAGAATAGGAGATGATTTCCTTGGCTTTGGCCTTGGACTTGGCAACAAAACTCAGAATCGGCTGATAGAGTAGCAATATCAGGGAAAAGAGAAGAAGGAGGGCAAAGAAGATAGCGTCTCCGATTCCTCCCCACATCGATCCGAGGAGAAGAACAAAGAAAAGACCTAGGAAGCCTCCGCCGAGGCTTCCTAGGTCGGCAAAGGAGTCCACTTCGAAAAGATGGTTGGAGAAAGCAGAGAAACGGCTGTTATATACATACGTGAGATCCATAATCCTGAGGTCTTTGTTGGAGAAGAGGATCGGAAGGCTTCCCAGGCATAAGGCCACAACGAAAATCAGGAAGATGCCGGTTCCGATTGCGCCCTTTCCGGAGAAGGAAAAACCTTTGCCGGAGATAGCAAGACGGAGACCGAAAAGAAAAAGCAGGACAAGAAGAAGGGGGTAGAAGAGGCCGAAGAGGAAGGCCAGGATATATGTCAGGAAACCGCCGACCGGGGTCTTCCCCGTTGCAGCGATGACGCTTAAGGTCATCAGGATTATTCCCCAGATCAGGGAAAGGAAACGGGGAGAGGAGAAAAAACTTTTCTTGGAATGTTCTTTGTTCATGGATTCGCCCTTTATTGTAAAAGTCTTATATATCTATATCAGACATAGATAAGTATAGCATATCAATTCCATTTGCTTCCCCTTGATTTCCGTACCAAGCGGGGAAGAGACTGCCTGTTTATCGGGAAAGAGAGTCTATAAAACCAAGGAGAATCTGCTTTCCTTCTTCTCCCTTCGGGAAGACGGCGTTGTCTGCTAAGGAGAGAAGGCATTCCTTCTCCTCTTCGGGAAGAACCTTTCCTCCGTCTTTCTTAGCCGGAAGAAGGAAGATTCCCAGGGCAGAAAGAAGAGACAGAGGAAGCTTTGCTTTCTGAGCTTTCTCTTCTGCCAAGAATACTATGTCCAGAACGAAAACGCGGTCCTGATAGTGAAGAACCGGGAAGAAGCTGTGGCGGGGAGTAAGATCCTTTCCAAACGGGGAGAGAGAAAGAGCAGGGTTAGAATAGATCCGGAAACCGTTCAGGATCTTCTGGGAGGAAGCGATGATTTCTTCTCCCGTCTTTGCCTTAAGACGGAGGACAGTAAGAGGCCAGTCCAGGACGCTTATTTGGACATCGCTATCGGCAGACAGAACAGAATATAGAACCGGAGCAGCATCTAGCGGTACCTCAATGCGGAGTCCTTCCAGATGGTTCTGACCAAGATCCGGATTTCCGAACCCCGGAATATCTGCCATGGAGGCAATATGGGTATCCGGGAATTTCTTTGCGAAATCGACGAGGAGAGCAATCTGGTTCTCGTCGATCCGTTCTTCTTCCTCCTTGCCGGAAAGGACATAGAAATGGTCTTTGTACATCCTCTGCAAGTCCGGAGAAAGATAAAAAGAACGCCCCTGCAAGTTCAGCGGAATAAGACGGGTTGTTTCAAAGGAAGGAATCCCTTCCTGACCCGCTAAACCCTCTATATACTTGGAAAAGAAAGACGGGGAAACCGGTTTGCTGTATTGATACGGAGAAAAGATATCCTCTCCGGGAATCTGGACGAATTCGAACTTCTCTTTTCCGATAGAGGAAGCTACTGTTTTGTCATCCGGAGAAGGAATCAGAAGCGCATCTCTGGAGAAACGGAAATACCAGTCCAAGGCAGCTGTTGCTCCCTGTTCCTGGTAGAGGGAATAGAAGATCTGGATAACGGAATCCGGGCGGGGAAGGAAACAGTCCATGACATGGGAAAGAAACCTCTGCCTGGAAAAAGGAGAGCTATCCAGAAGG
>Ga0172377_10008787_pt1 | contig 10371 bp, 10 predicted proteins | sample Pumphouse3metaG_FD_119749 | JGI IMG/M metagenome (GOLD analysis project Ga0172377, IMG submission 119749) | Leachate microbial communities from a municipal landfill in Southern Ontario, Canada - Pumphouse #3 metaG | ecosystem: Engineered > Solid waste > Landfill > Unclassified | place: Canada... | reverse complement strand
CCCCTTGTCCGTTTCCATCGTGACTATCCTAGTTTCAGGAACCCTTTGAGTTTCAGTCCCTTTGATTTCGGAATTTTCCGCAGTTATCTGACTAGCATCGTCCGCCTTAGTTTCAAATTCGTTACCGTTCTCATTTTGCATAATATCTTGATTATCCTGTTGATTATTCTTATTTTTATTAATGGCCATATTAATTTCAAAAGCCGCTACCGCGAGAAGAAGCAATAAAATCACAAATACTTTTCCTTTCTTGCTATTTTCTTTTTTGACTATTTCCATATTTTTCTGTTCTTCTTTTCTTTGAAGTTTCAATTTTTCTTTTTTTCCCATAGTTCAAATTAAATAAATTAAAATTTACTTTCCCTTTCCTCCTTCTTTTTTTTCTCTTCTTGCATCTCTTTATACATCATTTTCAAAGCCGAAAGCGGAAGCCAAATAGGCATAAAGAGCTTAAGATATTTTTCATATAACCCTTCTAATTCTTTTTTAGCCATATTATTTTATCATAAACTTTTTAAATCATCTACACCTATTTTAAACACCTGCCCACGCTTGATTTCTCCTTTCAAAAACTCTACAGCAATCAGATTCTCTAATTTTTCCTGCATAGTGCGCTGAAGAAAACGAGCACCATACTCTGCACTGTAACCCATTTCTACCAAATAAGCAATTGCATCCTCGCCCAATTCAATTTTAATGCCCTGTGCTTGATCAAGTCTCTTTGCCAAATTATTAATCTGGAGCCTTGCGATAGACGTCAAATCCTTTTGGGTAAGTGAACGGAATATGATTTTATCCGTAAAACGATTCAGAAATTCTGGCGTAAAACTTTGTAGAAGATACGGCTCTAACATATCTAAGATTCTGGCATTGCTGCTTTTCTCATCAACAAACATCTTAGCAACAATTTTAGATCCAGCGTTGGAAGTTGCGATGATAATCGTATTAGTAAAATCAACTGTCCTGCCCATATTATCCGTCAAGCGTCCGTCATCGAAAACTTGCAAAAAGAGATTTAAAACGTTCTTGTTCGCCTTTTCCAGTTCATCCAAGAGAATCAGTGAAAACGGTTTATGCTTCACCGCTTCAGTCAAAATTCCACCAGCGACTGCGTCTATATTGTCAGAAGAATAACCGATCAATTTTTCAACACTATTCAAAGTCTGATACTCGCTCATATCCAGACGAATCATCGCATTTTCATCGCCATAATATACTTCCGCAAGCGCCTTAGCCAATTCAGTTTTTCCAACTCCAGTCGGACCTAAAAAAAGAAAAGTTCCAATCGGGCGGTTTTGCATCTTCATACCGACACGAACGCGACGGATAGCCGAAGCAATTGATTTGACCGCCCGCTCTTGCCCGATCACGCGACTATGTAAATTCTCTTCTAAATTCAAAAGTTTTTCCGCCTCATTGGCATTGATGCTCGTTAAAGGAATACCTGTTTTTTCGGTAATAATCTCCATCACATCTTCATCTCTGATTGCCAAGCCTGCGCCACGTCGCCTGACTTCCACTGCCGTTTCAGAAAGAAGATCAATTGCCTTCCCCGGAAGGAGACGATCTGCGATATATCTCTTAGAAAGTTCCACCGCTTTTTTAATAGCGCCATAAGTCATCACAACATTTTCCCGCGCTTCAATCATTCCTGCCTGAATAGCTAAGACTTTCAAAGTGTCCTCCTCGCTAAGCTCATCCACTTTCACTATATCAAAGTTATTGGCAAAATCACCGCGTGGCTCGATATAGTGACGATAATTTTTATAATCAGTTGAACCTATTATTTGAAAAAGACCTTGATTTAAAATCGGCGATAAGATTTTGGAAGCATCAAGCCCGTTCCCATTCCCAGCTACAGCCATATTATGAATATCTGGAATATATAGAATGACATTGCCACTTCTTCCCATGTCCTCCAAAACATTTCTGATCCTCATCTCTAAATCTCCGCTAGCGCTTGCACCTGCAATCAAGGCGCCGATGTCCAAGACTACAAGTCGCTTATCACGTAGTGTCGGCAAAACTTCATCGTGAATCATCCTGTTAGCCAACGCCTTCACGATGGCAGTGCGTCCACTGCCTTCCTCTCCGACAAGAAGTGCATTATTCTTACTACCTCTTTCCAGAATACGCATTAAATTATCAATTTCCCTTTTGCGATTAACGATAATACCTGTAAGTCCAGAACGAGCGTAATCAGTCATATCATAACTGAATTGATCCAATTCTGGCGTCACTCGAGCAGTCCAGGCTCTGTTCATAATGGTATGCTGGATTTTACGTGGACGGCTAGTTCTCAGTTTGATTGCGCTCCACTGACGCGACCACAAAACACCTCCTCGTATATCCTGTCTTTCCAACTTAAGGTCGTGAAAATATCTTTCCAAATTATCATCATAAAGAAGCGACAGGAATAAAGACTCTGGCTCGATTTTTTCCAAACCGAGAATAAGACTCTCTTCAAAAGAAAGGATAGCAAGATTTTTCATCTCCGGACTCATTACAGTTTCTTTCCACAAGCCTTCACGCCCGTAAAAATCATTTTGCGGTAGACTTTCTATAATTCCCTCCAAATAACCAGCAAAATCTTTGCAGTCGATTTCCAATCTTTTCATCAAACGATCAATTTCTTTTTCTTCCGTCAAAATTCTTGCCAAGTGAAACACAGAAGGAGCCTGATGTTTATTATGAGCCAAATCAAGCGCTTTTTTGAAAATCAGAAGTGTCTGAGGGGAAGCATAAAACGATATATCAACAGGCTTTTCCAACGGAGAAGCACCTTCTTCGTAAAAAGGTTTGAAAACTGCGTCCAAAATGTTTATCTCTTTTTTGGAAAGATTTCCCGCCGCCGAAATATAGTAGAAATAGATAACGCCCAAAGAACCAGACCAAAACATCAGAGGCTCAATTCCCTGCTCGCGAAAAATAACGGCAAAAGCAGATATAAAATTACGGATAAGATAGAAAATGGCAAGAATAACCCCCGTAAAAACAGACGAAGTCTCCCCGCCCGATTCAATATCCGATTGAAGAATAGAAAAGAAATCCAAATTATTCAAAACTATAAAAAGCAGCCCATAAGAGATGGAGACAAAAGCAAGAACATAGACCAAGTATTGAGCGGCATTTTCGAAAAGAATATCCAATGATCTTAAAATTGGCGCGCAACCAGAAAGCTCCTTGCCAAAAAAATATTTCGAACCCTGAACATCGAGAAAAGTCCCTTTGCCACGGCAGGTCTCACAAATTAATCCATTGCCACTGATGCCTTCGCCCAGACAATCAGGACAAGAGACAAGCTTCGTTTTGATCTGACTTTCTTTTTTTTCTTGTTTATCGGACATTGATAAAGATTAGTTAACTAAAACATAAAACAAATTTTCAAATGTCATAAAAACCGCCACCACAGGCGACAACAACCAGAATATATAAATTATAAATATCACTAGAGTAGAAAGCGCGATCATAATGCAACCAAAAACCACCCTGCCAAGACGAAAGAACGGACCGATAATTCTGCCTATATAAGAGTAATCCCCGAAAATAGGCTGAGTGATGAGCCTTAAATTAATCAAAACGCCGACGTCCCTCTCAACACCTTTGATAAAATTAATTTCGCGTGCCCAAAAATCTTTGGAACTCTTTATATACCAAAAATAGAGAAAATTGTATAGACTCTTCAGAAATCGATATGGCAAACCAAGTGTTTTATCCGTCAGCATAAGAATTGATAAATATGTTTATAACGTATATAATTAACTGGAACCCATCTTCAAGAACCAAAAATATTACTGTTTTCATTATACCACAATAATTGTTTTTTTGAACGTATGATAAATAAATATATTATAGAAGAAATCGCCAAGCGAATGCAAGCGGGCAAAAAGGATTTTTCCGAAAAGAAAATTTCCAAAATCAAACGTGCCGCTTCAAAGACTTATAAGTTTTCTTGTCCAACGAATATCGAACTTTTGCGAGAATATCGAAAAATGGTTAAGACAAAAGAACTTGAAAAAAACGAACTGATTGAAAAAGCGCTGATTACCAAAGAGGTCCGCACAGAATCCGGCGTTGCGATCATTGCTATTCTCACCAAACCCTATCCGTGCCCTGGGAAATGTGCCTATTGTCCAGACGAAAAAAATATGCCAAAAAGCTATCTCTCCAACGAACCAGCGGTGATGCGTGCGGTGCTCACAAAATTTCATCCGTATGAACAGGTAAAAGCACGCTTGGAATCTTTGGAAACGACTGGGCATAAAACCGATAAAATTGAACTCATTGTGATGGGAGGGACTTTTTCATATCTACCTAGGCGATATCAAAATTGGTTTGTCAAAGAATGTTTCCGCGCTTGCAACGAGTTCGACAAAAAAAAGGGAATCTATAAAAACCTAGATTTGGAAACTCAACAGAAAAAAAATGAAAAAACGAGCAAACGAATTGTGGGACTGACACTGGAAACTCGACCAGACTATATTGACGAGAAAGAAATCATACAGATGCGAAAGCTAGGGGCAACACGCGTCGAGTTGGGAGTGCAAAGCATCTATGACGATATTTTGAAATTAAATCGCCGTGGACATGGCGTCGCCGAAACCGTCCGTGCGACAAAATTATTGAAAGAAGCAGGATTTAAAATAAACTATCATATGATGCCAGAACTTCCGGGATCAGATTTAGAAAAAGATGTAAAGATGTTTGAGGAACTTTTTGCAAATCCAGATTTCCAACCAGATATGATTAAGATCTACCCTTGTGTGGTTGTGAAAAATACGCTTATTTATAAATGGCTCAGAGCAGGAAAATATAAAACGTATTCCAATGAAGAAAGACTGAATATGCTCTCAGAAATCAAAAAAAATCTCCCCTATTATGTCCGCGTCACAAGGCTCATTCGTGATATTCCATCAACCAGCATTATTGCAGGAAATAAGATTACCAACCTCAGGCAAGAGCTTAAAAAGAAAGCAGACAGAGAGAATTGGAGATGTAAATGCATCCGTTGTCGAGAAATTCGAAGCGGAGTGCAAGTGGAGGAAAAAAATTTAAAACTTTTTCGAGAAGACTATGCAGCGTCAGATGGCAAAGAAGTCTTCCTCACTTTCGAAGATAAAAAGCGAGAACACTTATATTCAATGTTGAGGCTTAGGATAAATTCCAAAAATCAAATAAAAAAACATTTCATCCTCGAACTCCAAAACGCCGTCATCATCCGTGAAGTGCACACTTATGGGAAATTAGTTCCTGTAAAAGCCCGTGACGCCAAATCTTCGCAGCATATCGGACTCGGAAGAAGATTATTAGAAGAAGCAGAAAAAATCGCACGCGAAGAATTCAGTGCAAAAAAAATCGCCGTCATCAGCGGTGTGGGCGTGCGTGATTATTATCGTAAGAACGGATACAAATTAGAAGGAAGCTATATGGTGAAAAAACTATAGCATTGGGGTTTATGGATCACACCTGAGAGGGTGTGTGCAAGAGGGAAAAAACGTAATCGATAAAACATCGTATGACGCGCGTGGTTCACGACCTTTCAGTCGTGGTCCAGGATACCAGGATACAAAGATGCAAAATACACAAGATGCGGCTACATTTGCATTTTGTATTTGGATTTTTTGTATTTGGATTTATGGACCACATCCCGAGAGGGTGCGTGAATGCGGGAGAAAGCGTAACTCAACACAATAACGTTCAGGCGCGCGTGGTTCACGACCTTTCGGTCGTGATCCAGGATACAAGAAATAATTTTTCCGAGAAAATAATCAGACGTAGCAATCTTGCTCACGTTATAAAGTGTTCAAGTCTTATCCTCTCATTTCCAAAATCATCTCCTCACCATTTTCAACTTTCTCACCAGCACGATTAAAATAATTGATGCGGATATCGAAAAATCCTGAGTCTTCCGCCAAGACATAGAGTTCTTCTTTGGAAAATTGATGGACATAACGATTAATAAATTCACCTTGCGTGCCCTTCCATGGAATAGTCACATCGCCACTTGCCTTGCCCGCGAGCTGAGATCCGATATCAAAACGATCCCGCGCCCAATCATTAGAAAGATTCCAGACAGTGATTTTCACTTTTCCATTAGGACGAAGCGCTCTTTGTATCTCGTCAAAAAACTTTTTTCGAAGTTTCTCTGAAGGAATATGGTGAAGCACTGCAAAACTGATCACAAAATCAAATTCATCATCCTTAACAGGAAGGTCGGTGGCATCACCCACTTCAAACCGCGCTCGCCCCTCTGCGATTTTATTAGCATATCTTTCTCTAGCAATTTCAATCAGATTCTCTGCAATATCTACGCCGAAATAATAAGAGCCTTTTTCTGAGATATATGGAAACATTAATCCGTTACCACAACCGACATCAAGTAGTTCCGTTCCTTCCTCCACTTCTCTTATGAGATTTAACTTAATCTGCGAAGGTCGCCCTCGACTCAAATCCCATTCTTTAGCGATGAGATTATAGTCGCTCCTGACTTTCTCCGTCATTTTGTAAGCATCAATTTCCGACATATTGTTTAAATATAAAAAATATCCACTATTTACATAATAGATTCTTTGATGAGTTTTGTCTATAACTATTATTTACGCAACATTTTATTCATATAGGCTCAAGATTACCACGCTCCGCTCGCAATGACAAAAATAATTGCATCCCAGACCACACTTAAGAGAGGGTGTGTGAATGCGGGAAAGAACGGGTTGTATAAAAATATCGTCTGGCGCGCGTGGTTCACGACCTTTCAGTCGTGATCCAAGACACAAATGCGGGAGAAAATGTGATTAATAAATATACTGTTCTGTCCGCGTGGTTCACGACCTTTCAGTCGTGGTCCAAAAATACAAAAAAATTACGTCTCGAAAAAACGCAATTCAAACTGAAATTATAATCTCCTCACTTCAACTCCCCAATCCAACTTGCTGCGATGCCAAACGCCACAGAAACATTGAGGGATTCTTTTTGTCCTCGCATAGGGATTTCAATGCATTTGTCTGAACGAGAGAGTAAAGATTTTTTCACACCTATAACTTCATTGCCGACGATAAGAGCCAAAGGAAATTTTGGCGTGAGTTTTACATAGTTTGTGCTTTCTGGCGTAAGTTCCAAGGAAACAATCTCAAAACCCTGAGATTTAAGCTCATCAACAAGTCGCCACGCCTGTTTGCGATATTCCCACGGCACAATCTTTTCTGCTCCGAGCGCAACTTTGGAAAGCTTCTCGTCTACTTTCGATCTGCCCGGCCTTCCGGTAATACCGCATAAATAAACTTTATCCACACCGACTGCATCGCTTGTGCGAAAAATAGAACCTACATTATGCAGGCTCCGAATATCATCACAGATTATTACGAATTTATCCATAAATAAAATAAAAGATTCAATACACTCCCAACCCTTTTCAGGAGAGTAATAGATACACAAAAAGAAAAATAATATAAGCAAGGACAGTCCTTACTAAATAAAAGAACCGTCCTTAAGCACAACAAAAAACTACATCCCCATCATCTTGCGTGCCAACTCTTCATATTCCTTACGTTCTTGTGGAGACATCTTGCGAATCCGTTCCATCATTTTCATTTGGTCAATAGCTGTCATATCGTCTTTCATTTCTACTCCACCCATCAGCTTTTTCATTTTTTCCGCAATGTCTTGCTGCTCTTCGTAACTCATATTTTGAATGCGTTCCATTGCCGCTCGTGCCGCGTCTTTTTGCGGACCTTCAGGCATATCCTTGAGCTGTTTTTCCATCGCCATATCAATGACTTTTTTCCCAGTCTTGGTCTGGGCAACTTTCATCGCGCCCTTAGCGACGGTTCTTTTGATTGAATCTTTAATTCCCATATTTATATAATTATGATTTATCTTACTTCGGACCTTTATAATTTAACATAAAAAGTTGGAAAGAAGCAATAGTGTGAGAATCAGTGATTTTCCCCTTGCGGATGAACTCAGAAATCTCGGAAATTCTCAACTTCACAATTTTTACACCGCTTTCCGCTTCCACTTCGTCCAAATCCTGCACGCCAAAGCTCAACCCCTCGGCAATAAATACAAAAAATCTCTGATCAGAACGCCCCTTAAAAGATTCCAAGCATCCGATTTTTGTCATCTTTTTAGCAGTTATGCCAGTCTCTTCTCGAAGCTCTCTTTTTGCCGACTGGATGGGCGTCTCGCCTTCCTCCATTCCTCCCATTGGAATTTCCAGAATTCTCTTCTTAAGAGCATAGCGGTCCATCTCTACAAAATATACAAAACCGTCTTCTATCGCTACAACTGACACGAAGTCCAAAACTTTTAAAAGATAATATTTCCCGAACTTACCATTTTTCAGACGGAACTGCTCCGCCACAATACTGAAATATTTATTCTTATGAACCACAGAACTTTTTACAATTTCCCATTTTTTCATTTCCGTAAAATCAAATTTTATTTAAGACAAAACCTCGATTTTTTCTCCGCTCACCGCTTCCTGCAACTTCCCCGCCTCATTTGCACCTTCGATTTTTTCCACGATACTGCCAAGTTGCCGAGTGCGCGTCGTCGAGACCAGTTCATATTGCTTCGACATCGAATTAATTTTATCGCCCAGCTTGTCTAATTCAACATTATATTTCCCAAACTCATCCTTGAACTTGCCAATCAGCCCGACCAGACGATGCAAATCTTCCTGAATTCTGAAATTGTCATAGGACTGTCGAATCATCCGCGTGATAGCTGCAAAAGAAAACGGTCCAGCGATAATCACCTTTTTTCGCATCGCCTCTTCCGAGACTTCAGAAAGTTGCTCACAAATCACAGAAAAAACCATTTCGTTGGGCACGAACAAAATCACAAAATCCAACGTCCTCTCTTCGGGATTGATATAATCGCGTGAAGTTACTTGTTTGATTTTATCTTTAACGTCTCTGGAAAACTGTGCAAGATGAACTTTTTTATCATCCTTATTATCCGCCTCTTGATATTTCACCAGCGACTGATAAGGAAATTTCACGTCAATGTTGATTTTGCTTTTGTCCGGAAGCTTGATTGTAAGATCGGGACGATTGACGTTCATCTCCTGCCTAACATTGACCGTATAATCCAAATCCCGTTGAAATCCCAGCATCTTCAAAATATTCTCCGCCACTTCTTCGCCATATTTTCCTCGCAACTGATTATTAGAAAGAATTTTCTTGAGATCGTCCGTGGAATGTTTGAGCTCTTTTGCGACCTCTTTATGCTCCTCAATAATCGTTTTTAAGTTTGAGAATTCCCCCACTCTCTCTTTTTCCGTTTCTTCCAAGCGGCGATTGCTTTTATTAATCTCTTCGTCAATTTTGCTCACCAGTTCTTTTATCAGGTCCTTATGTCCTCCCAAAGTCTGTTCACTGCTTTTTATCTTATTCTCAAAAAACTGCTCATTGCGACGCATCTTCTCCTCTCCCATTTCCAAAAACCTCTCCCGCTCCATTTTGAGAATTTCCTGGTTCCGCTCCTCCATCTTGCGAATATTATCCTCCGCCACACGACCATTCACAAAAGCCAAATATTCCGCAATTTTGTTCTTGAATATCAAAAACAAAACCACCAACGAAAAAACAGTCCCAAAAACCGCGATAATTATTTCCTCTATCATAATAAAAAAAATTAGGAGCTTAACGTCCTAATTGTAACATTTTTCATTTTTATTGGAAAATAAAAATGAAAAATAGAATTATTCAAATATATATAGGTTTTCCGCTGGGCCCCAGTCCAGCAAGAGTACCTATGGGAAAAGACCCCGCAGGTCTTCCCCTCTTAAAGTCCTCTATTCTTTTTTTTCTTTCCTCCTCTGAGGTTCTCAAATTTTTCACCCCCCTTGTCTTTCTGTTTATTTCTATATCTCCATCATAAAGGCACAAGAGATGCCTGTCAAAAATTTCAACTACGTTCTAAAAGCCACTTTTCCATATAATCAAAATCCAAATTATAGCAAAATCTCTGCCCCATATATATTCAATTTTTAAAAGCCGAGAAAGAGTTTCCTTTCCTGGCTTATATTTTAACGTTTTTTCTTTTTTATTGTTCTAAAGAGGAAGAAGAGAATTGCTAAACCATAGAAATCCAATACGGAAAAAAGGGTCATACTAAAGATAAGGTTCTAGTTAATAGAATCAAAACACTTCCCGCGATTGAGTTATTATTCAGAATTACTTTATCAAATCTACCAAATAGTATTTCCTGCTATAAAGCCATCATTTTTGTCATTCTGGTAAGAATCCCTTGTCCCTTTAGAAATGTCATTATATATACTCTTTCAAGTGAATAGACAGTTTAAGGGATCCTTACGAGGATGACAAAATGTGAGTTTTATCACAGGAAAAGAAGCTTTGTATGTCT
>Ga0172377_10008786_pt1 | contig 10371 bp, 11 predicted proteins | sample Pumphouse3metaG_FD_119749 | JGI IMG/M metagenome (GOLD analysis project Ga0172377, IMG submission 119749) | Leachate microbial communities from a municipal landfill in Southern Ontario, Canada - Pumphouse #3 metaG | ecosystem: Engineered > Solid waste > Landfill > Unclassified | place: Canada... | reverse complement strand
CTGACGTTCTCAACAGAGTGGCGGAGATGCCGAACGGAGCTCCTCCGGACGCCTTCAGGGATCTTCTTCCGGACCGATGGTCAAAGAAAGAGCAGGGCAACTAACCCTGCTCTTCTTATATCAACCCTACGGCTTCCCGGAGACGCTTACGTTTCTCGAAGGCTGACGGTTTGTTGATGACCGAAAGGACTCCCGACAAAGATGACGGCTCATTCAAGACCACGTAGAGCGTCTTGGAGCTTGCCTGTTTGACTTTGAGGCTGACTGTCACGGCGCCGAGATTTGAGGAGGATATGTTGTCGACATAGACCATATTGTCAAGCACATCCCCGTCGAAGGCATATAGCCGGGCGCTTTTGATCACATATTCCGCCGCTCCGAGCGCATTGCCGTCATCCGCTCCGGAGTAGGTCTCAAGGTCCGTCTCGATGATTGCGTAACCGTCCCCGACTTTGTCCGCTTTTTCTTTAATGCAAGCCTGCCCTATCGCTAACACAGCCGTCAGCATGACCATTTTTCTTATTCCGCTAATTATCATATTCATATCTAAAAATCACGAATGCAATTCTCTACTATTATATAGAGTCATTTTGACTGGAAATCTACTGTATGGAATTGATAAAAATGCACCTGCTCACCAAAATAGCCAATTTCCTCGTTACGGGAGTTATATGAAATAAGCGTAAAAAACACGGAAATAATTTGCAATTGAATATTTTTTGTATAAATTTGCAGGTGAAATGAATATTTATACGCCACGATTAGATGGAGCGGAAGATATACGAGACAGGTAAGAGGACAAGATGGTGAGCGGACAAATTGCAAAATCGGAACAACCAAGTTAGTAGTTAGCAATAGTATTTAGTTATGAGTGTGAAATCCGAAAGATTGAGTATTCTGAAGGACCTGATTGGCTCGAAAAAAGCTGCCAATCAGGAATTTTTATGTACTCTGCTTGAGACGAAAGGCTACAAAGTCACTCAAGCCACTCTTTCGCGAGATTTAAAGGAGTTGAAGGTCTTCAAGACCCCTGACGGATCCGGAGGCTACCGCTATTCGCTTCCGGAGACGGCTTCAACTGAAGAGAACTCTCCCGAGGCACATCCGTTCTCGTTGGTCGGAATCAAATCCGTCGAGTTCGAAGACAAGATCGGAGTCATCAAAACCCGACCCGGTTATGCCAATATGATTGGCTCCATCATTGACGCCCGGCTAAGGCGCGAGCTAATGGGCACTATAGCGGGCGATGACACCTTGCTGATGATTGTCCGAAAAGGATTTTCTGACAAAAGCGTGCTGGAGGCAATCTCCAATATTATTCCCGGAATAGAGAGCAAACTGCTCTAAGAAAACAATCAAAACATTAAATATTTTTTAAAGAAATGAATGACGATTTTGTTATTGAGATCGCATCTGAAAAGCATCTGCATTACGTGGATGAAATACTGAAAACTATCGAAGACGCGACAAAGGTCAGAGGCACGGGAATAGCCAAGAGAAATCCTGAATATGTCAAACAGAAAATGCTTGAGGGGAAAGCCATAATAGCCTTGTACAAAGACGACTTTGCCGGATTCTGCTACATAGAGTCTTGGGATCACGAGGAATTCGTGGCCAATTCCGGACTAATCGTGAAAGAGAAATATAGAGGGCACGGGCTTGCCAAAAAGATCAAGCAGACAGCCTTCAATCTCTCAAGAGAGCGTTTCCCGAAAGCCAAGCTGTTCGGACTCACCACAGGCCTTGCCGTGATGAAGATTAACAGTGAGCTTGGCTACAAGCCGGTGACATTCTCCGAACTCACCACGGATCCCGTGTTCTGGAAAGGATGCGCGAGCTGCATCAATTATGACGTACTCTCAAGAAACAATTACACCCGCTGCCTTTGTACCGGTATGCTCTACGACCCTGCTACGGCAGACAAGCACAAAGCGGTCACGACACACAGTCACGACGGCCTACTGAACTGGTGGATGAAAGTCAGGAGTATGTTCCATCACGCATAAAATACGAAAGATATGGCAAAAAAAGTAGTAGTCGCCTTCAGCGGCGGCCTTGACACATCATTCACCGTGATGTACCTGAACAAAGAAAAAGGATATGACGTCTACGCAGCCTGCGCCAACACCGGAGGCTTTAGCGCGGAGCAATTGAAAGAAAACGAGGAAAGGGCCTATAAGCTCGGTGCCAAAGGCTATGTCACTCTGGATGTTACTAATGAGTACTACGACAAGAGCATCAAGTATATGATCTTCGGCAACGTACTCAGAAACGGGACCTATCCCATCTCAGTCTCATCCGAGCGAATATTCCAGGCAATGGCCATTGCCCGTTATGCCAAAGAGATAGGCGCAAGTGCCATTGCCCACGGCTCCACAGGAGCGGGCAACGATCAGGTCCGTTTCGATATGACCTTTCTCGTGATGGCCCCGGGGATTGAGATCATAACTCTCACCAGAGACATGGCCCTGTCCCGTCAGGAAGAAGTGGACTATCTCAACAAAAACGGTTACGAAGCCGACTTCACGAAGTTGAAATATTCCTACAACGTCGGGCTTTGGGGTACCTCCATCTGCGGCGGAGAAATTCTCGACTCAACACAAGGGCTTCCTGAATCCGCTTACCTCAAGCAAGTTACCTCCAAAGGCAGCGAACTTCTGAAGATAGAATTCAGTGATGGAGAAATTGCCGCCGTGAACGGGGAGAAGTTCACCGACAAGGTGAAGGCAATCCAGAAGATCGAATCAATCGCCGCCCCTTACGGAATCGGAAGGGATATGCACGTGGGAGACACGATAATCGGCATCAAAGGACGTGTCGGTTTTGAGGCCGCCGCGCCATTGCTGATCATCGCAGCGCACAAATTCCTTGAGAAATACACTCTCAGCAAATGGCAGCAGTACTGGAAAGACCAGGTTGCCAACTGGTACGGAATGTTCCTGCACGAAAGCCAGTACCTCGAACCCGTTATGCGAGACATAGAGGCAATGCTGGAAAGCAGTCAGCGCAACGTAAACGGCACGGCGATAATGGAGCTGAGACCCTATTCCTTCTCTACGGTAGGAGTGGACTCCGATGACGATCTGGTGAAGACGAAATTCGGGGAATACGGAGAAATGCAGAAAGGATGGACATCCGAAGACGCCAAAGGCTTCATCAAAGTCACCTCCACGCCGCTCCGAGTCTACTACGCAAAGCACAAAGAGGAAGGAGAAGAATTGGAAAAAGACTTATAGTGATGATTAAAGTCGGAATAATCGGAGGCGCGGGCTACACTGCCGGGGAACTGTTCAGAATACTTCTGAATCACCCCGAGGCCGAGATAATCTTCGCCCAGAGTGAGAGCAACTCAGGCAATCCCGTGTGGAAAGTCCATCAGGACCTGGTGGGAGACACTGACATCGAGTTTTGCAGCGAGGCTCCCGTGGAAAAGGCGGACGTCCTGTTCCTGTGTTCGGGGCACGGAAAGTCGAAGGATTATGTCCACTCTCTGCCAAGCGGTTTCAAAGGCAAAATAGTGGATCTGAGCAACGATTTCCGTCTTGCGGCGGATGCCGAGGACTTCGTGTACGGTTTGCCTGAGGCCTTCAGGTCAAAGATAAAGACGGCAAGTCACATAGCCAATCCCGGATGCTTCGCGACTTCTATCCAGCTCGCGCTGCTTCCGATGGCCAAAGCTGACAAACTTCCCGAAGTACACGTCACCGGAATCACTGGCTCCACAGGAGCCGGACAGCGTCCTCAGGACACCACTCACTTCAGTTGGAGAGCGAATAATATGTCCGTCTACAAACCTTTCACCCATCAGCACTTAGGTGAGATCAACGAAACCCTCCGCACATTGTCGCCTTCTTATGCGGGACACCTCAATTTCGTTCCGGTCAGAGGAGATTTCCCGAGAGGCATCCTTTCATCGGTCTATTTCGACTGCCCGATGAGCGAGACGGAAGCGTCGGGATTGTACAAAGACTATTACAAAGACGAGCCTTTCGTCGTGGTCGTGGATGAGAATCCCGATATGAAGATGGTCGTCAACACCAACAAATGCGTGCTGTATGTCCGGAAATACGGAGACAAACTGCACATCGTCAGCGTGATAGACAATCTTGTCAAAGGCGCCTCAGGACAGGCGGTTGAGAACATGAATTTGATTTTCGGCCTTCCCGAAGACACGGGACTTAGGCTGAAAGCTAACAGATTTTAAAGATTTATGAATTTATTTGACGTTTATAGTTTATTCGACGTGGTTCCCGTCAAGGCCAAAGGCTGTAGGATCTGGGACGACAAAGGGCAGGAATATCTTGATCTTTACGGAGGTCACGCGGTCATATCCATAGGACATTGTCATCCTAAATATGTCGCTGCCGTGACAGACCAGCTCAACAAACTCGGCTTCTACTCCAACAGCGTCAAGAACCCATTGCAGAACGAATTGGCAAAGAAAATCGGTGATATGACCGGTCTTGAGGACTATTCTCTTTTCCTGTGCAACTCAGGAGCCGAAGCCAACGAGAACGCTTTGAAACTCGCCTCGTTCCGTACCGGAAAAGACAGAATCATAGCCATTCACAAAAGTTTTCACGGCAGGACCTCAGGCGCGGTTGCGGTAACTGACAATCCCAAGATAGTCTCTCCATTCAACGCCAATCACAAAGTGACGTTCATCGATATGAATGACAGTGCGGCGGCCGAAAGAGAGCTTGCCAAAGGAGACGTCGCCGGAGTCATCATAGAAGGCATACAGGGAGTGGGCGGAATAAATATCCCTGATCCCCAGTTCTTTCAGGACTTGTCGTCTCTCACCAAAAAATACGGCGCATGTCTGATTCTTGACGAAGTGCAGAGCGGTTACGGCAGAACCGGCAAGTTCTTCGCATTCCAATGGGCAGGCATCAGACCCGACATCATCTCGATGGCGAAAGGAATGGCTAACGGCTTCCCTATAGGAGGGGTGCTCATCTCACCTGAAATCAAGGCAGTGAAAGGAATGCTCGGCACGACATTCGGAGGCAATTATCTGGCTATGGCGGCTGCCAATGCAGTGATTGACATAATCAAAGACGAACATCTCATCGAGAACGCCCTTCAGGTGGGTACCTACATCAAGGACAACATCCCGTCCTCACCGAGAATCAAGGAAGTCCGCGGCAAAGGCCTTATGCTGGGCATCCAGTTCAACGAGCCTGTCGCGCAGATCCGTCATCAGCTGCTTTTCGACAAGCACATATTCACAGGCGTCGCAAGCACCGATATGATACGGCTGCTCGCCCCGCTGGTGCTCCGCAGGAGCGATGCGGACACATTCGTTAACGCACTAAAAGAGATATTATGATGAAGAGTTTTCTGCACGCACAAGATATAGGGAACATAGAAGCGGCCTTGAAAGAAGCGGCCCAAGTCAAGAAGACTCCTTTTGCCTGGCAGAATCTGGGCAAGAACAAGACCATAATCCTGATATTCTTCAACAACAGCCTGCGTACCAGACTTAGCAGCCAGGTGGCTGCGCAGAATCTCGGGATGAACGCAATTGTGCTGAATGTCAACGGCGAAAGTTGGAAACTGGAGACGGAACTCGGTGTCGTTATGGATTCCGACAAGCCTGAGCACCTGAAAGAGGCCATCCCCGTGATAGGCAGCTATTGCGACATAATCGGAGTGCGCTCTTTCGCGCGTTTCGAGAACAGGGAATTCGACTACAACGAAACCATACTCAATCAGTTCATACGGTATTCAGGCAAACCTGTAATCAGTCTCGAATCCGCCACCGTGCATCCTTGTCAGGCATTCGCCGACCTTTTCACGATAAGCGAATATGCCAAGAAGAAACGTCCTAAGGTCGTTATGAGCTGGGCTCCGCATCCGTGCGCGCTTCCTCAGGCCGTGCCTAACTCTTTCGCGGAATGGATGAACGCCGCCGACGTGGATTTTGTCATCACTCAGCCTCACGGCTACGAACTCGCACCGCAATTCGCAGGCAAGGCAAAGATCGAATACGACCAGATGAAGGCATTCGAGGGCGCGGATTTCGTCTATGCCAAGAACTGGTCATCCTATAGCGATTATGGCAAGATTCTGTCCAAGGATATGAATTGGACAGTGGGGAAAAGACAAATGGATGTGACGAACGATGCTTATTTTATGCACTGCCTTCCTGTCCGCAGGAATATGATCGTGACCGATGAGGTCATCGATTCCCCGAGAAGTCTGGTTATCCCTGAGGCGGCCAACAGAGTGGTCTCGGCGCAGGTGGTAATGAAACGTATGCTGGAAGAATTGTAGATTATGGCGGCACTCAATATCATAAAAGTAGGAGGCGGGATTGTCGAAGACGGGGTTGCTCTCAGGAAGCTGCTTTCCTCATTCGAGCAATTGCCGGGTCTGAAGGTTCTGGTACACGGAGGCGGACGTATGGCCACAAATATGGCATCCCGTCTCGGAGTGGAGACCCGAATGGTCGAAGGCAGGAGAATCACCGACGAGTCTATGCTCCAGATAGTGACAATGGTCTACGGCGGGCTTGTGAACAAGAACGTTGTCGCGGGACTTCAGGCATTGGGAGTCAATTCCATAGGACTCACGGGAGCTGACGCAAATTGCATACTGAGCGAGAAGCGTCCGGTCACGGACGTGGATTACGGCTATGCAGGTGATGTGAGAAAGGTCGACGCCGCAATGCTTGACAGCCTTATCAAAGCAGGTCTCGTGCCTGTTGTCGCACCTTTGACCCACGATGGCAAAGGCCACATACTGAACACAAATGCGGACACTGTCGCTTCCGAAGTGGCAAAAGCCTTGTCTTCTTACTATGATGTGACTCTGACTTTCTGTTTCGAGAAGAAAGGCGTGCTAATGAGCGAAGAGGACGGGGACAGCGTTATTCCCGAGATAAGAATGAACGATTTCAAGAAATATATGGCCATCGGCACGATCAGAGGCGGGATGATTCCCAAACTTCACAATGCTTTTCATGCACTTGAGGCAGGTGTGAGCAAAGTTGTCATCACCAATGCCTCTGACCTGGCCGGCAATGGGGGAACGGTAGTTTTGTTGTAAATGGAAATCACACTGACATACTTTTTTGAGCTTCTCAAGAAACTCATCTCCATCCCTTCCTTCAGCAGAGAGGAGAAGGATGCCGCCGATTATCTGGAAACTTGGCTTTGCGCAAACGGAATGAACCCTCACAGAGTCGGCAACAACATCTGGCTCGGCCCTTCCTCAACGGACAAAGGCAAGCCGACGATTCTCCTAAATGCCCACATCGACACTGTGAAGCCTTCTTCCGGCTACACCAGAGACCCTTTCACCCCAGTGGAAGAGAAAGGTAGAATCTACGGACTGGGCAGTAACGATGACGGGGGAAGTCTTGTCGCGCTTTTGATCGCATATACCTATCTCATTGATTCCCGGCAGCCTTACAATCTCTATTATTCCGTTTCCGCGGAAGAGGAGGTCGGCGGCAAGGGGGGAATCGAGTGCCTTTTTCCTGAAATCGGAAAGGTGGATTTAGGCGTGATAGGGGAGCCGACAGGAATGAATTTAGCCGTGGCTGAGAAAGGACTTATGGTCCTGGATTGTTCGGCTTACGGCAAGAGCGGGCACGCCGCAAGAAACGAAGGAGTGAACGCCATTTACAAGGCTCTGCCTTCAATCGACTGGTTCCGAAACCATCAGTTCCGGAAAGTCTCTCCTTTCCTCGGGCCTGTGAAAATGACTGTAACTCAGATTAATGCTGGCGAGCAGCACAATATGGTTCCAGACAAATGCTCGTTCGTTGTGGACGTGCGACCGAACGGGATGTATTCCAATCAGGAACTTCTGGATATGATCACGTCAGAAGCCGGATGCGAGGTGAAGGCGCGCTCGACCAGACTCGGCAGCTCGCACATTGACGAGAGCCATCCGATAGTGCTGAAAGCCAAAGAAATGGGCCTGACTCTGTTCGGATCTCCGACCACAAGCAATCAAGCCCTCTGTCCTTTCCCGACGGTCAAGATTGGCCCGGGTGAATCCGCACGTTCACACACTGCGGACGAATTCATTGAATTGGAGGAAATCAGCTCAGGCGCGGAGGATTACATAATGCTCCTGAACGGTCTGAACATTCTTTAGTCAAGCGTCCACTCTGCTCCGTCCTTGGTGTCCTTCACCTCTATGCCGAGAGCCTTGAGGTGATCCCTGATGCTGTCGCTCAGCGGCCAGTCCTTTTCGGCCTTAGCCTTTGCGCGCTCGTCCAAGACCATATCCATAAGCCCTGAGATTGTCTTTTCGGATTTTCCGTTGTCTGACGATGCCTCATCTCTGAGCCCTAAAACCCCATACACCACATCATCGAAGAGACGAACCAGCGTCTCGATGTCCCCTTTGGTCAGAGTCCCTTTCTTCTCCTTCTCGGTGTTGATTAGTTTGACAGCGTCGAATATGTAAGAGAGAGCGATAGGGGTGTTCATATCATCGCAAAGCGCGTCGTACACTTTCGTGAAAATGTCCTTGATCCCCTCTGAATCCGCAGGGCAGCTCTCGGGAGCCGTGTCGCTTAGAAACTCGTTGTAGTCCATCTGGCAAGCGTTATGTCCCTCTGTCCCTCGGATTGGAGAAGCAACGCCTGCGCCCGAAGCTATCTCGCGAAGATCCCGAGCCGCCTGCATAATCCTCTTATACCCTTTTTCCGCCGCCTGAAGCGCCTCGTTTGAGAAATCGAGAGTGCTGCGGTAATGAGCCTGAAGAATGAAGAACCGTATGGTCATCGGGGTGTAAGCCTGAGTAAGCACTTTGTGCTCTCCGGAGAAAAGTTCCGGGAGTGTGATGAAGTTGCCCAATGACTTGCCCATCTTCTGGCCGTTGATTGTCACCATATTATTGTGCACCCAGTAATGCACGCCCTGTGTGCCTCTCCAGGCCTCATTCTGCGCAATCTCGCATTCGTGGTGAGGGAACATCAGATCCATTCCTCCGCCGTGGATGTCGAACTCGTTGCCAAGATACTTCTCCCCCATAACGGAACATTCCAGATGCCAGCCGGGAAAACCATCGCCCCAAGGAGAAGGCCATTTCATAATGTGTTGAGGCTCAGCCTTTTTCCACAAGGCGAAGTCGTAAGGGGCGTGTTTGTCGCTCTGCCCGTCCAGAGACCTCGTGCCTTCCATTGTGTCGTCCAGCGATCTGCCGGAAAGGATTCCGTAATGGAACTCCTTGTTGTATTTCTCCACGTCAAAATAGACGGAGCCGTTGCTGATGTAGGCGAATCCCGCCTCAAGAATCTTTTTCACGACCTCGATCTGCTCGATAATGTGCCCTGAGGCGCGCGGCTCTATGGACGGAGGCGCGACATTAAGTCTTCGCATTGCGTCGTGATAGCGGAATGTGTACTCCTGAACCACTTCCATCGGTTCCAACTGTTCCAGTCTCGCCTTCTTTGCGATCTTGTCCTCTCCCTCGTCGGCGTCGTGCTCAAGATGCCCTACGTCGGTAATGTTTCTGACGTAGCGGACCTTGTAGCCGAGATGTCTGAGAAGTCGGAACATAACGTCGTAAGTCACGCCGGGACGAGCATGTCCGAGGTGCGCGTCTCCGTAGACTGTGGGGCCGCAGACATACATTCCTACGTGGCCCGGATTAATGGGAATGAAAAGTTCTTTTTTGCGCGTTAGCGTGTTGGTAAGGTATAAATCTCTCATAATTCTTTTGAAGAAAAACTTCTAAAGGTAAGCATTTTATCCGACAGAGCGAAATTTGTGTTTTTTCGACCTTTTTACACTACTGATAAATTGATAGAATTGCGCGTAAATCAAAAAAAATGATACCTTTGTAATCAAGAGGATAATAAGCTAAAAATTATGCTCTATTGGTAGTAGAGCAACAAATTTTTGTAAACGTTTTAAGACGTTCTGATTCTAAAACATTTTTAGCCGTTTCTGAACCCGTCTACAATAAAGAGTCTCGAATCGGGAAAATCTACTCTAAAAAATCAAATTATTTTTCAGAATGTTAACGGCTAAAGGGAATTTCCCCTCAGAACAGACGCCGGGCTATCGGTCTTCATAACTGTATGGAAGTACTTGCGGAAAACAAAGCCCTCTCGTCAGATGAAGGACGAGAGGGCAGGATCATTTTATTTTTTTTGGCTGAATTATTGAATCACATAGACCAAACTGGCTCAGGTGCAAAAGTATGTGTTTAGGCAATTATTTTAGTAAGTCTAAAGAGGAAGTACTTAACATCAGTAATGCCTCTTTACTGAGCCCTAAAAGCCTTGATCTTGGAATTGAATGACTCAGCGGAGGCGTTGGTGGATTTATTGTTGAAGAAGTTAAGGATGTCTCGTCAATGCTCAGATGCGGCCCGATATTATCAGCGAAAATCAGCCATTCG
>Ga0172377_10008783_pt1 | contig 10372 bp, 12 predicted proteins | sample Pumphouse3metaG_FD_119749 | JGI IMG/M metagenome (GOLD analysis project Ga0172377, IMG submission 119749) | Leachate microbial communities from a municipal landfill in Southern Ontario, Canada - Pumphouse #3 metaG | ecosystem: Engineered > Solid waste > Landfill > Unclassified | place: Canada... | reverse complement strand
CTGCAACCGAGTAGGCCAGCTTTCGATGAAAGCGGCAAAGAGCAACATTATACGGCCTGTCAACGTTTTATGCCGCCGGTCTCATCGAGACGCGGCGCTACTTGGAGCCGCAGTCAAGTTCAAAATAAAAGTTTAAAATCCAACCTAAAACAGTATATACAATTAAATTTAGATAAAATATAACAATTCCTTAAAGGGGATTTAACAATTCACGGATAGAATATTATTAAACGGGCTGCAAAACAAGGGAGAAGATTATGTTCATTTATCGTGAAGCCGTGGCGCGGGACATACCGGAAATGGTTGAACTGCTGCGTCAATTATTCAGTATTGAAAAGGATTTCAGTTTTCATCCCGGAAAACACCGGGCGGGGCTGCTGATGATGATAAATTCCGGTTCATGCAGGATATTTCTGGCGGAAACGGACGGTCATATAGCGGGGATGTGCACTGTGCAGGTGTTGACTTCATCCGCCGAGGGCGGCAAAGTTGGACTACTTGAGGATATGGTCGTCGATGAAAATTTCCGGCGTCAGGGAGTCGGTTCGTTTTTATTGGAGAAAGCCACTGTCTGGGCGGAGGAATCGGGGCTCAAATGTATCCAGTTGCTTGCGGACAAAGATAACATTCCGGCATTGAAGTTTTACCGCAAATATAACTGGTCATTAACCAATCCGGTCAGCGTTCAGTGTTTTCGCAACGCGTAGAGTCAAGTCAATTGTCGGTTAACCCGTGGCATACATCAGGAAACACTGGTAAAAGAGAGAAATGATGTAGCCGCCCCTGTCCCCAGGGGCGTAAACGACACGTTGTCTTCACCAGTTGAGTCCTGGATCCATTAACAGGGTTTTGAGTTTGCGGTTTATGATTTCCTCTTTTTGGGATTTCGCCTTTTCAAGTTTTTCTTCCGCGTCCTTGAGCTTTTTCTTTTTTTCAGCTATTTTTTCAGCGCTTTCCTTCAGTCTGCGTTCGTATGCTTCCGAAACGTATTTTTTTATTTTTTCGCGGGTTTCCGGATTTTTCGTTTTACGGTATTCAGCGACGAGGTTCCTGAACTTTTCACGTTCCTCCCTGATTTCCCTCCTGACTTTTTCAAAGAACTCTTTCCGTCTGCTTTTAAAAGCTTCCGGGTCTTTCCGGCGCAGCTTCCTGATTTCGGCAAGTTCCTTTGAATATTTTGTCCAGATCATTGTAACGGCCGCGTCGCCGCCGGGATCCGCGTCCTTTTTGCGCCATGTTTTTTCAGCGGGCGTCTTTTCTACCGTTTTTTCGGCGTTAAGGAAACCTGAGACACTGAACAGGAATACGCTGACAACGCCGTAAAGTATCTGTTTTTTCATTTTAACTCCGGATTTATATTATGGAATTATATATAGAGAAACGCAAGGGTAAATGAATTATTGCATCAATGATGATTTTTTCAAGAATTTACTCCATGCGTTTCAGGAGCATTTCGGCGGGAGTCAGGTATTTTTTATCTTTATTGCATTATTTACAGCAGGGAACGATATTGCCTTTAGTGCTTTTCCCGCCGCGGGCTATCGGTAAAATATGATCCATTGTCAATTCTTCCGGGGCAAAATGTTTTCCGCAATAATGGCATGTGCCTTTTTGCAGTTGCTGCTGCCACCATTGGGATTTGCGCAGTTCGCGCGCTTTCTTTTTTTCGCGCGCTATGTGTTTTTCATCCTTGTTTATTTCAATCCAGTCGTCCATTTTAATATTTCTCCCCCAGCATTTTTTCGGCGATTTTTATTCCGTCCGTCGCGGCGGAAACTATTCCCCCCGCATAACCGGCGCCTTCCCCGGCGATATAAAGCCGGTCGACGGAACTTTTCAGGGTATCGGCGGAACGCAGGAAACGTACTGGGCTTGAGATGAAAGTTTCCACCCCGACAATCCTGCCGTATTTCAGGAAACCGTGGAATTTATGGTCGAATGACCTTAACGCGCTGATCAGGGCCTGGAGCGTTCGCTCCGGCAGAAGTTTATCGAGCCGCGCCGGTTTTAAACCGAATACGTAACTGGTTTCGGTATTTTTCAGGGACATTTTTCCTTTGACGAACGCCCGCGCGTCCTGGGCCGGAGCGGTATAATCGCCGCCGCCGAGTTCAAAAGCGCTGTTTTCAAGGGCGCGCAAAAATTTATACGCCTGGTTCGGGGTTCCGAACATGTCGGTTGGCTGGGTTACTATCAAACAGGAGTTGGCGAACTTTCCGTCGCGGGCGTAACGGCTCATGCCGTTGGTCGATAAATGCCCCGTTTCCAGTCCGGCCGGGACTATTGTTCCCCCCGGACACATGCAGAAAGACGAAACGCCGGGCAGGCCGCGCAGGTCATTTCCCCGGCTGGATAAATGATATTCCGCCGCTCCGAGCCATTCCGGGCGCGGGGACATGCGGTACTGATTTTCGTCGACGAACGCCTGGGGGTGTTCGATGCGGCAGCCGATCTGGAAGGCTTTCAGCGCATATTCGACGCCGTATTCCAGCAATTTGTCGGTCAGCGAGCGTCCGCCGAGCCCGTGCGCGGCGATTACTGCCGGAGCCTCGATGCGTTCGCCTTCGGAGCTTATTATGCCCCGGCAGCGGTTATTTTTGATGATCAGTTCCTTAACTTTGGAGCCGAAGATAAATTTCCCGCCTGCTTGTTCTATTCGCTCGCGTATGCGGCGAACCATATCCGGCAGTTTGTCGGAACCGATATGAGGACGTTTGAGGTAAAGGATTTCTTCCGGGGCTCCGGCCTCGACAAACGTTTTCATGACAAATCCGGCGCGGGGAGCTTTTGTCCCGGTATAAAGTTTGCCGTCGGAAAAAGTTCCGGCTCCGCCTTCTCCAAGCAGGTAATTGCTTTCCGGATTGAAAGCGCGTTCGCGATGGAATTTGTCCAGGTCCTGTCGGCGGCGGTCGACATCGCCGCCGCCCTCGACTATTACCGGTTCGCATCCGGACTGCGCCAGAACCAGCGCCGCCATAAGTCCGGCCGGGCCGCTGCCGATGATCAGCGGATTCTTCAAACCGGCCGGGGCGGCGGGAAATTCCAGTTTGGAAGTCATAAGTTTTTCCGCATTTTCTTCGTCGGTCTCAAGCCCCGCCCCTTTGCGGATATCGGTGTGGTTGTGGAGCATTACGGTCAGCGAATATACCAGCGACGGGGCTCCGCGCCTGGAATCGACGGCCTTTGACAGGATTTGATAGCTGAGAATACGATCCTCGTTTACTTCCAGATGCTGTGCGATGAAAGGTGTCAAGTGTTGGTCAATAAATTTTTCCTGCGGGGAAATGGAATAGGCCCGGACAGCCAAATTATTTATTTTTACAATCATAAAGTTACTCTGTTTCTTTTTCCGAAAATACTATGGCTGTGAAAACGCTTAATTTAGCGTCTTCAGACTGCCACGCCCTGAAAGGCAAACCGGCTTTATAACACAAATTGGTTAACGTTTCCTCCCGGTCCCAACCCTGTTCGGGCGCAACCTGCGGCAGAAATACCGCTGACCGTCCCCGGCATTGCAGAATAATCCCGTGTTCGCCGATAATAAATTCCTCAGGCGAGGCTATCGGACGGGCCGGAGTCAGGATGGAAACTTCTATTTCCAGGGTATCCAGTTCTTCAGGCTGGAGCCGGGGAAAACGGGGATCGCGGAAAGCCGCGTTTACGGCGTTATGCCTTATATTCTGTTCCAGTGGTTCGAAAGCGCCTATATTGCCGATGCAGCCGCGTAAACCGCCGCCGGGACTATGTAAAGTGACGAAACACGAGCAAAGCTGTTTCATTTTACCGTCCATTCCGCCTAACGGTTCGACTTTTTTATCTCCGAATTCGGCGGTTATTGTCGCTCTGACAAAGGCCAGGACTTCCTGTTTTTCTTCCGGCGTGAAAGTCATTTCCTGCATGTTCCCCTCCTCATTTTTCATTGGCGGCGGTCAATAAAACAATTACAATACAGTTTACCAGCAACAGCCCCGCCAACTGTGCCGGGCCGTTGTGGACGGAGCCCAGCAGCGGTATTTTCAACATTTCAGCGATCTGCATTATTTTCCATCCGGCCCAGATATTGGCCAGCAGCAGGGGCAGAACTATTATTACGATAAAAGTTCCCCGAAAACTGTCCGTTTTGTTTTGTTTCTTTTTAGCGCTCATTTGAATCTAACCGGCTTTGCCGGGAATTTTAGTAGTCACGAGTGCGGCCTCGCACCGTGACCGGCAAAGTTTATATCCGCTTTTAACGCTTTTTGTGCCGGAGCAAGGCTGCTCTCGGCACTACCAAACCCGTTAATCCTGTCCAAATATTAACTCTGTTTTCTGATTACCGTATACCAGCCGTAAACAAAAAACGCGATGGTCGGGAACAGCCCGGCCATTGCCGGATGCATAAGTCCCTGTTTGCCGAGGATCAGCAGGAATTGCGAAATTATTATATATATGACGATTACGGCTATGGCCACTACTATTGAAAGCATTATGCCGGAGCGTTCATTTTTGGTTGCCAGCGGAATTCCGAGGAAAACCGCCAGGAAGCATGACCACGGGAAGGCGAGGCGGTAATAAAATATAGACATCAGTATAGCCTTGCAGCGCGGGGCCATATCCTTGGTGTTTTTGACCATTCGCCATATTATCCAGGACGGCAGTTCGTCTTTGCTTTTTACGGTATTCAGGATATTTTCCGGGATTTCCGGGATTTCCTGTTTGTCCCTTGACAGTTTTTTGAAATATTCCGTGCTTTTGGGCATCAGCCCGTCATGGGAGTAGGGGGTATAGGAACCATTGAAGAATATCCAGCCGTCTTTCTCTGAATAACTCGCGATTTTGGCGGTGATTTCCCAGTCGAGAGTTTTGTCGCCGCGATACCGTTTCAAAACCACGTCCTGCTGGTCCTTATGCAGGTTGAAACTTTTAAACAGCCAGGTGCGCCGTTTGTCGAAACTGCGGAAAGTAAGCATCTGCTGGGGATCGGGGACGGAGCCGCCCTCATCGGTAACGAAAAATTTCAAAATTTCGGCTTCACGCTCCGTATAGGGTACGAGGGCTTCGTTAAACCATATGTTTATTCCGGTAACGATCAGGCCGACCACGAAAATCGAACCGCCGCAGCGGAAAAGCGACAGCCCGGATGAGCGCATGGCGGTAACTTCCATATGTTTACCGAATATGGCCATGGTCCACATGCAGCCGAGCAGAACGGTAATCGGCAGAATGAAACGGATATTGCCGGGAAGTTTCAAAACCAGATAATAGATAATTTGTTTGATTGGGGCTTCTTTGTCCAGAAAATCAGCAAGGTCGTTAAACACGTCGCCGAGAATGAACAAAGTAATAAAGACCAGCAGTAATATGCTCAGATAGATCATAAATTCCCTGAAAATATACAAATCGAGAGTCGGCAGGATGCCGTTGCGCCGCGGCATCAGGTTATCTTTTCTGGAAAATTTCTTTTTGCTCATCGAAACAATTCTCTATTATAAATTTAACTGACTTAATATAGCCTTATAATAATAAAAAAAAAGCGTCTTGTTGGTTAAGACGCTTCGAAACTGTAAAAAACCGGATGTTTAACGGTAATTTTTTTTCTTTTTGCGATTGATTTCGCTGGGCTTTTCGTAATGCCGACGGTTGCGCAGTTCCTTCAAAGTACCCTCTTTATCGAGTTTCTTTTTGAGGCGGCGCAGTGCGCGGTCAATGATTTCGCCTTTTTTGACGCGAACTTCTGTTGCCATTGCCATATCTGATTTCACCCCCTTTGGGGCTTTAAAAGTTTTCTATTCAAGTCGAAAACCATTAAAATAACCGCCTTTGCCGTTATTTCAAGCAAAAAGAGATTTTTCCCGTATTTTTGTTGATTCCGGTTTTGAACTGCTTGCGGCTTACCCCTTGGTTTTCTGTCGACTGGGAACCGATATCCTATTTCAATTTCAGGACATCCTGCATATTATAGAGGCCGGGTTTTGCCGAGGCCAGGAAGCGTACCGCCCTGAGGGCGCCTTTGGCAAAGGTGTTGCGGCTGGAGGCTTTATGGGTCAGTTCGACCCGTTCACCGTCGGTTGCGAAGATTACGGTATGGTCGCCGACCCCGTCGCCGCCGCGAAGAGCATGCATGCCGATTTCTTTCTTAGTACGGCTGCCGACCATGCCTTCGCGCCCGTGCCGGACGTCGTTTTCATATGAAAGGCCGCGCGCCTCGCAGGCGAGTTCGGCTAAAGTTACCGCTGTCCCGCTGGGAGCGTCTTTTTTCTGGTTGTGGTGCATTTCGACGATCTCGATATCATAATCCTCGTCAAGGATTGAAGCGACTTCCCTGCACAAATGAAAAAGCAGATTGACCCCGACGCTCATATTGGACGCGAAAACTATTCGGCCTCCGGCCGCGGCAAGTTTCTGCAATTCGGCCTTGCCTTCGGTTCCTAACGCAGTTGTCCCGATAACGACGCTTGCGCCTTTTGCGGTTGCGGCGCGGGCGTTTTCGACTACGTCGCCGGTACTGAAGTCAATAACTGCGTCAGTCGCGGCAATCGCTTCTTCAAGTTTGTCGGTTATTTTTATCCCGCATTCCCCAACTCCCGCCAGGAGTCCGGCATCCTGTCCGACAAAAGGAACGCCGGGAGCTTCCAAAGCTCCCGCCAAGGTCAGATCGTTGGATTCGATAATATTACTGACTAAACGACGGCCCATTCTGCCGCCCGCTCCGATAACGGTTACTTTTATCATGGTAATTATCCTGTTTATATTCCGGTTATTTTTTGTTGTTTGTTTTTTGGCGTCCACATAATTTCCGGTTCGAGGCCGAGCGGGAAAACTTTTACGTTGCGGTAGCGGCCGCTTTGCGCGATCAGGTTATAGGTGGCGAATAAAAACGTATAAGGCTGTTCCTCATGAATTATTTCATGGAATTTATGGCAGAGCGCGGCGCGTTTTGCCGGATCAAAAGTCCGCCGTATTTCAGCGATTAGCCGATCGGCTTCGGCATTTTTAAAACAGATATGGTTGCTCGACGGAGTTTTGTCCGCCTGGCTTGAATGCCACACCTGATAAGGATCGGCTTCATAGGCGGTCGTCCAGCCGAGACAGCATACGTCATAATTTTTCTGATTGAGACGCTGCAGATAGACCGCCCATTCAAAAACCTGTATTTTCATGTCGATCCCGGCTTTCGCCATGTCTTCCTTTATCATGGGAATGATTTTCTGCTGGTTCACTGAACCGGATATCTGCATGAACGTGAAACTGAATTTCCTGCCGTCCTTATCCAATATGCCGTCGCCGTCGGTGTCTTTCCAGCCTGCTTCAGCCAGGAGTTTTTTCGCCTTGGCGATATCAAAGGCATAAGGTTTTATAGATTTGTCGTAGGCTGAACTGTTATAAAAGAACGGACCCGTAACTATTTCCCCCAGGCTATGGTAAACATCCTTGAGGATTCTTTCCCGGTCCACCAGGTGAGTCATGGCGCGTCGCACCCGTTTATCTTTGAACAACGGATTCAGCAGGTTATAGCCTATATATGAGTATCCCCGGCCCAGATACTTGTATTTTTTGATTTTACCGCTTTTGAATTCGGGAATGTCCGTACGCTTTATCCATTGTTCGGCGTCCAGTCCCAATTGGTCGAGCTTGCCGGAAAGCAGCGCCTGAAAGCGCGTATTCGGGTGTTTGATGACCCGGTAAACACGGTATTTCAGGGGCGGCATAATGCCGTATTTTTTGCCGAAATATTTTTCAAAACGCACAAAGACCACCTGGTTGTTTTTGTCCCAGCGCAGAAAACGATAAGGTCCGCAGCCGACGATCAAGCGGTTCCGCTGGTGGTCGTCATTGAATTTTTTCGGGTCGAAAGGGCCGGGGTACGCATGATACAGATGCCTGGGCAGGGGTGACATGCCCAGGGTCAGGTTTTTCGACTGGAAATAACGGGTTTTCCAGATAACCCTGAATCTATATTTGTCGATAAGTTCGAGCCGTTCGATATCCTTGTAGTAAACCCGCAAATGGCCGCAGTTGGTTTTTTCATTCCTGATGACGTCCAGATAAAATTTGAAATCTTCAGCCGTAACTTCTACGTCCTTCCATTTTTTACCGTTTACCGGGTCGGTAAAATCCTGCCACAGGATACCCTTTTTCAGAGTGATGGTGTAAGTGAGTTTGTCGGGGGAAACAGTCCAGCTTTCGGCCATCAGCGGTTCGAATTTTTCCGGGTCTCCGAGATTCCGGGTTGCCAGGGATGATGAACACAGGGTATTAAAAACGCCTGCGGTAGCCTCATTATTGATTAATGAGTTCATATTGGGAGTATCCGCGATTATCGCACTTACCAGACGTCCGCCCGGCTGCGCTTCCGGGTCAAAATACTCGCGATTGGCGATCTGTCCGAATTCCTGAATGACCTTTGACGCGGTTTTCGCGGCGGGAACGATCACCGTCCGGGTCGGCCTGGCGGCGATAGTTTCTTCAATCCTTTCCAGGCGTTTTAAAATACTCTGGTTTCCCTCGTTGACCCGGTCAACCGAGTTTACCAGCACAATCCCGAAAAAGATAAGTGCGGCGGCGCCAACCGTCAAGATAAAATTGATATACAGATTTTTATTCATAAATTGTCCTCACAGGTTTAATATAACGTTTTTTCACCGGGATGATACCCCGAAAAGCGAAATTAACTGTTCCATGAGCTGTTCGCGTCCGGCCGGAGTATAGATTTCGGACGAAAATGTCCTGGACAGTGTTTTCCGGTTGGCGTGATAAAAAAACGAAACAGCCATAAGGCCGAAAATGTAAGCAGTCAAGCTTATATCCTTAACACAGCCTTTTTCCCGTGCGCGGGTGAAAGCTTTTTCTATCATTCTGTCCTGACCGGCCCTGATGTTCAGAATAGAATCCGCGCGGACATCCTCATTAAGGTTGGCCCAGGCGAGCATTCTCCAGAAATAAGGATACTTGTCATGTAAATCCATGAAGTCCGTCAACAACATGGACGTCAGGTTTTCCGGCTCCCGCACCGCCAGTTCAAGGGTTTTTTCCGAGAACAGCGACACTTCATCGAAAACATAGGCCAAAGCAGCTTCGAAAAGCCCTTCTTTGCTGCTGTAATAGGCATAAATACGTTGTTTGTTCACCCCGGCCGCGGCGGCAATGCCGTCGATCCGGGTACCGTAAAAACCGTTTTCCGAAAAAAGCCTGATCGCGGTTTTTAAAATTTTCGATTTGGTTGCTTTGGCGCGTTCCTGCATATAATGTCCCGTAAAAGCGATAAATTAATGCTCAAAACAATAGCAATATATATACGTTTTGTCAAGACGCGGTTGACAAAGATTTAAAGCTTGAAAACGGAAAAGCCTTGCGGAACGGAGAATTTGAACCGGCAGTTTCCTGTTTCATTGAACCGGTTTTATCAAACCCCTGATCACCACGGAAGCGCAGCAACAGCCGAAAACCGCCGGCATATAGGATACCGTTCCGACTACCGAACCGGATTTGCCGTCTTTTTCCTCGTAGGAGTAAATTGCGTGTCCGGGAACCTCTTCCGGAGAAAAAACCGCTTGAAAACCGGCGTATATATCCTGCCGGTGCAGGCGTTTGCGAATGGCCCTCGCCAGCGGACAATGGCAGGTCTTGGAAATATCGGCGATTTTCACGCCGGTCGGATCGAACTTTCCGCCGGCTCCCATCGAACTGACCAGCGGGTAATTCAGTTTCAGGGTTTTGCTTATAAGCGCGACTTTCGGGGAAAGCGCGTCGATAGCGTCAACCACATAATCAAATCCCGGCGCCAAAACTTCATCGGTTACTTCGTCTTTGAGAAACCGGAATATTGGATTAATTTGCACCTCAGGGTTGATATCTTTCAAGCGGTTTGCCATTACTTCGACTTTGCTTTTTTTCTCGGTACTTGTCAAGGCGGGGAGCTGGCGGTTGCGGTTTGTCGGGTCAATGCAGTCGCCGTCCGCAATCGTTATCCGGCCAACCCCGGCGCGGCAGATAAACTCCGCGGCGTAAGCGCCGACGCCGCCGATTCCGACCACCAGTACATGGGCTTTACTCAGAAGTTCAAGGTTTTCAGGTTTCAACAGGAGCGCGCTGCGCTGCTGCCAAAGCGGAATATTGGTAAATTCAGGCATCATCTTTCAATTGGAAAAATTTAATAAAATTGTTTTTCATAAGTTGCTCAAGTTTTTCGACGTCCATTTCAAACGCCTGCGCGGCGCGCTCGAAAATGTTTTCTATAGTAAGCCCTGAATCATCAGTTTCAAGCCCTGTCCGGTACAGGATTTCCGGTTTTTGCCGGATATGGGCGCGAATATCGTCGCGTTCCAAGGCCGCCGGGGAGAATGAAACATAAAAACCGTGTTTCAGAAGTTCATCAAGGATACGCACGTTGCTG
>Ga0172377_10008782_pt1 | contig 10372 bp, 5 predicted proteins | sample Pumphouse3metaG_FD_119749 | JGI IMG/M metagenome (GOLD analysis project Ga0172377, IMG submission 119749) | Leachate microbial communities from a municipal landfill in Southern Ontario, Canada - Pumphouse #3 metaG | ecosystem: Engineered > Solid waste > Landfill > Unclassified | place: Canada... | reverse complement strand
GAGGTCTGGCTGCGGGAAGAGTTTATGTTATATCAGATATTCTTCATCATGGAAGACGTACTCATGTATGGAATGTAGATGTAAAAAATGAAGAAGGCAAATTAATTTCTACTGGTCGTGTTATGAACATGATTGTGGAAAAAGCATCATAAAACGAGATAAGTACGAAGTCTCTAGATAATTTATTTTTATTTGTAAAATACCTTAGACTCTCGGTAGAAAACCAGACAGGAATGCAGTAAAAAAGTATTTGCTATCTAACTTCAAAAGTTTTATTACCCAAATTCCGTAAGGACTTTAGGTAATAAAACTTTGTGTTTTTAATTTTTGTCTTCGTCCAGATATGAGTCTTTGAATCCAAGGAAATAAAGAACCCCATCCAGACCAATTGTGTTTATAGATTGTTCTGCATTAGCTGCAACTTTGGGTTTGGCATGAAAAGCAATTCCCAGTCCTGATATACTTAACATAGGCAGATCGTTTGCTCCGTCTCCTACAGCTATTGTTTGATTTAAATCAATGTTTTCAACCTGTGCTATTAGTTGTAATAATTCAGATTTTCTTTTACCGTCAACAATATCACCTATATATTTGCCTGTTAGTTTACCATCTTTAATCTCAAGCTCATTTGCGTATACATAATCTATCTGATATTTTCTTTTTAGGTAATTCCCAAAGAAGTTGAATCCTCCTGAAAGAATGGCAATTTTGTAGCCATATTTTTTTAGAGCAAACATTAGTCTGTCTACTCCTTCTGTTATAGGAAGGTTCTCGGCAATGTCTTTAAGTACAGAGGTGTCAAGCCCTTTTAGTAATGCTACTCTTTTTGTGAAGCTTTCCTTAAAATCAATTTCTCCTCTCATAGCACTTGCTGTTATGGCTTTAACCTGATCTCCTACTCCGGCTCTCATGGCAAGTTCATCAATTACCTCAGTTTGAATAAGAGTAGAATCCATATCAAAACAAATAAGTCTTCTTATGCGTCTGTACATATTATCAACCTGCAGCGAATAATCTATACTAAGCTCTTTGCCCATTTTCATAAGATTATAATTCATTTCTTTTGAATCTTTGGGAGTGCCTCTTACTGAAAATTCAATACAGGCTCTGGTTCGTGCTTTTTTTTCATCCAGAGGAATTCGTCCTGTAAGTCTTCGAATGGAATCTATATTCATGCCCTGGTCTGCGATTATTTTAGTTGTATGGGAGATCTGGCGTGCGGTAAGTTTCCGTCCCAGAATGGTTAGAATATATCGGTGTTTTCCCTGCATACCAACCCATTTACTATATTCTTCGTTGGTTATAGGATAAAATCTTAGAGAGATATTAAGATCTGCAGCCTTAAATAACAGATCTTTCATTATATGACCTGATTTTGAAGACTCTGCCTTAAATAAAATACCCAGAGACAAAGTGTTATGTATATCCGCCTGGCCAATATCCATGATTGATACATCGTATTCGGCCAGGATCTCGGTTAGGTTGGCGGTTAACCCCGGTCTGTCTATTCCGGCTATTCTAATAAGAATCAGTTCAGTTTCTGATTCTTCAATATTTTGTGGCTTAGTGTTTATGGTCATAATCAATTTTTAATTTTAAATGACAGCCTTCCTTGTTTATTGTCATGTTATATTGGTCTTTTAATTTGTTGATTTCAATAATTGGAAGTGTTTGATATGGCGTAAAAGTAATATAATTAGAATAGAAATACAACGTGTATAGTCAGTGTAATAGTTCCTTTACATAATAACTACTTCTCAATATTTGGGCCTAAAGACAAATAGTATAGTCAGTGTAATAGTTTCTTTATATATGTATAATCAATTATTTTATATGTCTTATAACTGGTTTGTAATTATGTGTTTATAGACTGGCAAATAGGGTGAAAAGTGTTAATTGAAATATAAAATTAATTTTCTTTTAGGGGATTTTTAATTTTTCACTGTTTATTCTGTAAAAGGGATAATAATGGAAGATATCTGGTTACATATTTCAAGAAAAATTTCAGGAGAAGCAACTGATGAAGATCAAAAAAAAGTTGATTCCTGGCTTAATGAAAATTCTGAAAATAAGAAGGTTTATAAGAATCTTTCGAAGTTTTGGGTTTCCGGATCGTCATCTGATAAAGAGTATCCTTTTTTATATTCCCGTCTTAAAAAGAGAATAAGGCAAATTGATCATAGTACGCGGATAAGACATCTTTATATTCAAATTTTAAAAGTTGCAGCATCGGTTCTTGTTTTTTCTTTATTAAGTTTTTTTGGTTATCATTATTTTGCAGACAATAGACTATTGACTAAAAAAATTGCCTGGAATACAGTGTCTGTCCCTTGCGGTAGCCGTTCACAAATTTTATTGCCGGATAGTACAAAAGTTTGGATTAATAATGACAGTAAATTAACATTTCCGGAAAAATTTGCTCCCGGAAAAAGGGAAGTGGAATTGAACGGGGAGGCTTATTTTGAGGTAAAACATGATGAAAACAGACCTTTTTTTATTAAAATAGGAGATAACCGGATAAAAGTACTTGGTACTACTTTCTCAGTGTCTGCATATAATGTTGATTCTGTCATTAAAACTTCACTGATCAGGGGTAAAGTAATATTTGAATCTGATTATTCTTCCAGTCGCAAACGTTCTTTTAAACTTTCTCCGGGCTTTTCTCTGAATTATAATAAGAAAACAAAGAATGTTATTACTGAGAATATTGATAACACCTCATTTTACGATTACTGGGAAAATGGACTTTATTCTTTTCAAAATGAAAAATTAGAGACTCTGGCAAAAAAAATCTATCGTATTTATAACATTCAGATTGTCTTTAAAGATAATTCTTTAAAGGATAAAACCTATACTGGTATGCTCAGTATAAATGAAAATATCTTTGCGTTTATGGAAGCGATTAAACTTACGTCTGTAGATCCTATCGAATATCAGTATACAAATAATATAATTTATCTAAACAAGAAAGGCCTATGATATAAAAAGAAAGGTGAAAAATGTGCCAACATTTTCCACCTTATAAGACAGGAAACAATGATGTGTTCCCTGTAATTAAAAACACAGAAAGCAATTGCTTTACAGTATTTAAAAAAACAAAGTAAAGATATGAAAAAAAATGAATTGTGGAGAAGATTTAGTCCTTCTCTAAAAAAAATATTACTAATGAGTAAGATAATTTTCGGTTTATTATTAGTTGGTCTAATGCAGGTTTCAGCTGCAGGATTTTCTCAGAATACATTGGATCTTCGACTTCATAATGTTACGATTACTGAAGTTCTAAGTCAGATTGAAAATGAGAGTGAATATCGCTTTTTTTATGATAATGAACAAATTGATTTGTCAAACAAGGTTAGTGTTGATGTGTCTGATAAATCAATAAATGAAGTTCTTGACCAGTTGTTTAAGGATAGCCGGATTTCTTATGAAATAACAGGCAGACGGATTTTATTAATAGCTAAAAGGGTAAAAATGCTTGATAATCAGTCTGAAAAAATTAAAATAACCGGTAAAGTGACTGATTCTTCAGGTGAGTCACTACCTGGCGTAACAATAATTATTAAAGGTACTACCAACGGTACTGTTACAGACATGGATGGTAATTATTCCATTCCTAATATTACAAGAAATTCTATTTTGCAATTTTCGTTTATAGGAATGACAAGTCAGGAAATTATTGTTGGCAATAAATCTTTGATCAATGTTAAAATGGTTGAGGATGCAATCGGTCTTGAAGAAGTGGTTGCTGTTGGATATGGAACTATGAAAAAGAGTGATCTAACCGGTTCTGTTGCTTCAGTAAAAAGCGATGAGCTGGAACAGAAATCAACGGTTTCAATAGAAAGTGCTTTACAGGGACGTGTAGCCGGAGTTCAGATTAAGACAACATCTGCATCTCCCGGAGGAAGTTCTTCAATTGTAATCAGGGGTGGAAATTCAATAAACAGTTCCATTGAACCTTTATATGTAGTTGATGGCTTTCCAATGGATGCCGACGAAGCCAGTTTGATTAGTCCTCTGGATATTAAGTCAATTGAAATTTTGAAAGATGGCGCTTCTACTTCAATTTATGGATCTCGTGGTGCAAATGGTGTAGTTTTGATTACTACTAAAAAAGGGAAAATAGGTCAGGATCCTAAAATTACTTATGCAGCATACGCTAGATTTGAAAAACCATATAATACATATGATTTTGTAAATGCTGAAGAATATGCTACATTAATTGATGAAGCTCAGGTCAATAAAGGATCTGAACCTTATTTTACAGGGACTGATCCACGATATCCTATACCTTCAGAGTTAGGCGAAGGAACTGACTGGTTTGACGAATTAACCAGAGATGGATTTGCACATAACCATCAGTTGTCTGTGACAGGTGGCTCTGAAAAATCTAAATATCGTTTTTCTGGAAATTATTACAGCCATGATGGTGTTATGATTGATGATGATTTTACCAGAGGTTCATTATCTGCAGCTATTGATTCTAAAATTAAAAGTTGGTTAACTACTGGTATTAATCTAACTGGTTATAAAAGTGAAAGAAATATACAGTCAAATGTAAGTTATATTTATAATATGGCCCCTTTTATTCCTGTGTATGACGAAGATGGAAATTATAACTATAATTATTTTCCTGATAACGTAATGGGTGATGAATCTCCATTGAATTATGTAAATGATAGAACTAATCTTTCTGTTTCGGAAAAAGTGAACGGAAGTTTCTATATGGAAATTGAACCTGTTAAGGGATTGAAATTCAAGAGTACATGGGGCGGATATATTAATAATTATGAAAATGATCAATATCTGCCAACAACAACTGTAACCGGTGCTAAGACAGGAGGCTCTGCAGAAATTAGTAATGCAAGTACAAATACCTTTTTGAATGAGAATATTTTGACGTATGGCAAAAAACTCGGAGATGACCATAAATTTAATCTTATGGCTGCATATTCCAGGCAATATAGTACATACCAAAATACATCATTAAGCGGAACAGGATTTACTTCTGATAAATATACCTACAACAATATAGATGCTGCACAAGTTCCCGGTATTCCGGCATCAAATAAAACCAAGTGGCAACTAGTTTCATATCTGGGCAGGTTAAATTATAACTTCAAAGAGAAATATCTGTTTTCTTTTACAGGACGTGCAGATGGTAGCTCAAAATTTGGATCTGATAACAGATGGGCTTTCTTTCCTTCAGGTGCTTTTGCCTGGCGAGCTTCTGAAGAAGATTTCTTAAAAAATATAGATGCGTTGAGCTCTTTGAAAGTTCGATTAAGTTTTGGGGAAACAGGTAATTCAAATATAGGGCTATATCAGTCACAGGGAATACTTGGATCAGTAGGTTATATTTATGGAAATAGTCGTCAAGTAGGAGTTTCAGCAACACGTGTTGCAAATCCTGATTTGAAATGGGAAACAACCAAACAATATGATGCTGGTTTTGACCTGGGTTTATTTGACGGCAAAGTATATATAACCTCTGATGTGTATTTAAAGAAAACGACTGATTTATTGCTGGATGTCAATATTAATGCAACATCAGGTTATTCAAGTGCTTTGAAGAATGTAGGGGCATTACAGAATTTAGGAGCTGAATTTTCAGCGGATGTGAGAATTATAGACAATAAAAATTTTAAATGGAATGCTACAGGTAATATCTCATTTAACAGAAACAAGATAACAAAACTTGATGAAGGTGGCGATATCGTATTATCTGGTGGAGGCGATAAAGATGTTGAGATAATACTCCGTGAAGGTGAACCTATTGGACAATTCAGAGGGGCTGCAATTGCAGGTATTTTTAATGATGAGGCTGAAATTAAAAGTTATGTAAATAAAGATGGGGAAATGTATCAGCCTTCTGCAAAACCTGGGGATATTAAATTTAAGGATACGGATAACGATGGAACCTTAACCGGTGATGACTGGGAAATATTGGGTGATTCAAATCCTGATTTTATATACTCATTAAATAGTTCGATGACGTACAAAAATTTTTCTCTTGATTTGTTCTTTAATGGTGTTTATGGAAATGATATTTTTAACGTTGTTAAATATCATTCTATCGAGACAGATAATCCACGATATACTATGTCTAAAGAAGTATTAGATCGCTGGACACCTGAAAATATTGATGGATCTTATCCTCGAATGGGCTCATCAGATCGTCTATATGCTGTTGAAGACGGAAGCTATATTAAACTTAGTAATGTAAAATTAAATTATAAAATCCCTGGCAGGTTATTTAATCTTCTTGAAAATGTAAATATTTATTTGTCGGCACAGAATGTATTTACAATAACTGATTATTCCGGTTTTGATCCGGATATCAATACCGTAGGTGATTCTTCTGTTAATTTTGGAACAGATAGTAACGGTTATCCAAATCCGCGAACTTATACGGTAGGCTTCAATATAACATTCTAAATTAAAAAAAGTTATTATGAAAAATTTATTTAATATTATATTACTTATTATTATAGCATTGGCTGGAAGTTCCTGTCAAGATGGCTATTTAGAAGAAAAAGTTTATAGCGACTTAAATACAGATGGCTTTTTTACTTCAGAGTCAGATTTGAGTTCTGCTCTTGTGGGATGTTATGATGCTTTGCAGGCTGATTCTTATTATGGTCATTCTGTACTCTTTCTTAATGATTTCCCCACAGAATATATGCGTGGTTATTGGTCAAATCCTATGGATGTATATACAGTTACATCAGCATTAAGTGATGATGTTAACCAGCGGGATGTATCGAGTTTATGGCAACATACGTGGACAGCCAATAATTGTTGCAATATGGTGATTAATCGTGCAACAGATATAGATATGGATGAAGATGTAAAAACAGAAATTGTTGCTGAAGCGAGATTTTTAAGAGCTTTAAACAGGTTCAATCAGGTTCGTTTTTATGGAACGAATATTCCTTTAATTGATTCTGAAACTACCAGTCTGGATGATTTGGATGTTGAAGTATCAAACAGTGAAGCACTTTATGCTTCAATAATTGCTGATTTTGAATTTGCTGAAGAAAATTTGCCATCAACAAGTAGCAATGGCACGGCAACAAGTTGGGCTGCAACAGCCTATCTTGCGAAGGTTTATCTTAAATTAGCCGGATATTCAGAAGATCCATCTACAGGAGAAATGGTAAAAGGTGATAATTCCAATTATGCTAAAGCTAAAATCTATTTAGATAAGATAATAGATCAGGGTCCATTTGGATTAATGGATAAACCAATTGATGTTTGGGGTGGACAACATAATGAGACCGAAGATAATAAAGAGGTTATTTTCGCTATAAAATATGAAACAGGAGGCTTGGATGAAGGACATGCTATGACGCCCCGATTTGCAGGCAAAGGAAATGGATGGCTTGCCTATACATATAAAACACTTTCTACTACATGGGAGTTCTATAACAGTTTTGAAGATGGAGACCTTCGGGCTACAAACGACATGTTAAAAATAACATATCAGGATAAAAATCAAAATTGGAAAAATGATGATTATCCACACTGCTGGAAATATGTAAGTGATTATGATTCTACTTTTACGAATAATTGGTCAGCAACCAGTGGTGGTGATTACGGTGATGATATTGTATTAGTTAGATATGCAGATATCCTATTAATGGATTCAGAAGTTGAAAATCAAATTAGTGGATTGTCTGAAAATTCATTATCAGGTATTAATCAGGTTCGTTTAAGAGCTGGTGTGCCGGCTTATACAGTAGGTGATGTTTCTGCGATGACTGAAATTAATCAGGAGACACCTGGTTCTGACAAAGAAAAATTACAGGAACTGATTATTGTAGAACGTAAGAAGGAACTTATGTGTGAAGGCCATGGCTGGTTTGATTATGTCCGTAACAATATACTCATGAGAGAAATGAGCAAATATTATGAATATGGGGATTTTAATGTTGCGGAGAATAAGAAGAGTAATTTATATCCAATATATATCGTTGATATAGGCTTAAATGAAAACCTTACCCAAAATTGGGGATGGTAATAATTTTGATGAAAATTTAAAAGGTGCTGCTACATAGTAGCACCTTTTTTAGATGTATATCCTGCATAAATTAATAGAATCATGAAAAAAAATATTTTATTCCTGTTTTTATTTATAACAGTTTCATTTTCAGTTTCAGTTTATGCTCAGAGAAACCGTTATGGAGTAAAACTTGCGGAAAAAAATGGAGTTTATCGTATAGCCGGGGAGAAAAAATTTGAAAAGTTGTATAAGGGTGATTTTTCAAAGCTTCCTGCAGATTATTATACGCTTTATAAAGGGTATGAACATAACCTTATAAACGATGAAGACTATCTCAATTGTATTACTAAAAAATATGTGTTTAAGGAATATCCCCAGAAGAATTATGTGCTAAATATAGAGATTGATATTCCAAAAGTAAAGCTGGAAGATGGCAGGTTATATCCGTTTATTATATGGGTACACGGTGGCGGATGGGTCGCGGGAGATATAGATGGTTTTAAAAATCAATCTCAGTATCTGGCCTCAAGAGGTATCGCAGGTGTAAGAATTGACTATTCATTAACTAAACAGGGAGGTCATTTTGAACAAGGGATGAAGGAAATAGAGGAATCATTACAATTTGTAAAAAAACATTGTAACGAATTAGGAATAGATACCTGCATGTTTGGATTTGCAGGAGGTTCAGCCGGGACTCCTCTTGCATCTCTGGCTGCCATGAAATATAGTAAAGACGGATGTTGTCTATATATAGGGGGTAATGGAATATATGATTTTGAAAGTAATCGTGATGGGAAATTTTGTGGAGGTAATCTTTCAAAGAATAAATATCTGGAAAATATAAAAGATTTTAAATCTATTTCTGCGATCAGCAATATTCCTGAGAAAAAGAATCAGGTACCTTCAGTAATTCTATTTCACGGAACGGCAGATATAACAATATCCTGTAAACAGTCAATAGCTTTTGGTAACGCTATTAAAGATAAAGGTGGAATTTCGGAAGTGCATGTGTATAAATATTATACACATGCTTTCTTTAATAAAAACAGCTCCGATGCGTATGAAGATGTTATTTTAAAGATGTATGATTTTGCCCAAAAAATATTTAAAATGCCGGTTAAAAAATAAGTCTATGAAAAAAAAGATAATACTTACACTTTGTTTTTTATGTGTCATGATTCCATATACAATTAATGCTCAGCGATATGAGGTTAATTTTAATGAGAACTGGCATTTTATATCTAAGGATAATCCTCAGTATTCAGATTTCGGTTTTGATGACAGTGTATGGGAAGAAGTAAATATTCCACATGACTGGTCATTTGCGAAAGGAATATCAAGAGATGGAGCGCAATTGGATGGTGGAGGATATTTTGGAGGAGGAATAGGATGGTACCGTAAGACATTTGAAGGATCCCCAAAATGGAACAAAAAAAGAGTATTAATAGAGTTTGACGGCGTTTACATGAATAGTGAAGTTTGGATTAACGGTCACTATCTTGGTAAACGACCATACGGCTATATTTCATTTCGTTACGAGATATCAAAATATTTGAATCAAGGTGAAAATCAAATAGCTGTGCGTGTTGATAATTCTAAGGAACCTTCAACGAGATGGTATCATCCATGTGGAATTTATGCTCCTGTAAGATTAGTAGTTACAGGAAAACAATATATTCAACCTAATGGGATATATATAACAAGTCCTGTTATTGGCTCAGAAAAAACTACACTGAAAGTAAATACGGAACTTTTTAATGGTTCAGAGAATAACGTAAAAGCAATACTTAAAACTTCTGTTTTAGATGCATCAGGAAAAGAAATAAAAACAGATAAAACTATTTTAAAAGGAGCAAAAAGCTCGCAATTTAAAGACGAACAAATATTTACTTTGAATAATGCGGAACTGTGGAGCCCGGAATCTCCATATCTATATACTATTGTTGCCAGCTTATTTGTAAATAAGAAAATGGTAGATCAGGTAAAAACCAGATATGGAATTCGTAAGATAGAATGGAAAACTGATTCAGGATTTTGGCTTAACGGTAATGTTTGCAAGCTTTTAGGGGTTAGTGAACATTACGAAGGCGGCCCGGTAGGGGGAGCCTGGACAAAACCACTTTTAAGATGGAAATTAAATCTTTTAAAGGAAATGGGAGTAAATGCTATTCGTACAGCTCATAATCCTGTGCCACCAATGTTTTACGATTTGTGTGATGAAATGGGAATTATGGTGATGGACGAGATTTTTGACGGATGGAAACAAAAGGCAAAAATGGATTACGGAGCACGATTCTTTAAAGACTGGTGGAAAACAGACATTACAGAATGGCTGAAACGTGACAGAAATCATGCATCAGTTATAAT
>Ga0172377_10008781_pt1 | contig 10373 bp, 8 predicted proteins | sample Pumphouse3metaG_FD_119749 | JGI IMG/M metagenome (GOLD analysis project Ga0172377, IMG submission 119749) | Leachate microbial communities from a municipal landfill in Southern Ontario, Canada - Pumphouse #3 metaG | ecosystem: Engineered > Solid waste > Landfill > Unclassified | place: Canada... | reverse complement strand
TTTTACTTTATTGCAAATTATCATGCGATGACCTCGATGCCCGAGCCGGTAAAGTTGCGTGAACGCACGCATCAGGTGGCTGTGGATTATTTGTCTTGTGGATTAGATCCCAAAAAAACAATTTTTTATCGCCAGTCTGCTATTCCGGATGTGCAGGAGCTTAGTTGGATTTTGAGTTGTATTTGTCCGCTTGGCTTACTGGAACGCTGTCACAGTTATAAAGAAAAAGTGGCCCATGGTTTGGAGTCTACGCATGGATTGCTGGCTTATCCGGCGTTAATGGCAGCGGATATTCTAATGATGAGTGCCACGCATGTGCCGGTTGGCAAGGATCAGAAGCAGCACCTCGAGGTTACGCGGGATTTGGGAATCCGTTTCAATAATCGTTATGGTGAAATTCTTTCTATACCGGAGCCACTTATTCCAGAAGATGTTGCTGTTATCCCAGGTTTGGATGGTCAAAAGATGTCTAAAAGTTACGATAATACCATTGAAATTTTTGCGGATGTGAAGAAATCCCGCAAAAAATTCATGAAGATTAAAACAGATTCGACACCGATGGAAGACCCGAAGGATCCGGATAAATGTAATATTTTTGGACTTTATAAATTAATGGCGACGCCGGAAGAAATTGCGGATCTGCGGGATAAATATACAGCCGGTGGAATGGGCTATGGCTATGCGAAGCAGACTCTCTATGAAAAGTATGTAGAGTATTTTGCGCCGATGCGTGAAAAACGCAATAAGCTGATGTCGGATCCGGATTATGTTGAAGATGTCTTGAGAGATGGCGAAAAACGTGCCCGCCCAGTTGCGCAGGAACTTCTTGATAAAGTTCGTGCGGCAGTCGGAATCTGAAATTCCTGATGCAAAATAGTAGTCTATTTGGATTTTCCAAATGATAGGAAATGACAATCATTATTGCAAAAAAAAGCCCGACAAAAATTTGTCGGGCTTTCAATGTTTGTGCTGTGGAGAGTGTTGCCGATGGCCGGGAATTGTCCGTGTGTCAGAACCGGAATGTGATGCAATTGCAGCGTATTTAGAGATGGAATTGCAGGCTTTTTTGCAGAAATATACGAAAATAGCGCCGGATCGTAGGGGGCTTATTCTTATTGATCAGAAGGATGGTGCGTGTGTCTTTCTGCAGAAAAACAACCGGTGCCATATTTATTCTGTCCGGCCACGGAAATGCAGAACATTCCCTTATGAGTGGGATGTGCCGCTAGAAATGCAGAAACGCTGTGCCGGTCGTTGTAAAATGCGCGAAGATATAAAAAAAGAGGCACAAGAAAAAGCAGAAGGAAGCGTTCAAGGTTTCTTTAACGACAATATCTTTTGAAAGACAACAAACTTATTGAAATGCAAAAAGAGCGGAAGAAAAAATTCTTCCGCTCTTTTTTTTGGACTGTTGTATTTATTTTCCTTGGATTATTTAGATAGCACTACTTCTTTCGTGTGTTTTTTGCCGTCGGCATCTTCCCAAGAAAGTCTGTATGTTCCGCAAAATCCGCGGAATGAAACAGTGCCTTCTTTGTCTGTTAAGGCCGTGGTATTTGTTTTCCATTGGTTATTGATTAAGTCATTCAATGCAAAGTAGGCGGGTTTGGGGTTCATGTCTTTGGAGAATAGACCCGATACGGCGGGTTCTTTGGGAGCTCCGCAATCGTCCACCACATTCCACCAAGTGATACCCATCATTGGTTTAATACTGAACCATAGGCGATAGAGATTGTAAGCAAGCACAGCCTGAATGGCTTGTCCTTTTTCGTCATTATTGGGAGAGGTTATGGTGATTTCGCTTAAATGAATGGGCAGATTTGCTTTTTCAAGTAAGTTAAATGTATTTATAACTTGTTCTGGGGATTGCCTCTGGGAAGTACCGGAAGCGATATCGAGGCAAATCTGTGGATCGAATAAGTGCATTTGGGCACCCATGATATCAATTTTGCAATTGCGTTTTTGTAAGTCCTTGACTTGATTTAAATAGGATTCGCTTAAATTATAATCATTGATATTCAGTTTTGCTTTTGCTGGGAGAATACTTTCGGCTATTTTGAAAGCGCGGTAGGTATAGTCACCGGGCATTGGGCAATAGCGGCTGTTGCAAATTTTTGAACCGGGGATCATACGATCGGCGCCGAAGTCGGTAGCACTTTCATTAACGATGTCCCAGCTGTCGATCTTATCGCCATAACGGAGAGCGAGTTGAATAATGCGCCGAGCCATTATTTGGTTTATTTGTTCGGTGTATTCGGGATAAGTTTCCGCAAATTGATCGGGAGACATATCCTTCATTACAGCCCCGCAGGAAGAATCGGATAAAAGTTTTAACTCTGGAGCATTGGAAGTTAAATCAACCTTATGGATGAGCTCCAGGGGAATTTTTTGGATCAGCCAGTCGGGAATTTGCCAGCGGTTGTTGCCCCAAACCATCGTATGACCATGGAGACGGACGCCTTTTTTAAGACAGAAATCGACGACGGGATCGGTTGCCGGGCGCCGCCAATGCGGCTGATATTTTGGGTTCGGGCAGTTATTCCAGAAATCGGCGGTGTCGCGGTATTCTTGATGAAACCGAGGATGGCCCTCTTCCGGTTCAAGTGTTTTCCAGTAAAATGCGATGGTCGCAGAATTAAACAATGTGCCGAAAAGCTCTTTGTATTTGCAATTTCGCTCATCGGTGCCGAGTTGATCAAAGTTAAAAATGTGAGCGCCAAAAATGAATTCGCTCTTTGTTTGTTCTATTTTGACTGTAGTTCCGGCAAGAACACCATCGAGCTTGAAACTTCCGTTCGCTTTTCGATTCGTTTCAATATTTTGGTCAATTTGATCCTGAACTTCGTTATTCCAAAGTTCTAAATATTCCTTGCTTACAAAATTTTTGCAGGCCTCGATGGAAAAGTCTTTTTGTTTCTTCATTTTTGTACTCATCTTTTCATTCTGGATGTTTGTTGAATTAAAAAATTGTTTTTGTAAAGAATACGATGATTGGCTGTATGAAAAAATCTATTTCATATATTGAAAATAATATTTCTATTATGAATAATAATGTACCATTAAATATTTTTTTATCAAATAGAGAAAAGACATTTATGCTCCTTTTTTAAAAAGTTTTATTGGGCATGGAGTCCTTTTGATTGTTTTTTTGTGTGGAATAAAAAGACGGTATTACTGAAAGATCAAACGCGATTCCATAAGTTATAAGGTGATATTACAAATTTTTTTTATGAGGTTTCTGGCAGTCTTTTTTGTCTAGGGGTTTAAGATAGGTCAGTTTTATTTTACGTAGATTCATGGAGAGGGCGTGTTGATTTTGAGTGATAGTTGTTGTGTGACAGCTCAAGAAATGTTCTCCAGTATATTTTAGATCGAGTTCTCCGATTGTGGTTTCGCCGGCGGCGTAGCAGGGTGAGAAAAGGGTCTTCGTTTTTTTTAGTTCGCAAAGCAACGCGATGTTTTCTGGCTGCCAGCGAATTTCAATTGTGCGTTCTCCGGTCCAGGGGGCATTGTATGTTGCTTGGCACGTTATGAGGTCTACGCGATATCTTCCGGTTGTTCGTACATGGATGGGCCATGTTAGCAGATCGGAAGAATTATGCCATGACGATGCGGTGCCATCCTGTTCGAGTTTTATGTGAGCAGATATTTTTTCAATTTCGGCAGCGGCACTTAGTTGTATTTTTTTATTGTAGTAGGTTTCTGTTTTGCCATGTGTCATTTGAGCGGAACATGGAGTTAATTCCATGCCTGATTCTGTTAAGAAAAGGGTTGGTTCGATCTTCGGTTTTTTTGCAAATTCTATCATGATAATAGGTAGTAAACTTTTTTTTGTTTTTGTTGCATCTGGAAAGAGTGTCAGATCTTTTGACTGTTCAAAAGGGCATGATGATTTTACAATTTTTTCAGAAATGCCGGGGATTTTAAGTTGTGGTCGGAACTCTTTTAAAAAGAAATACAATCTTTTCCCGGACTGTGTGCAAAATCCCCACGGAAATGCTGCTGGGAACGGATTTGCGGTTGTTCCGACAATGGCATCGGGATTTTGTTTATGCCAGGTTGCCAATTCAGACAGTATTTTATCTGTTTCTTCAGGAAATTTGCCATTTTTCATAGGACCGATATTCAGCAGCATATTTGCATTATGATCTGCTAGCATGGCAAGTTGTTCGGTAATGTATTGTGCTGATTTCCAATGATGATCATCTATTTTGAATCCCCATGTATCGTTCAGTGTGATGGGAGATTCTACGGGTTTGGATGATTTTCCGTGCATATTCTGGTTATCTCCCAAGCTGCCAAAATCGCCATAGCCATTGCCGACACGGCTATTTACTGCGCAGTCTGGCTGCAGCGAATGAACGAAATTGTAGAGCATTTTGCTTTCTTCTTTTGTCATTGCCAGGGGGCAATCGAACCAGAATTCACAAATTGGACCATAATTTAACAGCAGTTCCCGGATTTGCGGGATGCATTTGTTTTGAAGAAAACGCGCGAAGTCCTTTTTTTTAAAATCTTGAAAATCCCAATTATTACCCCAGGGCATTTCTCCGACATTTGTGGGAAAGTTTGGCCCGGGATCTCGTGCATCGACATCATGCCAATCCAGATTTTGGGAATAATAAATTCCGAGTCCTACATGGTATTTTGCGCACGCTTCGGACAATTCTTTTAGGGGATCGCGATGAAAGGGCGTCATATCCGTAATATTGTATGAATCTACTGCAGAGTGGTACATTGCAAAACCATCATGATGTTTTGCTGTAAATACAATGTATTTGGCGCCGGCATCTGCTATTTTTCGAATCCACTCATCAGCATTGAAATCCTGGGGATTAAAGGTTCGTGCGATTGTTTCGTATTCCTTTTTTGGAATGCGAAAATAGGACTGTGCCCATTCACCGATATACGGAGTGGTTTTGCCTTTCCAGTGGCCGCCTATGACAGCATAGACACCCCAATGGAAAAAAATGCCGAATCGATGCTGGTAAAAATGTTGAATTGCGGTGTTTACACTCATGATAAATCTCTTATGATTCCATTGTTGATAAAAGTTTTATTTTTTATTTTATTCGGTCGTTATTCGGACTTTTTATAAATTGCAATCGTTTTAATTTAGGATGAAGAAACTGTGAGGCGGGACTCTTTTTAGAGACAATCATAGGGACAAAGCAAACAGGGAATTAGAGAAGGATATTTCAGGTGTTTTTTTTGCGAAAGTTCATGGGTGATAGGCCCGTATTTTTTTTGAAAGCATGGCTGAAGACGGCGATATTTTTATAGCCGCAACTCAGGGAAATCTCTTCGATATTCATGGACGTATAGAGTAGTCGGTGGTTAGCGGCGTTAAAGCGTTGTTTGGTGATATATTGTCCGAGGCTAATGCCGATTTCTTTCCGGAATTGTTGTCTGAGATTACTAACTGATAGATGTAATTTAGAGGCGATTTTAGCGTTATTAACGGGTTTATCAAGGTGGTTATGAATATAGGCGATGGCATCGGCAATATTTTGTGAAATTTTAGACTTTTGGAGAACGGGTGTGGATTTTTGCAGTGCTAAGAAAAAATAAATAAGGGTAATGGCGGCTTTGAAAATATGATCTTTTTGATAATGGTAAATAAATTTCTGTAATTGTTCGCGTGAATCAGCATTGATTTGGTTCAGTGCTGAAGAAGGAAGATAGGTTGCTGGCTCGGGTAAGTCAAATGTGACAAAGAGACGCCCAAAGCCCTTGGAGTCGGGGTGCAGATAGCGCATTTGGTGTGGATGTATCAGCAGGACTTCGCCGGGATGTACGCTGATTCGATTGTCATCGACATAGTATGTCATATTCGAAAAAGGAATCACGAGAGTATATCGGCCGTGAGCATTGGGGGATGCTTCCAGCCAATTATGATAAAAAATAAGAATGTTATCGGGCAGGGCAAAGTGTTCTGGAAGAAATTTGCCGTTAAAAAGATTTTGAGGCTCGGGTAATTTTTTGGCAATTTCGTAAAAGTCTGAAATGGTATTATTGGTCATAAAATTTTGGGAAAGAAAACAGAAGGTGGTATGGATTGTATGTATGTTACTAATATAAATCAATATTCACAAATATTGTGTTAAAAAAAACATAAATAAATTGTTTTCTTGCATTATAATAGAAAAAATAACAAAAAAAGTTTTCTGAAAATAATAATAATAAAGTAAATGAGGATAAAGATTATGGCTATTACCCAGACATCGGTCAGTTATTATGGATTTAATTATGTAGAGCATGCGGAAGCTGATTTTAAGGAAATGAAAGCGCATGGCTGTACCACCGTTATTTTAGCGATTACAGAATTTGATTTTGATTTTTGGCGTCCGAATATTCCGAAGATTGTGGAAAAAGCGCATGAATTAGGACTGCGTGTTTTGTTGGATTCATGGGGAATTGGCAAGTATTTTGGCGGAGAGCAGACGAGCAAGTATTTACAGAACAATACAGAAAACCGTCAAGTATCGGCGATGACCGGTGAAAAGCTTCCATATGCGTGTTTTAATACGAATAGCTTCCGCGATTATTTTCAGCATTTTATCTTAACGCTTCTCCGGGAAGCGGGCGCGGATGGCTTTTTCTGGGATGAGCCACATTACGCATTTCCGAAGTCATATGCTTCGATTACAGGGGGTGCTGGCGATGACTGGAGTTGCCGCTGCCCTGTCTGCATGAAGAAATTTAAGGACTATTACGGTTATGAGATGCCGAAGATTATGAATGATGATGTCAAGCAGTTCCGTTGGCGCGAAGCACTCTTTATTTTGTCGGATACGAGTCGCAAAATTAAGGAGATTGATCCGAAGCAGGAAATCACATGTTGTGTGCATGCGACGCTGAATTCTTATTATGTAACGGAATATCGTGGTTATGACAATTGGGATATGGTTGCATCTTGTCCGTATTTTGATGTTTTTTCTACCACGATTATTGCTTGGGGATTGCCGAAAAGCTTTTTTGAAAGCATTACGTGTCGTACGGTAGCGATGGCAAAGAAGTATGGCAAGAGTTCAGAGCGCTGGCTGATGGGGTATTATAAGCAGCCGGATGATTTTTCGCAGGTTGATGACGTTGTGGATATGTATGACTCGCTTGGGGTGGATCGTCTTGGTACCTGGACTTATCGCGGCGGATACGGCACTGTTTTGGCGGCACCGGATGCGTTGAAGCTGTGGGATCGTATTGGTGAAAATTATAAACGCGTACTAAAAAAATAAGAGCTTGAATTAAAAGGACCGTTTCGTTATTCTTTTAGAGCTTTAAGTAAGAAGGAAGGTAGAGATGTCAACGTTAAATGATTTTGGTTATGTAGCGAAGGCCTTTGCAAATATTCAGGAAGTCATGGATAAGCAGGGTGATTCCATCAAGAAAGCGGCTGGTTGGATGGCGGATGCCATTGAGCAGGATAAGCTAATCAATGTTTATGGCGGAGGTGGTCATACGACATTGGTGATGGGGGAGATGTTTTTTCGTGCTGGTGGGTTGAGCAATGTGAATCCGCTGATGGAGACTGGCCTGTCGGTCTTTAATCAGGCGTTGAAATATTTGGAATTGGAGCGCTGCGTGAATTTTGGTGCATCCATTATGAAGTATTATGATTTAAAGAAGGATGATTTGCTGATTATTTTTCATAATATTGGTATCAATCCCGCGACGATTGATGCGGCATTGGAATGTAAAAAGCGTGGCGTAAAAATCATTGCAGTTTCGAGTTCTTATTGGCAGAATGAGATGCCGAAGGATCATTTTATTCGTCACCCATCGGGCAAAAATTTATTTGATTTAGCCGATATCTGCATTGATGATTATAATCCGGTGGGGGATGCGATTGTGAATGTTCCGGGATTTGATTCTGCCATAGCGCCGGTGTCTAATATTGTGGATTTTACGATTGCGCATCTTTTAGAAATAGAGACGGTTCGTCAATGTGTGGAGCGTGGTATTGTTCCGCCGGTTTGGCGCAGTGCAAATACGCCGGACGGCGATGCGTTTAATGCGACATACGTTAAAAAATATAAACCATTAGTAAAGAGTCTGTAAAATGAATATCAAAAAAATGAATGAGGGATTGGCTTTTCTTACTGAAAAGTATAGCGTGCCTGTCGGTAAAATTTTTATGGGTGCGGACGATGTTGTGAAAGTGCAGGATGGGGCTGGACAGGAGACCATTTTATTGCCGTGGCGTGTAGAGCGCCGTTTTGTGGAATTGAAAAAAATGGTTACCGGTAAGATCCTTGAGGGGGTTTCAACGCTGCGTTTTTGTTCGATTACTCCGGGTGGAAATTTAAGGAAGCAGTTAGAGCGCGAATTTGATTTGGCTGTCTGGCTCATGGATGTTCCATTAAAGACATTATTTGCGGTGTGTTCCAAGGATCTCAGTGCTGCCAATATCGTGGCAAAATTGCAGAACGATTATAATTTTAGCCTGGAATGCAGCAACAAGCTTCCCCAGGGATCGGAAGTGATTGACCGGCATGAAATTATTGCACGTCGCGGTGTTGCATCGGATCGTGTGGTGGATTCACAGGTACCGCAGTCTTCTATTTATATGTATAATGACAAGGGTGAACAACGCTACACGGATGTTGATTCTGAACTTTTTGGCTTGTCTACCGATGAGATATGGCTCGTTCGCGCCGCTTTTGCGGTATTGGATAAACCAGCGTTGTCTAAAATCTGGAATGCCGCTGCAGCACAAATGAGTGTTTATGCAAAAGCTGTTTTTGAATCTGACCAAACAATGCTTCCGCAGTCTTTTTAATGCGGGAAAAGAATAATCAGGAGTTTATAAAATGAAACCGGTAAAAATAGCAATGATGTCCTTAACGCATGGGCATACAAGAAAATATTATCAGACATTGCGTGAAAATAGTAAGCTGGATTGGGTGGCATCTTGTGCAGAAAACCAGGATGCAAAAACGGTGTACGAGCTTTATAAAACAGGTGTCCCATGCTATCTCAGTGCGGAAGAGATGTTCCAAAAACATCCGGAAATCGAAGCCGTAGTGTTGGCGTCGGCGAATGAAAAACATATGGAGCAGGTGCGTTTTTGCGCAGAACACGGCATTCATATTTTGTCGATGAAAATTCCGACATTTGATAAAGGCGAGTATGATGAAATGATTCAAGTATGTAAAAAAGCCGGCGTGGTTTGTCAGGTGGAGCTTGAAATGCATTATAATCCGGTTGTGCATCGTCTAAAGAAGTTGCTTGCAGATGGGGCAATTGGCAAAATTTTAGCATTGCAGGCAACGAATATTACGCTGTCGCCAGTGTGGGCTTTTCCGTGGCAGGGCGATCCGAAAGCCAGTTATGGAAAAACGATGAAATTAAAAGAGGGCGATCCTCGTTTTCGCGGCGGTGCACTTTGTGATCATCCGCACATTTTTGATCTAATTCGCTGGCTGACTGGGGCGGATTTTGATTATGTGTATGCGGCGGTTGCTCCGAATCTTCGCCCGGATATCATCGTAGAAGATATGCTTTTGGCGAACGGCAAGATGACGGACGGGACAGCGTTTCTGTTTGATCCGTCATGGTCTCGTTTGGAAGAGCGCTTGAAAGTACCGGGGCCGGGCTGGGAGATCTTTCCGAAACGAATGGAAGTGAATCTTACGATTACGGGGGAAAAGGGTGTTCTTGCCTGTGATTGCTTTGGTCCGAATGTCTATCATAATGGTGCTCCGCGCGATCGTTATGCTGTGCAGTATACGTATTTTGATGAGTGGGTTGGCTTGATTGATGAATTTGTGGATTGTATCCGCAATCATAAACAGCCGCAGATTAATCTGGGATGGCATAAACAGACGATTCAAGCAATGAACGCCTGCTATGAAAGTATCGCCAGTGGTAAAATTGCCCGCGTGATGGAATAAAGATTGTTCTATTGGATATGGGAAAAATGGTATTTTTCCCATATCCGTAAAAAAGACAATATGAAATTCCTTTAGGGTGGTTCTATGAATAGCATTGCAAAATACCTGAATCCGTGAAGTAAAAATCACTTCGTTATTTTCATGGAATCAGGAACCGGCATAACGTTAAGGGCAATCATGTCATTATTAAAAGAAAAATCTTTGTTTTGGTCTCGGTTAGGGTTTGAATTCGATCCGGCAATCTATGACGATGACGGTAAACTTATGAGTTTTGGAGAAGACTATGCAAAGTTTGCACGTTATCATGCCGATATGGCAAAAATAGGGATCGGTATTCATACAAGTATTCTCTTCTCTGGATGGGTTGATGAGGATGCTTATGATTATACATTGACAGATAAAGCCCTTGATGCTTTGTTTTCTGCCATTCCTGATGCACTTTACATTCCTAGAGTTAAGCTTAATGCCCCGATGGAA
>Ga0172377_10008780_pt1 | contig 10373 bp, 7 predicted proteins | sample Pumphouse3metaG_FD_119749 | JGI IMG/M metagenome (GOLD analysis project Ga0172377, IMG submission 119749) | Leachate microbial communities from a municipal landfill in Southern Ontario, Canada - Pumphouse #3 metaG | ecosystem: Engineered > Solid waste > Landfill > Unclassified | place: Canada... | reverse complement strand
TTAGCAAATATTGGAAAAATATATTGTCAGTCTTTTTTGGAGTGGCTGTATTTATATTTTGGGACGTTTTATATCCTTGTTACTTTTCATATCAAGAACAATTTCAATTATTTTTATTTGGTGGTAACTATTTTATGGAACGTATTATCGTGCCTGGAGGATTGGCAGATTATATTGCAGAATTCCTTACACAATTCTATTATATAACGTGTATTGGTGCTTGTATCCTTGCCATCATATTGGTCCTTATACAACGGATGTCATGGGTAATAGCAAAACATGAAGGTGCTGCTGATGAATATTATGTTGCGAGTTTTATCCCTGCTTTATTGCTTTGGATATATATGGGCGATGAGAATGTATTGCTTTCATTTGCATTAGCATGTTTAGTCTCCCTTATTACTTGTTGGGGCTATCTAAAGTTGGAGGATCATAAAATATATGGTTTGATATATTTGTTGTTAATTATTCCATCGCTTTATTGGCTGTTTGGCCCTGTTGTCTTGATATTTGCCGTTTTTGCAATTATTAATATTATAAAAGGGGCAAAGTCAAAACTCAGTGCTATGGGATACTCACTGTGTACAGCTGTTTATACGCTGGCCTGGATGTTGTTCGTATCCACTTTTATACAATATCCTATGTTCCGTATTTTTGGTGGTATCAATTATTATAGATTCCCGGCAACAATTCCTGATATGCAGATTGTTACGATGATTGTTTTGATTATTTTTCCTTTACTTGTGAGCTTATTGCCACATTCAGAAAAGCACAAAACATTGAGGGTAACCGCGTGCATTACTGTAACAGTGTTATTGGGCTTCTTCGGTTTACGAATAGGATTCAATACATTAAAGTATGAACTTATTGATTACGACTATCTTGTTCGTTATGAACAGTGGGACAAGATCATAAGTAAGGCTGAGAGGCATCAGCCAAGTACCCCTATGGGTGTGGCCAGCGTTAATCTTGCACTTGCTGAAAAAGACGTAATAGGGGATAGAATGTTTGATTTCTATCAGAATGGCGCAGAGGGTTTACTGCCTTCATTTCAGAGAGACTTTACTTCTCCTCTTTGTACAAGTGAGGCTTTCTATCGTTTGGGTATGATAAACACTGCTCAACGGTTTATGTTTGAGGCACAAGAGGCTATACCGAATTTCCGCAAGAGTGGAAGATGTACAAAACGATTAGCTGAAACCAATCTGATCAATGGCCAGTATGCTGTGGCTGCAAAATATCTGCGTATATTACAGAAGTCTCTTTTCTATAAAGGTTGGGCAAATAATATGATGACTTATCTATATAATGAAAAGAAAATCAACTCAGATCCAGTATATGGTAAGTTGCGTAGATATAGATATACAAAAGACTTTTTGTATAGTGATACTGAAATGGACCAGATGCTAGGATTACTTTTTGCGCGGAATCTTAAGAATAAAATGGCTTTCGAGTATTTGATGGGTTGTGAACTATTGAACCGCGATCTTCAGAAATTCCTTCAGTTTTATCCTTTAGGTAAATATACAGATTTCGACCATATTCCACGTAGTTACCAGGAGGCATTGGTATATATATGGACACAAAGCCACAAAGATTTTAATGGAATACCTTGGGGAATTTCAAATGAAGTAGCCAATGACGTTACTGATTTTGCACGTGCATATATTAGTAATCCTAATGATCCCTCTTTGACCCAAGGACATTTTGGTCATACTTATTGGAGTTATTATTTATTGAAAAAGAATAAGTGATTATGAATAAAATATATATTGCGTTTATCTCATATGTGATATTGATAGTTTCTTGTACATCAGTGCCTGAGAATGCAAAGAAAGTTGGTTTGTTGCCAAAGATATATCCTGACTATACAGGAGTTACTGTACCAGTGGATATAGCACCTTTGAATTTTAATTATGCGGATGGTCATATCGAATGTATGGATGTAGCAGTGAAAGGTTCTAAAGCAGGAGAAATTCATTCTAATGGAGATTTTGCCAAATTTGATATTGATGAATGGCACAAGTTGACAGAACAGAATAAAGGCGGCAAGCTCACTTTTACTGTTTGTGTGGAAAAGAATGGTAAGTGGATTCAGTACAAAGATTTTACAATGTCAATAAGTCCTTATGCTATTGATGAGTACGGACTGACATACCGTAAGATAGCTCCTGGGTATGAGGTGTATAGCAAGATGGGCATATATCAGCGTAATTTGTCCAACTATGATGAATCTGCAATATTGGAGAATACAGCAGTACCTGGCGCTTGTCTCAACTGTCACACATCTAATCGCACAGACCCGAAGGAATTCACAGTTCATGTGCGTGGAGCTAATGGTGCTACTCTTGTGCAGGTGAACGGTAAGCGCACATGGTTGAATACAAAGATAGATACAGTACGCGGATTGGGCTCCTGTGTATATCCTTATTGGCATCCATCTGGCAAGTATTGCGCATATTCAACCAATAAGACTCATCAGTCTTTCCATTGCGTTAAGAATGAGCGCATAGAGGTCTTCGATCAGGCTTCAGATCTTATGGTATATAAAGTGGCTACAAATGAGGTCTTGATATCTCCATTGTTGGCGACAAAAGACCATTTCGAAACTTATCCGGCATTTTCTCCAGATGGTCATATTCTTTATTTTTGTTCATCACAAGCTCAAATTATACCTGATGATTACAAGAAAATAAAGTATAATCTATGCAAAATAACTTTCGATCCTGAAAAAGGAACATTCGGAAATAGGGTTGATACTATTGTTAATGCTGCTGCGATGGGTAAAAGTATTGCTTTCCCTCGTCCTTCTTATGATGGTAAGTACATAATGTTTACTATGTCTGATTATGGCTGTTTCCCTATTTGGCATAGAGAAGCTGATCTTTGGATTCTTAATCTTAAGACTGGGAAAATAGGGCCAATAAGAGAGGTTAACAGTAATAATACGGAAAGCTTCCATAATTGGAATGTGAACTCTCATTGGTTTGTCTTTAGTAGTCGTAGGGGGGATGGACTGTATACACGACTTTATCTAGCAAGCATAGATGATAATGGCAACGTTACAAAGCCATTTTTACTGCCGCAGGAGAATCCATGGGAGTATTATGATGAATCTGTGTATTCATATAATATACCTGACTTTACTAAGACACCGGTAGATTTTGATGCAAGGAGTGCCAGCAATGAAATAATGTCTAATAAGAGGACTAAGATTAAAGTGAAGGATGTAAAATAAAGACCCTCCATATAAAAAACTTTTTATTTTTTTATTTCACCTCCCTGAGCGTGAAATCATTATAAGAATCTTATTATCAATGATATATCTACGGGGAGGTGAAATTTTCACCTCCCCGGTGTTTTTCCATATATATTAGCGTCTCATAATCCATTTTTATATTTTTTACTTTCATCATTATGGACTAAGAAAACTTTATTGGAAAAATAATGAGTTCGTACCAGGTTTTAATACAACAATTTTGTATCTTTGTACTTATTGAAGGGAGCTTATACCTAAAGTTGAGAATAGACTAAAAAGCATAACTAGTAAAGATGGGAAATAATATACAAGAAACTTTCTTGCATTCACTAACCATATCGCTAGAAACATAAATCGTCAGACACGGACATAAAAAGTAAGAAAAATGAAAAGGGCATTAGTAGTAATTGACATTCAAAATGATATAACAAAGAATTATAAGGGAATAATTGACAATATAAATAGAGCCATAGATTGGGCTGTTGATAATGGTGTTTATGTTGTTTATATAAGACATGAAAATTTATCAGACGGTACAAGGACTTTTAAACCTAATACACATGGGGCTGAATTAGTTCCGGATTTGAAAATAGTATCAAAAAATGTTTTCACAAAATACAAAGGAAACGCATTAAGTAGTGAGGAGTTCGCAGACTTTATTAATAAAAATGGAGTAGATGAATTCTACATAACAGGAGCTGATGCGATTGCTTGTGTCAAGTCAACTTGTTATAACTTGACTAAGGCAAATTATACAGTAAATGTCTTATCAGATTGCATTACGAGTTATGATAAAAAGAAAATAGACGAAATGATTCGTTATTATGAAAGTAAAGGCTGTAAAATAATTAGTTTGAATGAACTATCATGACAACAGAGACAGAAATAAAATATTTTGAAGATCGAGAAGATTGGAGAAAGTGGCTTGTTGCAAATTTTGAGGCCAAAGGTGGAATTTGGTTCGTATTTCCTAATAAATCATCAGGCAAAAAAGGTATTACATACAACGATGCTGTTGAAGAAGCCCTTTGTTTCGAATGGATTGACAGTACAGTTAGATCGCTTGATCAAGAACATAAAATTCAGCATTTCACGCCTAGAAATCCTAAAAGCGGATACTCCCAAGCCAATAAAGAAAGACTTAAATGGTTATTGGAAAATAAAATGATATATCCTAAATTTGAGGATAAAATACGAAAGATCTTGTCTGTCCCTTTTGTCTTTCCTAATGATATAATAGATAGATTGAAAGAAAATGAAATGGTCTGGAAAAACTATCAACACTTTTCAGATGGATATAAACGTATTCGAATTGCATATATTGAAGCAGCAAGGAAACGACCGGAAGAATTTGAAAAGAGGTTAAACAACTTTATCCATAAAGTAGAAGATAATAAAATGATAAAAGGATTTGGTGGAATTGAGAAATATTATTAATCCCAATAAAATTCAGGCACCTAATAATTGTTATTATTGCAAGTGCGCTGCAATAGTTGATCACTAACAATGTTATAGCTATAAGAATACTTACTAATTTAATTTGAATTGGTCATCAATCTAACTTGGATTTGTAACCAATCTAACTTGAATTGGTCTTTAAGTCAAGTCGATTTAGCCTGTAATATGTATGCTTTTATGGTATGATATATTATCAGGTGTAATGAAATAAAAACGGGGAGGTGAAAATTTCACTTCCCCTGAGATAAATATTTGATATGAAGGCTGTTACGATGTTTTATACCAGAGGGAGGTGAAATCGCTTTCTTTTTTGATAAATAGTAGATACTGGCTATTTGAATTTCTCTGATTTTTTATCCATTAGTCTCTGTACATCAACAGCATTAAAAGGTATCTTACCTTTGCTGAGTTCTGGGATATTGAACGATTTTAGGTTGAGGTCGTAGAAACTAGGGCCGCTCTGTGGTAGAACGAATGGCTTATGCGCTTTTCCATTGCGGTCTATGTAGCAAAAGTATGGTTTGCCATATAGACCATCATCACGCTTGCTTGCAAATACAAACCAACGGCTGTTAGACGACCAACTGTGATATGTGTCAGAGCGGTTGGAATTGACGATAGCCAGAGTATCTATTTGTCTGGTCTTGAGATTCATCATCTGTAAGTCTGCCTCTCTGTGCCAGATAGGGAAAGTACCATAATCGGCTACTGTATAGAGTATGTATTTCCCGTCGGGAGATACCCTTGGATGGCATACAGAACGCTTACTGCTATTATATGGTGCTCCCTTTGCATTAGCATTAAATATAGTATCCACCTTTTGTCCTATCTTTCCATTGTTTTCATTAAAAGTAGTACGGCACAAACTATACTTCAGTTTTTTGATATCCTCAGGCAGTTTTACACTTTTAGCTGAACAAAAATAAATATATTTGCCATCTGGTGAAAAAGTTGGAAATGTTTCCAAAACAGTAGAGTCACATAGATTCTTTTGCGTGAATATAACATTTTTATCTAAGTCGGCTATATAAACATCTGATTTGCTGTCGAAGACTTCTAGTCTCTTGCTGCCTTGCGCATGGAAGGCTGGAATTATGATGTTGGTGGAAAAGACAATATAACGGCCTGTATGATTGAATCCGGCATAGACGCTAGAGGATATCATCCCGGCTTTCTTTAAATCAAGTTTGCGGAGTTCTCCATTGCGGTTTAATACTGCACCTCCATTCTTGCCTCTTACATACATCATAGAGAGATTAGGGTTCTGATTGCCAACGATATGGCAGTTCATACAACTGTTGTTGACCAGATTATGGTCACAAAGAGCGCTCTCGTCGAAGTTCTCCACGCAGCGTTGGTGTATTTGCAGGTTATTGAATATTTCGTAATCCGGTTCTATCAGTCTGTAAGTGAGATAAGAGTCTATGCTGTCTTTTACGATCTGCCATTTGAAGGAATTATATCCTACCCATTTGTCTCCTTCCCGTGCAATTACCTTTACGTCTAAAGTCTTTCCGGAGTTTTCTTTGGTAAAGTCTTTCCATGAACTCATATCAAACGTCACCTTATTGCCATCACCGCTATACAGTTCTTTGCCGCCGACAATCACCTTTACACCATCGGCATTGTTACGCAAAAGAAAATTGAGAGGGGCGATATTTACCGGAATAGTTATATCCATATAGTCGGGATACATAGGTACCGGATTTTTAGACTCTATCAAAGGTAAATCTTTGCAGGATACAATTGTGCATATTGCAGCAAGAAAAAATAATATTTTTTTCATATCCGTTATTTATTAGGATTATTCTGGTTGTAGAAATCAACTGCCTGGCGATACAGCTGAGGTTCGTTTTTTCGCTTCTGCAAAGCGTAATATTTGTTGTAGTCATCCATGAATACTCCTATTTGGCGTGCCATCAAGTCACTGCACAGCAGATAGTCGAGAGCCACGGCGTTTCTGGGGTTAGACTGGAGTAGTTCTAAGAGCACCTCACGGCAGTTGTCTGTCAGTCTTAGCGTATCAGTTTTGTTCACGAATTTCCGTTTTTTTGCTATCTCCATTTTTACCTCAGCTGTTTGCATTCCAGGTGTATGCTTTGCCGCCCACTTTTTGTATACAATAGTATTGTCTAGTATGCGCAGATACTTCATTGCGGCAGGTATATCATTGTTTACAAGATTAGCTTCAGCAAGTCTTTTTATCATCCTTACATTACGATTATTTGCAGAAAAAACGTTTGCCATCATTGCAGCACGTTCTGTTAGGGTCATATCTCCAAGCGTATAGTAAAGCTCATTCATCATTTTGATAATTATTAGAGGTGTGTTTGGACCAATATGATAGAAAGTACCTAGATTAGTCGGATTAGCAAGGTCAAAACTATTAGCTAGCAATCCTTGATGGGCTAAGGTAAGATTATAGAAAAAGCTAATTTGTTCGGGTATAGAATCCATTCTGCTGCATGCTATCAGCACCTTGTTATAATGGCCAAAATAATATTCATTGTCAATCATAAGATAACGTTCTAAATCCATCTCAGGCTTTTTAAGTTCTCCAAGTCCGGGATAGGTTAAGTTATTATTATCATTTAACAAGTATAGATTTTGAGTGAAATGTATACAAATCGTAAATATCGGGATATAACAGAATCTCATAATTGCAATCTTTATGTTAGTGTGCTTCCACCCACTCATAATTGCAAGAATAATGAAAATAATCCATCCATATCCGAACATCCAATACGATATTGCAGAAGAAACTATTATTACTATCTCATTTAGAAACTTCCATTTATTTATTCTTGGTATGAAGCTAACTAAGTAAAATATTGTAGCTCCACCTATTATCGCAATTGTTGAAGCTAATCGAAATTCAGCTTTGAAATGGCATATGATTTCCAGGATCATAGCTATAATTGCTATAATAAATGATACATTAATGCTTAATCCTGCTTTTTGAAGGGATCTTCTTATTACATCTCCCATCGTAAGTAGAACTATTGTAAGTATTAAGGCTCCAGCGTATAAGTAATAATAAAATTGGGTTAGAAAATCACCTATAAGGCATGCTGCCCAGGCAGGCTTTGAAAAATATTCTGCTACATAGTTCCATGACATCAAGAATATCTGATTCTGTTCTTTATAAAAGAAATGGTATGAGTAGTAGTTTTGAAAAAACACATAGCAAACGATGGCTAATATTACTATAATTATGTAATATGGATTTATTATTTTAGAATTTAATTTAAAATGTTTCATTTCTTGCCTGTCATACTGGATATAAATTTACTAATTGTGGATTTCTTGTCAGAATGTATAATTCTTAAAGTAATAGAATCTGCATATTCTTTTGCAGAATTTGCCTTATTTATTGCATTTTCAAGATCTGTTCCCTTTTTGCCCTTTGTCTTAGCTTTTTGCATTTTCGCAAAATAGAGATTACTATTCATGATGGCATCTTTCCATTGTTGCATTAATTTATTTTGAGGAGTTCCGCCTCCAATACTATTTGTGTCTAACTTTACTGTTATAATGCCTTTTTCTGTTATAACAAGTAATTCTTGTAATTTAAGCCTTAGTATGGGCCTTAATCTTATAATGCTTACTCTTTCCGTATCTCCTTTGAATGTAAATTTGCCATTCGATATTATTGTTGAATCAACATTTGAGGGATTATCGTTAATAACAGGTACTAGGTATACCTTCTCTCCATCATATTTATTTGATGGAACAGTACCGTTGATTACAAACTTATTTGTATTGTTGCTTGCACAGGATATAATTAGTATCGAAGCAAAGAATAAGAGTGCCTTTTTCATTTTGTATTTTCAGTTTAGATTATTGTTGCAAAGATAAAATAAATAGCTAAAAATACAAAATAAAAGAGGCGCTTTTTATTAATTGAATTTATGCTCTGATACTATGTTTGCAAATTATGATATTATATTGTTTTGGATGCCACACATTCCATTTCAATAAGCCATTCAGGGCGACAAACATTCGCTTCAACTATTATATACGGAATGTCTTTATAAACGTTATCCATAAATGTAGATACACATTGATAATCTGAAATGTCCCTAAGATATATGATAAAGTATTTAATATCTTTCATAGTCGCACCACCATCTTTAAGCAGAGCTCCGATATTCTCAAGTAACCTTCCTGTTTGTCTTATCACATCTCCTTTGTACATTACCATTCCATTCTTGTCTATGCTAGCAGTCCCTGATATGAAAAATGTTTCAGTATTGTCAGTATGAATACGTACACCTCTCTCAAAGGCAACTCCATATTCGTGAGTTGGATTAAGATGATCAAGTGCTTGAAGATATTTTTTATCCTTTTCTTCAATTCTGGGGTAGGTAAGAAAATCCATCGCAACTGCAGCGTCACGTATTTGTGAACGCCCACCTATCCCCGTACTTGCTATATAATGAGTATCAGAGGTCAGACCGTATTTATCAAACACATCGTTACGGGCATTTACCACATCAGCATAATTGTTGTCAATGTCATTTACATATATCCAAGTACGTATACAGTTTTGGTTCATAGTCATGCCAGAACCTTCAATGGATTTTAGATACTTATCGAATAGTAGACGCGTTTGTGTATAAGTGTCTATCCCTGTTGATTCTTCCGCTTTTAATCTGAAACTATTGAAGATGAAAGGACACCTTGCTTCTGAGGTCTTGATGAGAACAGATATTTTAGATCTATTCAGCGGTGCTTGTTCCACTATAGTGTGTGGAATCTTTGAAATAATATCAATATATAGTTCAGATTCTATTAATTCCTGATATTGGTTTTGGGCATCACTTAGAAACACTTTACAATATTGGAAATTTCTGCCTTCTAGTTTTTCCATATCTACGAAATCTCCAACTGTCATATAAAGGCAAGCTAGCCTCTCTAAAAATAGCCCTTTATTGTTGGCTGATATAATCTTATATTTATCCATGGTAATTTATTTCTTGTCTGCAAATATACAATATTACTTTGATATTTATGTAGAATATTATAAAGAAAAATCCTATTATACCTACATTTGAGTATATATTTACATTGCTAATAAAACATATATGGACATCTCAAATAGATGAGACGCCCATATAATTCTTTCTTTTATTAGTTGTCTTTACAGACTTTCCAACATACGTTTAATAACTACTGATGCAGATATCTCACGATTGGCTGCTTCGGGAATAACAAGTGATTGCTTGCTCTCTATTACATCGTCTGTAACTATAAGCCCGCGACGTACAGGCAGGCAATGCATGAAGTATGCATTATTTGTCCACTCCATGTGCTTCGTATCTATCGTCCAATTCATATCCTTGCAGATTATCTTGCCATATTCGGCTAGATTACTAACACCTGGACAACTCCAGTTCTTCGCATAGACAAAATCTGCGCCATCAAGAGCTTTCTTCTGGTCATATTCTATCTTAGCGTTACCTGAAAATTTAGGATCCAACTCATAACCTTCAGGATGTGTTATTACAAAGTCAACATCTGCAGCATTCATCCATTGCGCAAATGAATTAGGAACAGCTTGAGGTAGGGCACGACAGTGAGGTGCCCAACTCATTACAACTTTTGGACGTTTCTTATTTTTGTATTCTTCTATTGTTATAAGGTCGGCAAATGC
>Ga0172377_10008774_pt1 | contig 10379 bp, 3 predicted proteins | sample Pumphouse3metaG_FD_119749 | JGI IMG/M metagenome (GOLD analysis project Ga0172377, IMG submission 119749) | Leachate microbial communities from a municipal landfill in Southern Ontario, Canada - Pumphouse #3 metaG | ecosystem: Engineered > Solid waste > Landfill > Unclassified | place: Canada... | reverse complement strand
TAACCTTCTCCCATATTTTCTCTGCCAAGATAAAGGGCCATGATGAATCCCGAATGAACGATAGCTAATACTACAAAAGATCCAGACATACAATGTGCCCAATGTGTATTGCATGCTTTCCACATTCCCGCGCCAAGAAGCAGACCACCTAGACTGAAAGATAAATATTGCTGAAATATTTGGTCCATCATTTTATCTTTGAATGTCATTTACTGAGGATCAACAAACTTATTAACCGTATCCGGTGACACTTTGTTAGGTCTTTCTGTTATCGTTCTTGACCCGAAATAAAACTGATTTGGATGCGAAATGAATATTGCTTGCATTGAACAGACAGTTCCTCTACATGAACGTGTTGACAGATCGTAACATTATCTGAAACATATGTCTATTATTTGAAAATTCAAGCGCTATAATCTAGAAACTGAAAAAAACTCAGATTTCTACAATAAAGATACTTACGGAATTGATCAACCGATTGTTTTCCCGATGAAGCTTATCTTAATCGTAAATTATCTGACCCTGATGACAGACAATCCTGTTGTCAGGGCTTTTTTTTGCCCGTCTCTGAAAAATAAAATCAAAAAAAATCACGTGGCACTTGCGGATTTAGAAAATTTCGTTGGATACGACTATGACAGGCAATGAGGCCTGCGGTTATCAACCACCCTAAAAAAGGTCACAGCCAATGAATCCAGATTTGATATTTGAAATTTCGGCAGAGGAATATCATGCCGACGCCCGCAATGGCCGCTATATGTGCATGCGGGTTGATCAAAAACAATGAAAGTGCTCCTTTCTGCTTCGCGAGTAATTTGCGTGCCTTGATCAGTAGATTGGATAGCGCTAGGCTACGACCGACAATTTTTTCACACAATTCAAAATATTTTTGATCAGAATCCAGGTCCGTCTTCCAGCGCCCTTTGCGTGCTCTAATCAGAGCCGTTTTCAATTCTCACTTTACAGCGGTTTCGTAAGCGGTTAGTCAGAACCATATATTAAATACTTCCTTTTGTATTGAATTATTTCATGTCATAACAAGAAAGGAAATTAATGAAAAAAACAGTTTAGCAAAACTTTGTGGAAAAGATTTATACAATTATTGAGATAGTAAATTAACACTCGTAAAATTAAAATATTGTAAGGAACATAAATTAAATGTAAGAGGAGCTTATCGATGGCGAAAACATTTAGATCCTAAGATTAGAAAAGAATCTATTTCAAAATTAGATATTGTTCAAGTGGTTCGTAACTCAGAGTCAGAATTTCAAGATTCTGGGGTACGGTTACCAATATTTACTCCTATCACAAGATTTCACACATTAACAAATTTACCGCAAATTATTGATTTGCGGTAAGAAACTGCGCGATTGCTTTTTAACTCTTTACTTAACGCCGCATGAAGTGTATATTGTGGCGTTTTCCCTTTGCTTGAATACCAGATGTCAGCTTATGCCATTGCCACGATAGATTCTTTGCTATTCATTGGTTCACCAGTGCGGCTGAGAATTTCGATGGCAGCCTTGAGCATTGACATTTTCTTTTGTTTGCTTTGCAAAAACTTTCCAAAGCAAAGCGAAGGGCAGCATTATAATCAGTTAAGAGCATTTTTTGTTGGGCAAAATTATTTAGACTGACAAGGGAATGGTATACGCCAAATACCATCCTTAAACCCTCTGTTTGACACAAAGTAAAGGTACTTCTGGTCAGGTGTGACTAATGGATAGTCATCCATAGAACCATTTGTCGTTAACTGCCTTGAAGTTGTACCGTCTTCATTAATAATCCAAATGTCGTAGTTGGCTACATTCCGACTGTCCTTGCCATCATCCGATGCATATACAATATATTTGCCATCTGGACTCCACACAGGATGCTTCTTCCCTTCTTTATTAATAGGGGTGTTGGTCAGTTGAACCGGATTTTGCCCAGTGACTGAAATTTTCCATAATTGTTTGTCTTTTCCAATGAAAACAATCGTCGTGCCATCCGGAGATAATTCAGGCATAGATCCTTCTCTAAGTTGCGTTGGATACCCGTTTTCTCCGCCAATCGACCAAACTTGTTCCGTGCCAAAAATTCTTTGTTTATATATAGGTTTATACGTAAAAACAATCATGCCTTTTTCGGCAGAAGCTTGATAATTCATTCCTTCTGACGTTTGTCTGATTACTCCGATGCCGCCCTCGCGCTTTGCAGGAATGCTAAAAATATCGGCGAAATGGCGTCGCATTCGGTTTGAATTGAATAAGATTGCATCACCAGTGCTATCAAAAGCAGGATTTATATCCCGAAATTGACCATTTGTTATTTGTGTGATACCACCTCCATGTACACTCACGGAACGTAATGTGGCAATTTGTTTTTCTTGTCCTCTTTCATCTTTGACATTTTCGGCAAGGGAGAAAACCAAAGTTGTTCCATCACGAGAGATGTCCATCCCAAGAATACTTAGATTTTCCCCGAGCCTAACAATGCTCGATGCCGCAGCAACATCTCGTTCAATGTCTTCTACCCATGCACGGACCGTCCGCAATTCAAGGGTGTATCCCTTTTCGGAAATTACTTCTTCTAATCTTGTGATCTCTCGCACAACTTCATGGTTGAGTGTAACGTTAACATTGCTTCGATAGTTATCCTTTGTCATCGTTAGCGTCTCAGATTCATACCCGTCTTTAGAGATTTTTACATTATACCTAGATGGCCCGTGTTGCGGAGTGTTACCAAATTTAAACTTATGCTTAACCATTGGAGTCTCCCAAACGGAAGAATAGCTCGGCCATTTTGGATCCGCAGTAATTTCCAATTTTGCTTCACTAGGCTCAGATTTGATAGAAATTATTCTAGTTGTTGTACATCCTGCAAATACTAGTATAAACGCTAGTATACAAAGATTTTTTAGCAATGAATCATTAATCATAATAGTTTTCCCTTAAATCAATGTGGTTTAGTAGGTCTTGCGAAATAACTTACAGTTCTTGGCCAAAAATAGAACTAATGTGAAACTGAAATGAATGTCTGTTGCATTGAACAAGTAGTTCCTCTTCCTGTATGTGTTGACAAACAGTAACATTTGTTGACAGATAGTAACATTTATTGAAAGATACCCCTATTATTTGAAAAATCAAGTGTTATAATCTATAAACTACAAAAAAAACTCAAATTTCTACAATAAAGATACTTACGGAGTTGATCAACAAATTGCTTTCCCGATAAAGCCTATATCAATCATAAAACATCGGACCCTGTCTGCGAAACTCGCTACCATCATCAGAACTCTTTTTGTGCCCTGCTCTCAAAACTAAAATCAATAAAAAAATCATTTGACACTTACGAATTTGAAAAATTTTATTGGATACGACTGTGACAGGCAATGAGGCCTGCGATTATCAATTACCCTGAAAAAAAGTCACAGCTAATGACCCCATATTTAATGTTTGAAATTTCGGTAAAGGAATACTATACCGCCAAGCCCGAATAGGCAATACATGTCGAGCCGCCTGCGGGTTGTTCAAAAACACCGAAAGTGCGCCTTTCTGCTTCCGCGAGTAATTTGCGTGCTCTGACTAGAGCCGTTTCCAATTCTCACTTTACAGCGGTTGCAACAGTCTAACGTTTATTCCTGTACATCCGACAAATCAAAATCAACGTTTCCATGCGGTTGGGATCGTTCAGAATTGGTATGTCAAAAAATACACGCCAAGCATACGCCCAACACCCCGCTCTTGTACTTGGTACTGGGCATACCCGACAGACACATCACGAACATAAATGTCGAGATAGTCCCCCATTCATTGTTTTTCTGTTTCTTGATTCCGGTTTTTCGAACACAAATATAGCATCGTTTACACTTGCCTTTATCCAGCATTCGAACCGGAGTTTCGTCAGCATGAATAACTGGACAGTTCATGATCCGTTCCACCAAGCGGGAATAAACCAGTTTTACGAGAAAAGAAAGGATCACTGCCCAGTCAAACATTAAGCTTCGACTGGGCATGATCTCATACCGTTTCAGATCCTCGTTCTGACAATAAAACGAAAGATAGTTGACAAACCTTTGTCGTAGATTAAATGAATAGAGACACTCACATCATAGTTCGTACAGTCGGAGTCTCCAGAAAGGACGTTTGGCAGCGTTCCCTGACCTCAATGCAGTGATAGCAGATGTCGCAAATTTAGCAACTTCGCGCAATTACAGTTTTTTCAGACATCACGGATACTCCCTCTAGCAACCTTCTGACAAGTATTTATGAAAGCAACCAAAGAACGTGAAGAAGCGAATAGAAGGTTAAAGCGGTTCCTTCGCCATAGCCGAGCTTTCAAATATGGCAAGTATAGTGTTATCATCTTCAGTGCCCTTTTAAATCAGGTTTTCTATCGACAGACCGAATTGCCTGTTCACTAATAATATTCAACAAAGAAGGGTTGAATGAACCACTTTTCAAAAAAAAAGAAAATATTTCTTGTAGGCATAAAAAAGCCCTGATAAAGACAGGAAGTTCCGCAGATAGGGTCCGATATTTTACGATTGATATAGGCTTTATCGCAAAAGCAATCGGCTGATTCAATCTGTAAGTATCTTTATTGTAGAAATTTGAGTTTTTTTGTGGTTTTTAGATTATAACACTTGATTATTCAAATAATAGGGGTATCTTTCAATAATTGTTACTATCTGTCAATAAATATTACTGTCTATCAACGCGTACGTTTCTCGTACACTGCTGTATCCTGAAATGAATATCAGGGGGAGAATTCTCATAAAGCAAGGCGATGGTCCGCAATCAAAGCATCGTAAAAACCAACCCACCCTTCTTGGATTGCATTGAAATGACGTTTTGGGTGGACAATACAATACCAGAGCGGAGAACAGGCGAGCGACCTGTGCTACTCGATCGCTGCGAACGAAGGGGAGTATACGTTCACCTCATCGTCGCTAACGGCTTCAGCCGAGAGACAACACACTCTCCTAACAAAGGCAGACTGGAACAAGACGCCAGCCTTCGAACGTGGGCGAATACAATGAGAATAACAACGAGAAAACAGTTACGTTTGACGTTTTGACATCTTTCCAATCTTCCACTCTCACAACAGCCACGATTTCTAGCATACCCCAAACCACTGCCACTGCCGCTGGGAACGTAATATACAAAAATAGCATCCCATCTTAAATATCTCCTCTTTGGGCCGCTGCACCTTTGCGAAAAAACTGGTTATGTAGACCACGCGTTTCTATCCGTCCATCATCAGCAACCACGACGGAAACGCGTTTTTTTATCATCACCAAAGCGGGAATAGACCCACCAATACACTGATTTTTATAAGTAGTCCGTAATACAAAATGGAAAACAGATAAAAGGAAATGACATGTCTAGATTACAAGCAATTAGAAAATCAATCATGGATACTTTAGGTAATCAACTTCTTTTCTTTCCTGAACAACCAAAGAATGTGCATATTTTGCTAATTTCGAGGATGTTTCTGCTTGGTCTTGCTGGGTTTCTGTGTGGAGCATTGTTTTATAGCACTGCCTTTGCAGATAGTAGTGCAGAGATAATTTCTTTTAATCCACCAACGGGGCAGTTGGAAAGAGGGCAACAGGTTCAAGCCACTATAACAGTTAAGAATACAGGAAACGATCCACAGGCGTTTTGGGTTGGGCTGAGTTTTGCTGGCCCTGGAAAGACTCTTGAAGACTGGCCTGAAGGCTGGTACAACGCGCATCCTCAAAAAAGCAACCCATTGCCGCCTGGAGAAATGGAGAATGTATCATTTTCTTTTATCATTCCTGAGTCACTGCCTAAAGGTGAATATAAGGCTGATACTGCTATTTGGGGTGGTTATAATTCCTCTACAAACTTGATGGTTGAGCCAATCTATGCAAAAAGAAGGAGCGTTGATGCCTTTGTATTGGAAAGAGAGGCAGGTACTGATGACTTGTTTCCTTTAGAAATACACAGTTTAAATGAGGGATATACAGATACTCACAACTTTAGGTGGTCATATAAGAATGACTCAACCTATCCGGGTATCCAGTGCAAATTGGAAAAACTTCCTCCACTGGGAACTGGAAGTGTAAGGTTTAGATTTGGTTTGGAAAAAGCAATTGATTCTAAAGCTAGAAAAATCCTAGGATATACTGAGAATGGATTAGGCAATAGTCAAATTGTATTCGTTTTTCCCAACAATATGTCATTTGATATGATAAAAACGAATATTGAAGGAGAGGTTAAAGAATGGCAGCAATTTACAAAAGACGGAATTGAATCAGTTTTTTCAATCTCGGGATTACTAGGCGGATCTTTGATTCCCACTGATAGAACAGAAGTCTTAAAAGAGCTGGTTAAAATAGGTTACGAAGTAAGTACAAAAGCCGGATTCTTAGAAGCAACTTCAGGACTTGTAACACAGGTGCCATTTTTTTTAGAAAAAATGGAAAATACAACAGTACTTTCCATCCTTTTCGATAGTGAGAAATGGGGGCAAGATATTGATAGTTTTCAGTCTTTTAGCATTGAATTTGACGTTTCTTTTTCTGGTGTTCCTCAACCATTTATAATTATGCCTGATATTAGATATCAAACAAAGGACCTTAGAAGTCTGGGATTTCTATATGGTGAAGGTGGATTATGCCCAATACAATATGTTACTGCTGAAATGGCGTATGCTACTAAAGAATATCGGCGAGAATTTAATATTTATCCTGACGCACTCGGGATTTCGGATGATTATTATGAGTTGAATGTTGAAAAAGCAGATTCCTTTATTTCAATCAGCATTTCTCCTAAAGACAAAAATGGCAATGCAGGTGCTGTGGCACCTTTTTCTCGGACATACCTTTCCGGAACTTCGGTTACAGTGAGTGCTCCTCAATCGGACACTACTGGTAAAACCTTCAGCTATTGGGAATACAACGGCAACCACTATTCTCAAAATCCGTTAGCTGTAACCATGGACAGCAAAAAAACGGTTCGTGCCGTCTATGTTGAAATCGATCCTTCGTCCCAGATAGAGGTCGCTGGCAATGCAAATCCTGATACATTAGAAATCTCAATTGCTCCTGGAGATGAACGTTGGTTTGGCATCCCTGTCCTTAACACGGGGCAGTCATCTGTGACCGTTGATTGTAGCAAATCTGGCACTGCTGCAAATTGGGCGACACTGGAAAGTTCGTCGTTTACACTAGAGAGCCAAAAATTCAAAAAACATAAGGTCACGATCAATGTGCCAGACGAGACGACTAGCGGTATGTATAGCCTCAATGTTAAGTATAATTCGGTTATATATCCTATCTCAATAAAAGTGGCTGCTTCGGGAGACGATTATTCTGAAGAAGTATACTCCGACAGCGTTTGGATTGATGGTGAAAATTCTGAAAAGAAATACACATTTAATAACTCTAACTCAAGTCACTCTTACTTTGATATTTCAGGTAAGTACCAGACTCACGCTCAAACCTATCACCGTCTATCTAAATCAGAGTATTTGAACGCTGGAAACTTTCGGATGTATGTCTACGTAACAAATCTAAATGCCGAGGCCAAACATGATTTGAATGTTTACATTAATGATAATTACGCAATGCAAATAAAGGCTGAAAATCTGCCACAGAATGCAAGTACGTGGTTTTCCCTGCCTAACATATCATGGTCCAAGCTTAATGAAGGGCAGAATATTGTCACTTTCAAATTAAGGACTTATAACGCTAATAACGAGACTCTTAGGTGGCGCATATACGATAACATATATATCACCACGGATGAAACAACATCCGCTTGGAGAGCATCAAAGTCTTTTGATTTTCCTTATAATACTTGGAAAGATATAGATGACGGCTATATGAACAATGCTAGGGTATACGCTGACATTAAACAAGTGTCGCGTACGGGAAAGATGTATCTATACAACAATGGAGAAGAGATTGCGTCCAAATCAATCAGATCCAGTGACTCAGGGAAGCGAAAGTACTGGACACTCTCAAAAAGTGATTTGGAGGAAGATGATAATCTATTTGTCATCAAAGGGGATCCTGACGACGAAACGAAGGTTGATCTGGAAAACATCAAACTTGTTGTTTCATTCAATAAAAATGATCCAGTTTTAGAAATAACCAAGTCTTTAAGCAGTGAACAAGTGCTAGTTAATGAGCAAGTAACAGTTACTGTCACTGTTACGAATACCAGAGAGAGTAGCACTACAGGGTATGACACAGACCTCAGGGATGTGTTACCGGATGGATTGGAAATAGTTTCTGGTAATTTAAATAAAGACTACAGCAAAATTGACTTCGAGGAAACGGAAACGAACACCTACACAATCAAGGGAAGTCAACCAGGAAGGTACATTTTACCAAGTGCTAGAATTGCTTATGAAAACATTCATGGTGATGATATTATTGACGAGTCCTCTCCTATGGAGCTTGTGGTTATTGCGGGTTCTCTAGAGGTTAGTGCCACAATATTATCACCGACAGTACTAAGTAGAAAAATTGAATATAATGTCATTGTGACTGAGCCGGTTACCTCCCAGCCAGTTCAGGATGCAGTAGTACAAGGAATTTTGCAAAAGGAAAACAATGGTAATTGGGAAACGGTTCAAACAATCACAATGGGGTGGTCTCCTGAAAAGAATTCTTATTTGGGGTATAGCGCGGATGTGGCTGATTTAGGAAGTTACCGTGCTTATGTCGTAGCTCAAAAGGATTTGTATGGCGATGGCCAATGCAGTTATGAAACATTTAATACCAATGACACCGATGACGATGGTCTCCTCGACACTTGGGAACAGGAACACTTCGGTGATCTTACACAAAGAGCCGATGACGACTATGACGGGGATACGGAGACGAATCTGACGGAGTATACCAACGAGACGGATCCCGCCGATGCACGATCTGTCCAGAATCAGCAAAATGAGTACCTCGACTTCCACTTTGCGTTGAATCGTACAGCGACTCAGACGAATGCATCGACATTTGTGCCTGACGGCACCGAAATTTGTCTTATTTGTCGATCCCCGGAAGAGGATACGGTATTTCAATCGGGAACTCTTACCAAACCAAGGGGAGCTTCCGGCACCAATTCCATTGCTCTGACCGTAGAGACTGATCACGATGGTGACGTAGAGGCCTGCCATGAACTGGACTATTCCACAGTCGCGGATTTACTGTCTGCATTTCCTGGTGGGGAGTACAAGATTGACCTCGTAGTCTTAAAACAGGACACAAATAGCCATCTTCGCTTCAAAATCAATATTCCGACATATACGGAGGACAGTTTCCCCTCCTATGTCATCGTGCAGTCTCCACAGCCGGGAGACTTTGGTGTCTCATCCACCCCCATGTTGCAGTTTGACACAAGCGCATGGGATTATTTTGAGATCGAAAGAACAGACAATGGAGAAGAGAACTACTTTGAATTTAACGAGACTGGATCATGCACGGTACAAATCCCGCAGGAAAACGCCCTGCCCATCAATGTTGATTTTTCGATGGAGGTCAACAGCAATGACTTCGGGAACAGCTGGTTGGGAAGTCAGACACAGATGAATTTCTCAACTAAGACCAACTTCTCGCCCACGGTAACTGGTCTTAATCCCACGCATGGTTCCTCCGCAAGCGGAACGAATGTAGTCATCACAGGCACAAACTTCGAGAATGTTAGTGCGATCAAATTCGGCACGATAGATGCCATATCATATACAGTCAACACCACCACCCAAATCACCGCAACGGCACCAACTGGCACAGCGGGAAGCACAGTCGATGTATCCGTGACAACCAGTGCGGGAACCTCTTCAAACACGACTGCAGACGACTATGGTTACGATCTTGAAGCCGCCTACACGTTGTTGGTAAATTCCTCTAACGCGAGTTCGGTGCCCATTTCCAGCACTACGGGTCATGGTGGCACAACAAACTACAGCAAGACCGACTTGATTCTGGGGGCGGAGGTAACTTTAAGCGCACCATCAACAGTTGGCGAGAAATCTTTCAATGGTTGGACAGGATCCGTGACGTCAACAAATGCGACAATCAACCTGACCATGGATGACAATAAGACGGTGACTGCTAATTATACCGATGACCCGAATCCTAACAATATCACCTTTACTTATTCACTTCATGCTGGCTGGAATTTGATCTGTGCCAAACTGAACCTTACCGAAGCATCCCAGCAAAAGCTACGGGAAAAAAGAGCCATGAAGCTGTCGCAAGTGGACAATGCTTATGTCCTCTGCGACAAACTGTCCATACCTGAAGCATGTTGGGTATTTGCACCGGATGAAGAAGAGATCACTCTCACCGGCACTTCTCCAGAGAACTTTGATTTTGAGGCCAGTCTGCACTCGGGATGGAATTTCGTCGGGCCTTTGGAAGACTG
>Ga0172377_10008772_pt1 | contig 10379 bp, 9 predicted proteins | sample Pumphouse3metaG_FD_119749 | JGI IMG/M metagenome (GOLD analysis project Ga0172377, IMG submission 119749) | Leachate microbial communities from a municipal landfill in Southern Ontario, Canada - Pumphouse #3 metaG | ecosystem: Engineered > Solid waste > Landfill > Unclassified | place: Canada... | reverse complement strand
TCCTTTTGGACATATAAGCAGATGGTTTTTCATTTTTCATGGATAAAAGTTCCTTACAGAAGATTTTTCATGAATTTAAACGTATTCATTTGCATTATTGCAATATATAGGGTAAATTTATTGTGTCGATTAAAGATACTAATAAATCTTTTTAGGGGGGCTTATATGAGTGAAGAAAAGAAAACTTGGTTGCTTAACACAGGAGATGATCTTTATAAAAATAGTAAAGACTTCTTTCCAATTGGTATTGATCCGGATTTAACACCATCCGACATTCCATCTACAATCATAAGTGCTATTGAAAAAGTAGCAGATGATAAATTTAAAGTTGAAATTATCTCTACTCTCAGAGGTTCTGCAGATGATAATATTTCATCTGAAAAAACTTTAACTTATCGCATCAAATATTTCTTGAGTAAAGGTGATACTTTCTCATTAAGATTCAATGATTACGATGTAGATGATGAAGATTTAGACACTTACTACTTCGGTGAGGATGATGATGACTGGGAACTTGAGAGCGATGATATTGACGATAAAGTTGTAGAAATCGATCTTGATGGAGCAGACGACGAAGAGACAGAAGAAGCTAAATTGGTTGAAGATTTAGATGATTCAGAGGAAGATATCTTTGATGATGAAGATGAATACTTTGATGATGAATTAGATGAAAATTTCTTATTCAGTGTTGGAATCCAACATTTCAAAGTTGCTGATATCAACTGGAACACAATGACTCTTGAATATTCAGTAACAGATGAAGATGACTTTCCAACAGAGGAATAATACAATTGATATTGCATGATTCTTTTCATGTGATTATTTAAATACAAACCAAGGCAATCTATTATTGGAGAGCCTTGTTTTTTTTGTCTACTCAGCAGTAACTATCTTAGGAGCGATGTATTTTCCTTCTTTAATTGTTGTGGCAAAAATGCTGTTCAGAAGGCCAAGAATAGCTGATATTATGAACAGCACCTCAATTCCTGCTGTCTGCCATATCCAACCGCCAAGAAGAGCAATTATTATGCTGATGAGATGATTTACAGATATACCTGTGGTGATTGTCTTTCCTAGCTCTTCCTGATTTTCAGAGAGGTCCTTGCAGTAAACAAGAGATGCCATACTGCAGAGTGATAGAATTGAATCGAGAACATAGTTGGCACATACAACATAATATGCAGTCTGATGGTCAAATATTCTATGAGCAAAGCCATAGAAGAAACATACGATTATAAGAATCAAAGTATCGGCAATCATGACTTTCTTGTATCCAATTCTATCAATAATCTTACCAATTAGAGGTGAGAACATTATTGAAAGCCCTGCAGTGAGTGCATACAGAAGTGCCATAACAGAAGCACTGGCACCATAATTCAATACAAGTACAAAAGGAGCAAATGTTATGAAGATCTGCTTTCTAGCACCATAGAAGAAAGATAAGATGTAATATTTGCTGTATTTTTTATGGAAGTATATTTTAGGACCTTTTTTAGGTTCTGAATCCAATTCTGGTATGCGGGTGACAAATACATACGATACAAGAGCAATGATCATTGCTATGAAGTATATAATTTTATAGGACTCAGCATCCGCTCTTCCAAAATTAAAATATGATAGAATCAAAAAGAAAACAGGAACAAGCAAGAAACCAAGAATCTGCCCTATAGATCGGTAGCCCGTCATCACTCCCAGAGCATTACCACTCATATTGGGATTTGACATTTCAATTGATAGACTCTGTCTTACCTGCATGCTTATGTGCTCACCAAAGCTGTTCATGACCAAGAAGAAAACAACAATCCATTTGTTTGTACCAAGAAAGGTCAATCCCAAAAATCCACATACTGAAACAAGAATTGCTATTTTGTAATTTTTCTTATCACTCTTCTTATATAACCATGCAAGAATGAAGATCAGAAACAATCCAGGTAGCTCTCTAAAAAATTCTATGACTCCTAAATCTATTTTGGATATTTTGATAATATCTGCTAGATAATTGTTCATTATAGCTTTTGCTATGCTATTGGTAATCCCAAAAAATAATGCCGAAAGTAAAAATGGCATAACATTATAAGAAGATTTGAAAGAATCATGAATTGATATTTTTTTGTTTATTTTAGACGACATTGGATATCCTATGAATAAAGTTTTTTCCATGATATAACCAATGTCTCAATAGCTCAATAACATTTGATGATATTATGTCCTAATTTGTCAAAATGCTGTTTTTAAGCCTCAGCATTTAAATTGGAGCAAATTGCTTTTAAAGAGCTCTCACCAATTATTGAATCGTCCTGCAACGGAACACTCACAATAGGTGTGTTTGGAAATATAGATTGAATCTTACTTTTCCATTCTTCATTTCCTTTTGATTTATTGATTGCAATTTTCCCCAAGCAAAGATGCAGCTCATCAAGTTGTTTTTTGATCAACAAGCTTTCTGAAAGACTCAACTCATCTTCATTCATGACAAGCACCAATTCAGTAATGGAGGTATCAGATAGCATTTCATTTAGCTTTTTGTACCTCTCCTTCATACTCTGTAACCTTATATAGACAGGATCATCTTCAACCTTATCTAGATTATCTTTTCTAATACGAGCTACGGTATTTTTCTTTTCAATGATCTGAACTCTCATTTCAGCGAGAGCATTTATCCAATTTAAATTAACCTGTGGAAGAGCAAGTGTCTTGAGCGTCAGAGCTGTGGGAGGAGTATCTATCACAATTGAATCATAAGACTTTTCTTTGTAACAGTCTTCTAAAATGAGAAGAGATGCATACTCTTCGGTTCCAGGAGAGTACTTGAGTATTGAGAAATACTTTTCCATATTAAGAGACTGCTGATAGTGATATACATTCAGCATTGTATTTTTTATGCCTTTTATATATTCCTTACTTTTTCCAGGAAGATCTGCTTCCGAAACATAAAGGTTATCAAACATTTTCTTTGGTCGTTTAGAGAGCTTTGTTTCAAATATATCATGCAGATTGTGTGCTGGGTCCATGGACACCAACATAACTTTTTTTGATTTGGATATTTGATTTACGGCCTCAAGAGATGAACAAGTAGATTTTCCAACTCCACCCTTTCCTATAAAAATTCTATATTTGCTCATTTACTATCTCCTATGGTTCACCTATGATACTTGCAATCTCACTCAGACCATTTCCTGTTTGAGTTGCTCTCAGTACCATTCTTTCATAATCGTCTTTCATCAATGGAAGAAGTTCCATTGTAACCGCAATTGGAGGAGAAGGCAGGCCTACTGCATCACCAAATAGAAGGAGAGTGAATGTGTGCTCCATCTCTCTAGCTTCATATTCCAATTGATCTGTTGCCTTATGGCGATTGGCCACTTCAAGCCCCTGAAAAAAAGCCTTCAATTCTCGGACTTTCTTTATCTCACTGAATTTTTTTTTCTTTGCCATAAATCACCTTATTTCTTATTATTGTAATCCTCTACATTGAACTCAACCAGCTCCATATTGACCGCTTTCTTGCTTGGAATTATTGAATAAATACCATACATTGCAAACAAAATTGTGACAGTAAGCAGAGCACCATAGATCATTGCATAGTAGCCATATATTGCAAACAGAGCTCCAACAAAAGCACTAATTGAAACCAATCTTTTAAAATTCAAATAAGATTTCTTGCTTATATTTCCATCATCCTTTACCTTTTTAAATGTAAGAAGGCGAATGATGATTGGGATGCAGGCTGAAAAAATAGCTGAACCAAAGAAACATACCATAGTCAGAGCATAACCAGCTCTAGTCAAATGGTCCATATTGCTTCTGTGATATAAAAATGTTGCTAGCAGAAGAACAAGCAGCACAACACATATTGCAATGAAACGATTTCTTAAAGTTTTATAGACATCATTTAGCATTTATTTAAACTCCTATTAAAAAACGACAACCGAAATGAGATATCTCACTCATTCCGGTTTATTTATTACAAAATATGATCAATCTTAAATATTAATCAACTTTCTCTTTTTTAACGATAGCAATAATACTGCAGATTCCAACATAAGCTGCAATAACAATGATTACCAAGTTTACAATACCTAGCAGTGCATTGCCCTTTGCAACATATGAAATTTCATTTTCTACCAATGCCCATAAAGTCATTACAAACATGAATAAAGCAGGAAGGAAAGTTGCAAGATATTTCTTACCACCACGACCTCTTAGATATACAGAACCAGCAAATAGTGCCAATGCTGCTAAAGTCTGGTTGTTTGCACCAAACAGAGGCCACAGAACTGTAGCACCTACAGCAGTGATCAAACCATCTGAAGTTCTTGGACCTGAGAAAGCCAATACAGCAGCAGACAGAACAGTAATTGCAGTTGCACCATATTTGTTTGTGTACCAGTGACCATTATCACTACCAACACGAGCTTTTGGAGTTAACAATTCTTGAACAACGTATCTCTGAAGACGAGTTGTGGTATCAAGAGATGTACCTGCAAATGATACTACGAATACACCCATGATAACTGCAGCAATTCCATTAGGAATACCCAAGCTCTCAACAATGTTTGAAGCACCTTCGATGAATGCTGTTGTTGGAGGAGTCTGACCATAAGAGCCATACATACTAGCCCAAACCTGAGAATCTGAACCTTGAGCAGCAAGTCCCAAACCAGCACAACATGCGATGATTACAAGAACAGCCAAAGCACCTTCCATCAACATTGAACCATAACCAACAAATAATGCATCATCTTCACTTGCAACCTGTTTAGAAGTTGTTCCTGAAGCAACTACTGAGTGGAAACCTGAAATAGCACCACAGGCAATTGTAATGAACAAGAATGGCCAAAGATTAGGAGCACCTTGTGGTTGTGTATTTACAGCAGGAGCAATCAAATGCAATCCACCGTTGAAAGGAGCTACCAAAACACCAAGTGTCAAAAGACCCATTGCAATGAATAATTCCCAAGCGTTCATATAATCACGAGGTTGTAACAATGTAGTTACAGGAAGTACAGATGCTATAAATGCATATATCAACAAGATAATTGTCCATACTGCAATTGGATCAAAGATACCAACTGAACCAACTTCAATAGGGATAAGTTCACCAATAACGACTGTTATATACATAGCCAATACTGCAAAGAATGTACCTTTAGTGGTACCAACACCTTTCTTGTAAAGAGCCCAACCCAAACAAATAGCAATTGGAATTTCAATCCAGAATGGGAATACAGATCCAGGATATTCAGCGAAAACAGCAGCCATGACCTTACCAAGAATAGCAATGAACAACCATAATTCAATAAATACTATTAAGAAGAAAGCTACTTTAATCTTCTTACCGATAACTTCAGTTGCAACTTCACTGATTGATTTACCCTGATGTCTTAATGATAAAACAAGAGATGAGAAGTCTTGTACAGCACCCATAACAATGGAGCCTACGAAAACCCAAATCAAAGCTGGAAGCCAGCCCCAAATAACTGCGATTGCAGGTCCAACAATTGGGCCAGTTCCCGCGATTGATGTGAAGTGATGTCCAAAAATTATACCTCGTTTTGTAGGTACATAGTCCACACCATCTTCAAACTCGACAGCAGGTGTTTTATTGGCATTAGAGAGTTCGAAAATCTTCTTACCAATGAATTCACCATAGATTTTGTAAGCCACAATATAACCTACAAAAGCCAATACCATAATTAATACAGCATCCATTTCTTTCTCCTTTTTTGGTTGAAATATCATTATCTCAACAAGTCAAACACAAGGCTCATCAAGAATTTTACACACATTAATTATCAGCAAAATGCTCTATTATTTGATTATTTTCTTGCAAAAATTCAAAAAAAATAACCAAGTAAAAACAAAGCTCAAGGATTATGATATACCTAGTTCTTTCAGATTTCAACAAAAATTATTGGACTTGAATGATGTAAAACCGATTAAAAACATATTTTTAAAAATACAGAGAATGAATGAAGTTCAAATTAAAATTGATCTACCACTCAATAAAACTTCACAAAATTTTTGAAAAATTCTCTGTAATTGAGCTTCGATTCAGAGCAAAAACCCGAAGTTATTTTATAATTATTTGTTTTGAAGTTGTGACCAAAATACTATCGAAATGTTTCAGTATTTTAGTATCTTTCATTCAAAACTTATTAGGTATATTATAATTCAAAATACATCTTTTTATTGAATTAGAAAAAATATAACAACTTATTTTACTTTATACATATTTTTCTATTAAGAATCTGCGTTGTTGCTAAAAAACTAAAACAATTATAATCATCAGCAAATTTCTTTAAATCTGAAGTTATTTTTTTATACAGATGTCAAAAAGTTTCATTTTTTTATCATCTTTTACAACGATAACATACATTTTTGCAACTATATTATCATTTTCATTCAAATGGAATTTGAATGAAACAAGCTGTCTAATTTATAAAATTTTACAAAAAAATTAATTACACACTTACTGTCATCTGTCCCATAAATTCACAAACAAAATGCCAAATTTTTTTTTTGACATACGGCATTGCAATGTAAAAAAAATATTTTTAGCAACCAGTTTGAGCTTATAAGCATTACAAATACTTAACAAATAGTAATTAAAATCTAATAATGAACAAAAATATCATCATTTTTTGTAAATTGAATTTGTTAGATTACAAAATATAGACTCTCTATTTTTTATTACAATTTTCAATTATAACGCCAAACTTGTCGTTTTGATCTTATTTGCATATCTTTAATGTAAGATTTGCATTCTATAACTGTTATTGAAAGCAAATAATACAGGAGTTTCATATGTATACTGGCTCGAATCCTACAGCCTTGATCTCACAAAAAATGATAGCTGATTCCTTTTTGAAACTTCTTGAGAAGAAACCGTTCAACAAGATCACAATCACAGAAATCAACAGAAAAGCAAAGCTTTCAAGACAGACCTACTATTCAGTTTTTGATTCCAAAGAAGAAATTCTGAAATTCAATTTTCAATGCGTATTCAATGAGTATAAGAAAAATATATCAGAGCTCAAGATCAAGGACTTGAACTCTTTATTGAATATCACAATTGATATTTTCATAGACAATGCAGATTTCTTATCAATAATAGTCAAAAATAATCTAAATGATCTTTTTGTAAGAATGAACTCTCAATTTTTACGGGAGATGGGAAAATATATTCAAGTTACAGATGAAGAGCACAAAGATTATGCCCTCTCCTTTATTACAGGAGCTTTTACCGAAATGCTCTCTCATTGGTTGGAAGATGATAAAAAACTCAGTCGCCAGGACATGATTGATTTAACTGAAAAGATTTTGAGTGGGAAATATTTTATGATGCAGACTGCATTATGATATATTCAGTGAATTACTTACTTGAATATTATATATAAGGTAGAAAAACACATAAGAATGGAGTAATATTTGATTATGAATTATATAGAAATTTGTCCCTATGCCGACCGCTGTGGTGGTTGTCAATTGCAGGGCGTATCATACAGAGAACAACTCAATGAAAAGATGGACATGGTCGAAGATGTCCTTGATTATTACTCCCCAATAGCTCCTATCATTGGTATGGAAAACCCAACTAATTATAGAAATAAATCTCAATCAGTTTATGGCTTGAAAAAAGGCAATGTAATCAACGGTATTTACAGATCTCATTCTCATGAGATTGTACCGGTTAAAGTTTGCATGCTTCAAGATAAAGAAACTGATGTTATATTCCAAACAGTCAACGAATTGATGGGAACTCTTGGAATTGAACCATATGATGAAGATATGAACTGGGGTGTCATTCGACATGTACTTGTTAAAAAATCTTTCTCAACTGGTCAAATAATGGTAGTTATTGTCAGTGGAACTCGCAAGATTCCTCACAAGAAAGATTTTTTGAAACTGCTGCTGACAAGGCATCCAAATATTGAAACCATTCTTCTCAATATAAACAATGAACAGACATCTATGGTTTTAGGTCCCGACGATGAAGAGATTCTTTACGGACAGGGTTATATTGAAGATGAGCTATGTGGTCTCAGATTTAGAATTTCTGCTAAATCGTTCTATCAAGAGAACTCTGTTCAAGCTGCAAAGCTATATAACATTGCCATGAAGATGGCTCAGTTGAAAAGCACTGATAAAGTTATGGATGCTTACTGTGGAACAGGTACAATTGGACTTGTTGCAGCTAAAGAAGGAATTGAACATTTAATCGGTATTGAAAATAACAAACAAGCAGTTAAAGACGCTGAAGTTAACGCAAAATTGAACAACATCACCAATGCTGAATTCATCTGTGCTGATGCCAGTGCATACTGCAAAACTCTAGCCAAAGCTAAAGAACATATTGATGTACTTTTTTTAGATCCTCCTAGAAGTGGAAGCGATGAAAGATTTTTAGCTTCTGCAATGAAACTTGGTCCTGATAAAATTATATACATTTCTTGTAACATCGATACTCTTGAAAGAGATCTTCGCTACATTGAACGTTTTGGTGATTATAAAGTACGAGGGATTCAACCTGTTGATATGTTCCCATTTACAACACATATTGAATGTATCGTGCTTATTGAAAAAGAATACATGTAAGGGTCAATCCTTATATATAAATAAACATAAAAGGACTTAGAATGAAACAACACATTTCACAGCTATTGCAATATACATCTGTAAGATTGGATGTTACAGATAAAGATGGAAAATCTTGGACTGGAACAGGTTTCTTTGTTGATGCTCTTGATGAATCAAAAAAGAATAGAATTCCACTGTTGATTACCAACAGACACATCTTGAAGAATGGTGAGACACTCACTCTTCAATTGAGAACTCAAAATGATGAGGGTGAACCTCAGGACAATGATCAGTTCAAAGTAACAATCAAAGATTTACAGAGAACATGTCTTTATCATCCTGATGAAGATGTTGATATCGTAGCAATCTCAATTGCTTTCTTATTGAACAACGCTGCAAAAGAAGGAAAGAAGATATTCACAGTTCCTTTCACTTTGAATTTGATTCCTAATGCAGAAAGTGAGAAAGCTCTATTTGGTTTGGAAGATGTTTTGAGCATCGGATATCCTGATTATATCTGGGATGAAACAAACAACCTCCCTATTTTCAGAAAAGGTATCTCAGTATCAAATCCTACTGTTAACTATGAAGGCGAACCAGAATTCTTAGTTGATCTTCCAGTTCTTCCTGGAACAAGTGGTTCTCCTGTTTTGATCTACAGCAACACAAACGTTGGGATGAAAGATGGCAAGATGCAGCAAGCAGGTCGCTTGATTCTTCTTGGTATTTTAACAGGGCCTCTTCAAGAGAACAGCAACTTACCAACAAACAGCAATCCTTCAATTGTTATAAAGGCTAGAAGAATTGTAGATATTTATAAAAAAATAGCAGAAGTAGCAAAAGTGGCTGAAGGCAAAGAAAATAAATAATTTCTGAGCAGTCAGATCAAAATAAGCGGTCAATTGGAATTTAATTAAATTTCAATTGACCGCTTTCATTTATCCACAGAATTATGAATTTATCATCAACGTGTCAGTAATTCTTGAAGCTTTTAAATAATAATTAATGTATAAGATTCCTAAATAGGATTGTTACAATAACAAACTATAAAATTTATTTTATATCTGATTTTCTATATCTCCTAATTGATCAGATATAGATAATAGTTTCATGTCCACAACCATAATTCTATCACAATGGAATCATATCCTTACAATGCATTGTTGGTTGACTCTGCGGTGCGTGTTGAATGACTGCTAATATACAATATGAGCGCCCATACTCATATTCTGATGCTGAGAGATAATAATTACAATGCACAATCCAAAGTTATATCTCAAGCTTACTTAATCAGCATCAAATCACATGAACAGGATGTCAAGAAATAAGTACCCATGCTCCAATAAGCATATACTTGATCTACGGACTCAAACAGAAGGACAGACCAATCTTACAAATGACACCTATCAAATTTGCATAAAGAAGAGCCACTGAGAATATTGCTATTTTCAGTGGCTCCTATATTAAATTATACAATCTATTTATTAATTAAAATTGCATTAATCTTTTGGAAGTTTTCAACTTAGAAAGATTTGTAAACCTCCAATTTCAATGTTGCAATTTCATCATCATTGAAGCTAGAAGTTATGTAAGGGCGAACATAGAAGTCATCTGCTAAGTAAGTTGTTACATAAATTTCACCCCAGTTAGAGATTGAATCAGCATCTAAATCATAAGTTGTTGTGTTATCAATTGAGATAGTAGTTGTATCTGAAAGGGAATAATCTGCAGTAGGAGTTACCAATAAAGTTCTGTTACCACCATAGTATTCATTCATGTACAATGCTTCTAAACTCATG
>Ga0172377_10008770_pt1 | contig 10380 bp, 8 predicted proteins | sample Pumphouse3metaG_FD_119749 | JGI IMG/M metagenome (GOLD analysis project Ga0172377, IMG submission 119749) | Leachate microbial communities from a municipal landfill in Southern Ontario, Canada - Pumphouse #3 metaG | ecosystem: Engineered > Solid waste > Landfill > Unclassified | place: Canada... | reverse complement strand
TATCCTGAGCAAACCCAAATACTCTTCGATGATCTCAATCTTACCTTTTCTGATGGATGGACTGCTTGCATCGGTTCCAACGGAAGTGGGAAAAGTACGTTGTTGCAACTTGCCTGCGGCCTTTTATCCCCAGATGGGGGAACACTTTCACGCCCCCAAACCTGTTTGTATGTTTCTCAGGGAACTGACACGTTGCCCCCTTCGTATGAAGAGTTCGCATTCTCCTATGATGCCTATGCATGCAGGTTGCATGGGATCCTTTCCTTGGATCGCCAAATACCTTTTCGCTGGGAGACGTTAAGTCATGGAGAACGAAAACGCGCCCAGATTGGGTGGGCTTTATATCAAGAGAGTCCTGTATTGGCCGTGGACGAACCTACAAACCATCTGGATGAGCTTGCACTGGATTGGTTGCAGAGAGCACTTATGGAATACAAGGGCATAGGGATACTTGTCAGTCATGACAGATACTTCTCTGATTTGCTTTGCCAAAAAACCGTTGTCATCCATGCCCCCTATACGAAGGTTTTCAATTGCAAACCATCAATGGCATTGCAGCAAATCCATCAGATACGAGAACATCAGTTCTCTTCCTATCAAATGAGCAATAGCGTGCATGCGCGTCTCGGTGATGAGCTGAATCGAAGAGCTGTAGAAGCCTCTGTCCAAGATCGACGCCGATCAAAAAGACATCTGGATGTGAGAGATCATGATGGAAGAGCAAAAATTGACGCTGCAAGGTTTTTTGGATCTGATGGAAAAGCTGGACGTCTCAAGCATCAGATGGAGAGCCGAATTGCAAGTTCTGCAAGCGTAGTGGAAAATTTCCATGCGTCCTATATACAGAGCAAGCTGCTTGATTTCACTGCTCCTGTTGCAGGTTTTACCGTGACTGGGATTCCTCTCAAGGCAGATATCCTGCTTCAAAGCCCTGCCTGCAATCTTCCATTAGGTCCTCATAGAATGGTTCACGCTCCCGTTCTATCCATAGGAAGTCAGGATCGAATAGGGATACGTGGTCCCAATGGATCAGGAAAAAGCACGCTGGTAGCACATTTGATTTCTCTCTTTGATACTTCAAGGGTCAGTATGGCGTATGTGCCGCAGGAACTGACGGTTCAGCAGAGCAGGGAGCTGTATTATGAAATGCTCGCCCTTGATGAAGAAAAGAAGGGAAGGGTGATCTCTTCGATGGTTAGGCTGGGGAGTGATCCCCATCTAGTCCTCTCTTCGACATTGCCCAGCCCCGGGGAGGTTCGAAAACTTCTCATATCTCTTGCCATAGAGGAAGATCTCAATGTAATCGTACTTGATGAACCCACCAATCATTTGGATCTTCCTTCTCGGTTATCTCTCGAGCAGGCTCTCGCTTCTTTTTGTGGTGCTCTCATCTGTATCAGTCATGACCGCGCTTTTCTTGATGCGTTATGCACCACCCATTGGCATGTGGAAGGTGATGCAACAACTCAGGATTGCTTTTTGGCCATAGAGTGATTGTGTATTGACAGTACATGACTGTCTGGATAATGTATAGAAAAATATCAATATGGAAAAAAGTTCATATGCTGAAGGAGGTAACGAATGTTCGATGAAATCACGGTAGCCTTCATATGTGTACATAACTCATGCAGAAGCCAGATAGCTGAAGCATTGGGCAAGCTCAAATACTCCAACGTTTTCAAGAGCTATTCTGCAGGCACAGAAACAAAACCCAAAATTAATGTTGATGCTGTAAGAATTGTACGACAACTATATGGAATTGATATGGAAAAAACTCAATATTCTAAAGTGATTGAATCACTTCCTCCCATCGATATCGTGGTGACCATGGGGTGTAATGTCCATTGTCCTTACCTCCCGAGCAAATATAGGGAGGATTGGGGGTTGGATGATCCTTCTGGAAAAGATGATGAATCGTTTCTGCAGACGATCAAGACCATAGAAGAGAAGCTGGAAGACCTCAGTAGACGAATACAAGATGGATCTTTACTTTTCAAGGAGTAACTGCGTATGATTGTCCGTTCCATGCAAAAAGAAGATTGGGAATCCGTAGCCGGCATTTATCAGCAGGGTTTGGATTCCAATATGGCGAGTTTTCAAACAGACTGTCCTTCGTACGAGGATTTCGATGCATCGCATCTTCATTTTTGCCGTTTGGTATTGCTTGAAAACGATGAAATTCTTGGATGGGTTGCGCTCACTCCGTATTCCAAACGTCCGGTTTATCAAGGAGTCGCCGAGCTTTCCATTTATCTTGCACAAAATGCAAGGGGGAAGGGATTTGGCATTCAGCTGCTTTGTGCATTGATTGAGGAATCTGAGAAACAAGGTATCTGGACGTTGCAGGCAGGTATTTTATCGGATAATTATACCAGTGTTCGCCTTCATGAGAAGGCGGGTTTTCGATTGGTTGGTAAGCGAGAAAAAATTGCTCAGGATCGAACAGGAACATGGCGTGATGTGTTTCTCTATGAGAGACGGAGTGACCTCATTTGAAAGGTGCAGAGCGAAAGGACCTCTAAGGAGAGTACTCGAGGATGTGGTTGTTGAGGCTGCTCCCTTTCTTCCTAGTGGACATTATTCCCAAATAACGGTATTACATAAGGGTACCGGCCTGGTATAACAGGCCGGTGCTTTTTTGGTGAATTCATTCAGGAGATTTTTTATGCCATCAATTGCTACGATTCTGCGGGTCAAAAAGGACGATGTATCCTTGATGAACACCGTGTATTTTGCCTTTTTTACCAGTGGAATGATGAGTACGCTTATCGGCGCAATTCTTCCTTTCATGAAGACAGAATACTCAATGAGTTATGTACTCAGTGGAGCAGTCATCTCTGCACATCAAATTGGAAATTTTGCAGCTCTTCTCATAGCTGGTTTTCTCCCTTATCTGATAGGCAGAAAGAGAAGTACCATAACACTTTCCTTCGGTATTGCCATTGGTTTTTTGCTGATGACTCTTACCGGAAATCCGATTCTTCTGTTGCTTTCTTTTATGCTTACCGGTGTCGGTCGAGGTTCGATGAGCAACATCACCAATGTAGTGATGAGTGAGATTTCAGGGAACAAGGCTGCTTCTTTGAATCTTTTGCACGCTTCTTTTGCTGTGGGAGCGTTCCTCGCACCCTTTTTGGCAATCCTTTCTACTACAATCTTCGGTGTTCATTGGAGAATAAGCGCTTGGGTTCTTGTGCTGTTTGAACTGATGGCCATATTCTTTTGGAGCCGTTCTTCTTTGTCGGGAAAGCCGCTGGAAAAAAAGAAAGACCTTGGAAGCGATTTTGCCAAGAGCGGTAGTTTCTGGTTGAACACGTTCATCATGTTCTTCTATCTGTGCAGTGAAGCCTCTATAATCGGATGGCTGGTGACTTATTTCAAGGATTCCGGTATTCTCAATGCAGCGATGGCCCAGACTACAAGTTCGGCCTTATGGGTGTTCATCCTGATCGGCAGGCTGAGTTGTGCATCCTTGTCGACTAAAATCAATAAGAACTTGCTTTTGGTTATTCTGGGATTCTTCCAAGTTGTTTTCTTTATTCTGATGATTACTGTAGATAGTATTCCTCTTATCTATATGAGCATTTTTGGTTTTGGACTTGCCATGAGTGGAACGTATCCCACCACACTTTCTACTATGGACAAACGTTTCAATGAATCTACTATCGCAACGGGAACTTGTATTGCCACTGCTACCGTCGGTGCAATCACCATGCCAATCATCGTTGGTGGCGTTGCTCAAAAGGTTGGGATCGCAGGTGGAATTGCCACGATCAGCATTGCACTTGTGTGCATGTTTTCACTCATTCTTGTAAAATATTTTATTGGTAAGAAAAACATTAAGATTGCTCAGACTACTTAAGTACTCTTTGACTTTATGCTACACTGCCTCAGAAGGAATTATTGATGATTAAACAAAATAAAGATATTAGAAACATAGCTATCATCGCTCACGTCGACCATGGTAAGACAACCCTTGTTGACGGTTTGTTCAAACAGAGTGGATTGGTTTCCCGTGATACTCAGGATAGGATCATGGACAGTGGCACCTTGGAAAGAGAACGAGGTATCACCATTAGTGCAAAGAACTGTGCAATCAAATGGAACAATGTCAAGATAAACATCATTGACACTCCGGGACACGCCGATTTTGGAGGCGAAGTCGAACGAGGGTTGTCCATGGTCGATGGAGTGGTGCTGTTGGTTGATGCTGCTGAAGGCCCCTTGCCCCAGACTCGGTTTGTTCTTGAAAAAGCTCTCAAACTTAATTTGGCTCCCATCATCGTTATCAATAAGGTCGATCGACAGGACGCACGTAGCGAAGAGGTCCTCGATGAAGTATACGATTTGTTGCTTGAATTGAGCAATGATGAAGCAATGTTGGAAGTTCCCGTTTTCTATGCCATTGGAAAGAACGGCGTATGTGGGACCCAACCAGATAAACTCGACGACAACCTCCATCAGTTGATGGATTGTATCATCGACTATATTCCTGCCCCTACGTACGATGATGCTGAACCTTTCCAGATGTTGGTCAGCGATCTTTCATACAGTGACTTCTTAGGGCGTCTTGCCATCGGCAAGATCATCAATGGTAGAGCCAACATGTATGATTCCTTGGTCTGCATCCAGGAAGGGAACGTACATAAGCCGCTACGGATCACGAAGTTGCAATCGTACGATGGCCCGACTTTTCACGATGCCACCGATGTAGCGAGCGGGGATATCATTGTTCTTGCCGGAGTCGAGAATGTATCGATTGGTGACACCATCTGTACCAGTGCCTACCCAAAAGCTCTTCCCCGTATCAGTGTAGATGAGCCTACGGTTGCCATGCTTTTTTCAAAGAACATCAGTCCTCTTTCCGGCAAGGAAGGTAGTATTGTAGCTTCAGCTAAGATTTGGGAACGATTGCAGAAGGAAACCCTTCGTAACGTTTCCATCAAGGTTGAGAAAAACCCCGATGATACTTTTTCCGTGAAAGGAAGAGGTGAGTTTCAGATGGCCATCATCGTGGAACAAATGCGCCGTGAAGGTTTTGAACTCTGCGTAGGAAGACCAAGGACTATTTTCAAGACGAATGAAAAAGGCCAGAAGACTGAACCTGTAGAATACTTGATGATCGACTGCCCAGAGGAATCGAGCGGACAGGTCATGGATAAGCTTGCCAAGCGAAAAGCTATGATGAGCGACATCACGTATTCCGGTAATGGAAGAGTGAAGATGAAGTTTGAAATTCCAGCCAGAGGCCTAATTGGATATCATGATGAATTTCTTACTGATACCAGAGGAATGGGCATCATGAATAGTTTCATGAAGGGCTATGAACTGTATAAGGGAGATTTCCCCGATCGTTTCAGTGGTTCACTCATCAGCGACCGAGCAGGTGTAGCTGTGGCTTATGCTTTGTGGCAGCTTGAAGATCGTGGCCGGTTGTTCCTTGTTCCTGGGGATCCTGTCTATGAAGGTGAGATTGTTGGAGAGAGAAACCGTGATATGGATCTCAATCTTAATCCAACGAGAACCAAGAAGCTTACAAACCTTCGTTCTTCAGGGCATGATGATGCTGTGACCCTTACTCCCATAAGCAAGTTGTCCCTTGAACAGGCCATTCAGTTTATTAAGGATGATGAACTGGTTGAGGTAACTCCAAAATCCATCAGAATGTGTAAGAAGATTCTTGATAGCCAACAGCGAAAGATTTTTGAAAGTCGTGGAGAAATTCCTGAGTACTTGCTTAAGTAGCGCTTATAGTAATGCACATATAAAGACCTCCTCGGTGTTCAACCAGGGAGGTCTTATTGCATTACCATGAGAAGGTGTTGTATCAGTCTGTAAGGGTAAGTACGACCGGGGCATGGTCACTTCCCATGATATCAGCTTCAATGGAGCTCTCGACGATGCTTTCCTTAAGCTCATCACCAACCAGCCAATAATCAATACGCCATCCAGCATTGTTTGCACGTGCATTGAACCGATACGACCACCAGGAGTAGGCGTCTGCAAGGTTTGGGTGCAGGTATCTGAAGGAATCGGTAAAGCCAGACTGCAACAGTTTTGAGAAGTGTTCCCGTTCCTGAATGGAGTAGCCGGCATTCTTCTCATTGGCCTTCGGATGTTTTATGTCGATAGGATTATGAGCTACGTTGAGATCCCCACAGATAAGGACTGGTTTGATCTCATTCAGAGAAGATACATATCCTCTGAAAGCGTCGTCCCAATCCATCCTGGTCTCCAACCGGGCTAGCTTTTCTTGGCTGTTCGGGGTGTAGCAACATACTACATAATACCGCTCAAACTCCGCAGTCACCGTTCTTCCCTCACTGTCCAACGGGTGACCGATTCCTGTTTCTACAGAAATCGGCTCTTCTTTGGAGAAAAGTGCAGTCCCCGAGTATCCTTTTTTTTCTGCAAAACTCCAGTACATATGGTAAGAAGGAGCATGTAAACTAATCTGATCTTCTTGTAGTTTGGTTTCCTGAAGACAGAATATATCTGCATCGCTTTGTAAAAGATAGTCATCGAATCCTTTCTTTTGACAAGCTCTCAGTCCGTTGACATTCCAACTGATTAGTTTCATCTTTCTTCCCCTACATCAAGAATACATGCATGCTCTTGGCTTCATCCAATACTTCTTGAGGCCATACGGAAGCCTGCACTTCGCCAATATGAGCCTTTTTCAAGAGAAACATGCAGAGTCTGCTTTGCCCTATACCACCACCGATGGTTTGGGGAAGTTCACCATTGAGCAACCTTTGGTGCCAATAGAGTTCAGATCGTTCAGGACACGAACGAATATCCAGCTGTCTGAGAAGCGTCTCCACATCTACACGGATTCCCATTGAAGAGAGCTCCAAGGAGTCCCGACGAACAGTATCCCAGACTATGATGTCTCCGTTGAGGCCGACGTGATCTTCATCAACCCTGGTTGACCAGTCGTCGTAGTCTGGCGCCCGTCCTCCTTGGCTTACTCCATCAGCAAGAGGAGATCCTATACCGATAAGGAAAATGGCGCCATATTTTTCTGCAAGGACTTTTTCTCTTTCTTGAGGGGTAAGCTCCGGATAGAGCCTTTGGGCGTCTTCGGTGTGAATGAAGGTGATCTGATCAGGTAGGGAAGCTTGGCAAGAGCCAAACATTTCACTGACGAGGAACTCAGTTCGTTTCATCGCAGAATATATTTTCTTGACGGTCTTTTTCAGGAATTCAAGGTTTCGGTCATGTTTCCCCATGACCAATTCCCAATCCCATTGGTCAACATATAAGGAGTGAATGGCATCGATGTCATCATCGGGCCGTATTGCATTCATGTCTGTATAGAGCCCGGTACTGCTCTTGAAACCCAAGTCAGCGAGTGCCATACGTTTCCACTTAGCCAAGGATTGGACAATTTCCATTTCTTTATTGCCAAGGTTTCCAATTTGAAAGCGGACAGGGCGTTCAATTCCGTTGAGGTCGTCATTTATTCCTGAACCACGAGGGACAAATAGGGGACTGGTTACTCGGCTGAGCTTCAAGCCTCCGGAGAGCTCGCGTTCAAAAGTGTCTTTGATGTACTTGATGGCTTTTTCAGTCTGTTTCTGTTCCATCTTTGGTGTGTAATCGTTTGGAAAGAATGATGGCATAGTCAATAATTACTCCTTGTTCGTAATAGAATATAGTATTTTAATTATGTGTAGAAGCACTGGAAGTCCACCTTTGGGGTATGATATGCTCCTTTTTATGAAAAACTCAATACAATTGTGCATGTTTGATATGGGTGGAGTCCTGGCACTCCATTCCGACGTTACTATGGAAGGCAAGCTTCTTAAGGACTTTGGTTTGTCTGGTTATAGCTCATTTTCTGATCTAGACCCAACACTTCCTGCTTTGTTGATGGAGCATAGCATGGGGAAAATCACTGAGGATGAGATGTGGCATCAATTCACCTTGAAGACCAAAGTAAGTGTTCCTGCACATACAGATTCTTTGTGGTGCAGATATTTCCAACCTGAGCTCAACGATATTGTTCTCTCCCTCATTCAAGAGCTCAAGGAAAAAGGGTTCAGGGTTGTTTGTGCAACCAATACAGAACAAGCACACTATGAGTATCATCGACGTCATGGACAATATGATGTCTTTGATGCCGTGTATACTTCCATAGCATTGCAAAAGGCAAAACCAGATCCTGCATTTTTTGAAAAAATCCTGCAAGCTGAACATATGCAAGCGAATGATGTTTTCTTCTGTGATGATTATCCTGAGAATTGTGAGGCTGCATCAGCTTTAGGAATCAATGCTGTACTGTATACTGATCCTGTGGATTTACGTTGGAAGTTGGCAGATATGGAAATACTATAAGAACGTCATTAAAACAATAGCAATATAAATAGGAATACTATCAGATAAATAGCAGTAATTCGAAAATTTGTTCAGTGAAACAACTTTGTTAAAATTTTTACATAAGCTTGTAAGCTATTTATCGTGTATGGTATCATCTGCATGCAGTTTGATTTAGATTGAAAATGCGAAAGCAAAGAGACGTGAGGTACTTTCCCATTTGTATGAGGTATGAAGCATTAATTAGTGTTTCGATATGCTCAAAGAGGTCGGTGTCTTGGATCTCTATGTATTTCTGATTTGATTAAAGGGTAGGGTAAAATGCAACAGCTTGAGTTTGATACAGATTTTCTTTGGGGGTGTGCTACTGCTAGTTATCAAGTAGAGGGAGCTGTCCAGGAAGGTGGCAGAAAACCAAGCATATGGGATACGTTCGTCAAAGAGCCGGGAAAAATTATGAATGGTGATGATGGATCGGTTGCAGCAGATCAATACCATCGCTATAAAGAAGATATTCAGCTCATGCAAGAGCTCGGATTTCAAGCCTATCGTTTTTCAATTGCCTGGCCGAGGATTCTTCCAGAGCCTACCGGGAAAGTCAACTTGGAAGGAGTGAATTACTATATCCAACTTAGTAAGGAACTCAAAAAAAGAGGGCTTAAAGTAGTTGCTACGCTTTATCACTGGGATTTGCCCCAATACCTGCAGGATCAAGGAGGATGGGCCAATAGGGAAACCGCTTATGCCTTCAATGAATTTGCAAAAGTATGTTATGCCTATCTTGGGGATTATATAGATCAATGGATCACCTTGAATGAACCCTATTGTGCTGCATATCTTGGATATAAAACAGGTGAACATGCTCCTGGAATCAAAGATCCTGCTCAAGCTCATCGTGCAGTGCATCATCTTAATCTTGCTCATGGGCTTGCTCTTGATTCGTATCGAAAGAGTGGTTTGATGCAAAGCATTGGCATCACCTTGAATCCCATCATGCCACGTCCTGCGACACGCCGAAAAGAAGATATCTTGGCAAGTGAATATGCCAGAGCATACGAAACCGATGTTTTTCTCCATCCTTTGCTCAATAAAGGATATCCAAAATTAGTGACAGAGGGGCTTGGTGTTTCATATCCTGTTGAATCTGGAGATATGGAGCTGATAGGTCAGAAGGTTGACTTCATAGGGATCAACTATTATCAGGAGGGCGCGGTTGCCTATGATGAAAAAATGCCGTGCAAGTATTCCTATGTACCGGTTTGGCAAAAGGTAACCAATCAAGGTTGGCCGGTTACTCCTTATGGATTGCTCAGGATTCTTCATTACTTCAATGCTGAAAGCAACCATCTTCCCCTCTATATAACCGAAAATGGTTGTGCATGCGATGATGTTTTGGAAAATGGAAGAGTGCATGACCTTTTCAGGTGTGATTATTTGAACCAGCATTTTGCAATATGTAAACAGGCTATCGATGAAGGGGTGAACCTGAAAGGTTTCTTCATTTGGTCTTTCATTGATAATTTTGAATGGGCTTGGGGATATAGTCGACGCTTTGGAATTGTGTATGACGATTTTGAAACTCAGAAAAGATATCCAAAAGATAGTGCGTACATGATTAGGGATTGTATAGCAGGCTATACAGAAATTGTATAAAAATAACCAATAAATATATAGTAATACTATTTAAAAAATATAAAAATGAGATAGAAACAAATAGATTAAATATTGAATAAATATTTAATCTATTTGTTATAAAATAAAAAAACAATTTATATGATAGCGAAATAAAACAAATATTGTAGAAACGATATAGAAAATCGTAGTAAATAGCTTAAAAAACAATAAAAACGATATAAGTATTAAATTTAAACAAATATAAATTGGGTAATAAAAAATATTAAAAAAACATTTATAATGTATAGAATAGTAGTTGAAACGATACTGAACCATGCTTTTGAAACATTCTATTCAGTGAAATTATACTTCAACAATGGAAGCAAGAACTTAGAGATAATTTCTTGGGTTCATGGTTATCAGTTGAAAGCGTACCAGACGAGTAAG
>Ga0172377_10008768_pt1 | contig 10380 bp, 9 predicted proteins | sample Pumphouse3metaG_FD_119749 | JGI IMG/M metagenome (GOLD analysis project Ga0172377, IMG submission 119749) | Leachate microbial communities from a municipal landfill in Southern Ontario, Canada - Pumphouse #3 metaG | ecosystem: Engineered > Solid waste > Landfill > Unclassified | place: Canada... | reverse complement strand
ATTACACTATGGTCTGGGCAATTGTCTTCCAAACTTAATCCTAAGAATTTACTAAATGATATCCTATCATTTACTTGGTCTTTTGATAAGTTGATCTATCTCCTCCCAATTTATTATTGAATTAATTTGATTGAAGAATACTTATTTGACTTTTCTTTTTAACAACCTGTTTGCTAGTCTTTAATGTTGATTTTTACCGTGCAACGGTCTTAATAGGCTAATGATGTTTTTTCGACAACAATAATTCTTTATCTATTAAGGGCTACGATTTTTCCCCTTATAGTTTTATCTTTTGCACTATTCTTATTATATTGTAATATCTTTTTTCCGTGAAAATATTATTGCCCAAGTTCAACTTATAAATGCAACTTTTATGGGGCTATGATAGTAATATAATATTAAACTATTTATCTATATCTTCTTGATTTATTGTAAAAGTGTATTCGTGATATTTATATATAATACCTTCATCTTTTTCATATTCTTTCTTTGTCCAGTCACTCTCTTTGAAGAATTGCTTCTGAGTACTATCAGCATAGAATCTATTCCATGCTTTTAAAAGAATACTATCTTTTGAATAAACATAGACGTTCATATCTTGGTCTTCATTAAAAAAATAATATAAGACATCAAAAGGACTTGTTTTTTCTAAAAAAAAGCTACCCTTTCTAACCGTAAAGCTACTCCCTTTTGGTATGTGAAAAACAGAATCTGCCACAGGGTTTCTTGTAGGAATTATATTTAATATTATATCTTCTGTTGTATTGTTCTTAATCTGATGAAGGGTTATACTATTTGGCGATTCAGTTTCTGGATCACAAGAAACAGAAGAGAAAAACACTATTAGTCCTATTGCTAAGACAATATTAAATATCGGTTTATAAAGTTTATTAAAATCCATTTTCTGTAAATTTTTCGTTAATAATTATTTGTTTAGTCGGATATTTTTCAATTAATTTTTGTTTTAAATCTGCATGAGATTTAACATCATCTGTCAGACAAGAAAATACCTGTTTCTTCGTAAGATGATTTTGAGATATTAACTCTTGAAGTATTATTGTCTTAAACCAATATTCATAACCATGATCAATAGGATAACCATACTTTTCCTTTGTTTGAATATTCCCTATAGAATATCCCCACATTTCACCTACACCACATATTCCAGAATTATTTTTTGTTATGTCTCCATATGGAGAGTATGTTATTATATAGCTAATATATTTAGCCCAATATTCACTACCTACATTTTTAAAATGACTTGCATGTGCTAATTCGTGATTCGTTGAATTATATAAACTATAAGAAGATGAAGAATTATTTTTATATCCAATAGTTATGTCAGGGGCAACTAATTTTAGAATAGTGTTATTTATAATTGTTGCTGGTAATCCAACAAAAATATTAAGGAAAAAATTACTCCAAGCAGAGTTTGAGTTAAGGCCTACAGGATGCCACACTCTTGGCAACATAGCCGCAGAGCTAGAGGTAAATCCATTAATAAGTAAAATTTTAAGAGATGACGGGGGGAGTGAAATGCCAGTATTTGAACACATCTTATAATAATCATAAGTTGCATTATTTATTGTTGATAATGCCCAAGCCACAGAGCCATTCGGTATATTTTTACTATAGCCATTTTTATTATGAACTCCCATAAGATGAATTCCATAAAAAATGGGATAACGCACAGTAAATCCTTTTGTGTTTTCATAATTTATTGAATAAGCAACGTTCATTGAAAACTTCTTATTAAGAGAGTAATATCCACTTTCATTTGTATAGCCTGAAGCCCACTTAACAATGACGTGTCCCACTACCTTTACTCCTTTAATAGGTTCATATATCCTGTTTTCGGTATCGTAAACTTTTAGAGTTCCTTTGGGGTAAACACTTGTTCCAAAAATCCCTTTGGTATCATCAGTTTTTTCTGAGAATTTTTCTAATAGTCCAAGTCTTTCAAAAGAAGCTTCTTCTAATAAATCTAACACACTTGGAGTATCAGATTCAGGTGCATCATCTTTAGGAATAAAACAATCTTCTAATTTTTCATATTGTATGTTTTCAGGATATTGAAAATCTGATGGAACTGTGGTATATAACCATGTGTATTCATTTTCAGTTATACTTGGGTCATGGTAATAGGAACCATATTTAAGGACTTCATAATCTAAGGGATAATCAAAGAATACTATGTCTTTATTCGAATTAAGCTGTTCTAATTGAGAAGTATCTACTGGCAAAAACCTAACATATACATCAGTTGTTTCCACTTCAATACCCGTAGTGTTGACCCCTCTATTTTTTAATATTGTAAGTGCCTCCTTCATATTTAAGACAGAATAAGGATTAGGTAGTTTTTCCCCTAAAACAATTTCATCTTCATATAAAATTTCTGATTTTGTATGAAGATCATTATTCATTTCGGATTCATCATTACTACAAGCAAAAAATAATAATAGCAATATTGCCAACATTAATTTTTTCATATTATTGTTTTGTATGCAGAATTCAAGTTTTAAATGTAACTTTTTTTCTGCTGTTAATACTTTATTTAATAATAGAGCTAGTACAACCTGTTGTTCCCGACGCAACATTATTTTCGCTGTAACTATCTCCAATACTTATTTTTTGATTAGATGGGTTTAAATTGAATTCATCATTAAAATATTTAATTTCCTTACTTAGAACATTATTAAACATATTTATAGATTCAGATAAACACCACTTCAAAAATTCAGAGAGGTCTTGAAAAACTAAACCTTCAGAATTAAAATTCGACCAAATCCATGGTTTACTACCTTTTTTAAATTTACCATCAAACCATTCTAAATTTTTAGGGACTTGATAAACTTGATTTTCTATTTTTATCAATGGTCTTATATTGTGTGTAAGATAATTCCTTAGTAATAAAAAATTACCTATATAATTTGGCTTTATTTCATTCTGTTGAATTTTTCTTCTGATTTTATCAATCACTTCAATTGTATTATAAAAAAGATGAGTTGATAAAATATAATCTATTTCTTGTTCAATAGGGTATTTCCCATTTTCCATTTTCTTATTTATATTTCTGTTATATATAGTTTGTGTTGTATAAATATTTCTAAGTAATGTATAATTCCATTGAGCAACATATTGCCTTTTCCTGTTTAATTTATTGTTAATTCCTTTAATATGTGCGGGCTTACCATTATTATTGCCTACATATAAAGACCAAAATTCATTATATGTTGGTATATTTAAACTAATGAAATCACTACATTCTTTTTCAAGAGGATCTCCATGATCTTTTATATTTCAATTCATAGTATTTATTGATTTATTTGTATTGAGAATATAGTGTCAATTATTTTAACAGCATATTCCCCTGACGGAATATTTGTAATGCTATAATTAATATCTCTTGGACATATACAATTACATGCTGCCATAGGATATTCATTCTCAAAAATGTATAGAGTGTCATTACTAATATTTGAACTTATAGTTATTGTGTCTGCACAACAATTATAATATTGATTTACTTTATCTATATATAGGGTATTCCCAACAACGTTATAACTGAATGAATATTCATATTCATTTCCATCTTTTGCGTTATTGTCTTTACAATTACTTAAACTTAGGATTTTATTCTTAGTTATAGTGTTATTATTTTCTTCTTTATCTTTACATCCAATAAATGTAAATAAAGAAACAACCATACATATTACTATTAATAGGAATGGAGACTTAAGAAAAAGATATTTTTTCATTGTTTATAAGGTTATAGGGTTAATTATTTTGCAAAGGAAGTAATAATGTTCTTAAAAAGCAAAATAAATAGGAGGTATTTTTTATAAATACAGATATAATATGTCTAAGGTAATATTAATTAAGGGTGCTTCATCGGGTAAAGGTTATGACGCAACTTTTTGTTTATTGAAAAATGGTCATACTATTTATGCTGCTTCAAGAAATGTGGAAGGGATTGAATGCACCATAATATTTAGAAGGAATATAGGATTAAGAATTTTTATTTTTTGATCATAAGCAGTATTTATGGACGCATGTAACTAGGATTTTAATATATAACCAAAGCTACTATTAATAATAAAAGCCCTCATTAATTACTTAGTGAGGGCTTTTATCTTTCCTTTTAATGGATTTAATTTTTCTACCAGAAAAATGCTAAACCTAGTTCTAAATTATTTTGAGAAAAAGGGGAGTCTTCAAATACAATATTTATATTATCCCCTTTAATATAATGATTAAATCTATAATTATACATTGGATATATAGTATATGATAGGGTAGTCCTTATCTTATGATTATTCCAATTGAAATCTAAAGCAGTCCCAATATATAGGAAAGGAGAAACGGTATTTAATACTTCAAAATCGAGATAATATGTTCTATCAATTAAATCTGAAGCATATGTTTTTCCTTCTATTGAATAATCAGGTTTATAAAGAGTAAAATTCAACCCCCCACCCAAAGATGTAATAAAAGAAAGGTCTTGAGACATTGGAATATTATAATTAAGAATAAGAGGTATTTCCAAGCTAGTTATCGATACATCATAAGCATGCATTGTGAAAAATCTCTTGTTATTGGATGGAGAAAAATCAGAATAATTATAATGATAAGTATTATCTCTAAATGTAAATTTTAAACGAGAAGATGCAGAGAATTTCTCACAGAAATCATATTGGTATTCAAGATAAAGACCCCAATATGAAGACGAATACAAGTCTAAATTTGCATAAGGTTGATTTGATGAAAGTAAAGAAATATCATATTCAAATATATTTGTCTTAAAGCTATTCATATCTCTATTTCCAGCAAAGATATCTGTTGTTAGACCAATTCCAAAATGATGTTTTTGATCTTCATTGTTTTCAGTAGATGAAGTTTGGGCAAATAACCCTATGCTAATAAAACACATAGCACATAACATTATACTATACTTTCTCATTTTTTTGAATTTTAGTTGTAAATAATGGCAAAGTTAATAATAATTTCATAACTATTCTACCAAAGATTTTAAATAAATTAAGCTGTTTCTTATTATTAATTTTCTAAATAAAGTAATTCCAAAACTAGTTCAAGAATTTATAAAATTAGATCAAGTAATTTTAAAATTAGATCAAGAAATATTGAATATGAAATGCCATTTCGTTGGTTTGAAATGGCATTTCCTTGTTACGAAATGCCATTTCGTCGCAAGGAAATGGCATTTCGTTCTTATAATTTGCAAGTATAAATTTAAAATTACTTGATATAGTTTTAAAATTACTTGATTTAATTTCAATAATGCTTGATTAATATCTCTGATTTGTGTAGGTATTACCGAATTGGAAGTTGTTCTTCGTATTTTTCGGCAAAGGAATAGATTGTTTCGAGTAGGGAATTTAATCTTTGAATTTCTTCTGAGTAATAGTCTGGGTTTTTATTTAATCTATTTAATTGGTCGAAGCATATTAGGCAATATGGTGAGGCATAGGTGAAGAACTGGTCTGCTAATTGAACTCTTAGGGGTTCTAGTCCCCATTGTTCTGTTATTTCACAGAGGTTAATCCATGAGCCTATAAGTTTTTGTGCTGTAAGTCGGTTTTGAGATTGTTCGTAGGGGCTAAGGTTTAAGTAGTAATCCATTTCTTGAGTAAAGTATTTTATTACTATAGTCATTAGAGATTGGGCTTTTTCTTGATTGTCTAATAATGAATAGGCTATTGAAAGTTCCGATAAGACATAAGGGTAATTATGAATTGTAGGTGGAATTTTGTCTATGCAAAGATTTGCAACTGCAAGAGCTTTTTCTGGTTTGCCTTCTTCAATAAGTAGATGGGTTAGGATTGAGGTTTGTTGGGCAAATTGTTCTATTATGCTCCTATGGAGTTCGTCGTAATAGATGTGTTTTTTGTCGAAGTTTTTCCATGCATAGTTGTGCATTAGGTTAGTATACATCTTATCTGTTCCAAAATTAATATTCTTGGTTTCAACAATAATGTTTTGTGGTTTTAGCTTTGTTGTGGTAAGTTTATTTAGAAATCCTTCGTTACTTATATATTCATCAAAGCCAAATAAATTTTCAACCGAGTAGTTGGAGAAATAAATTGGTCTATTATTAATATTATTTGCAATTATATCATAAACAATCATTGTGCTCTTGCTGAAATCGGAGCCTTCAATTGTTATTTCCATACTGTTGGAAGAGTCTATATTGATAGATATTTTATTGGAAGCTAAGGAATAGAACTTTGCTTTATTAAGGATGATTGAATTCTTCTCATTATATAATTCCTTAAGGGCTGATTTTATTTCAAGGGTCTTATTGCTTGGGTTAATAAAACAAACGTTCCAATTATTATTATAATATGTTTCTTTCTTTGCTAATAGTTCTACTTTTTCGGAGTTATATACTTTCTTGGTAAGTTTCTCTATATATTCTGGGCTATTTAGTAGTTGTAGGTTAATCACCCTAACATCTTGTCTTATACCTTCAACTTCTTGGCAGTACCAAAGCGGAAAGGTGTCATTGTCTCCGTTTACAAATAAGATTGCATTTTCCTGGCAACTATTTAGGATTGAGGAGGCAAAATTATGGGCTGTGTATCTATAAGAACGATTATGGTCATTAAAGTTTTGAGCAAACATTAGGGCAGGAACTAGCAAAAAGCAAGGAAGGACGTATTTTGGTTTCTTTACTCTTATAAGATTCACAAGCCACTGACTTATGGCAAAGGCTCCAATAGAAACCCAAATGCTAAAGGCCATAAATGAACCAACATAGGCATAGTCTCTTTCTCGTGGTTGGTAGGCGTATTCGTTGAGATAGATAGTTATTGCAATTCCTGTGAAAATAAATAAAGCCATAACTGCAAACCAGCCCTTGGTGTCTCTTCCTATTTGGTAGAAAAGACCAATAATTGCAAGAAGAAAAGGTATTCCAAAATATAGATTATTTGCTTTATTTATTCTATGAGTAGGTTGTATATCTGTGCTCTTATTTAGGAACTCGTCCACAGGTTCTAGCCCTGTCATCCACTGTCCTCTATGATTATCCCCATAGCCTTGTTCGTCATTGGTTTTGCCCACGAAGTTCCATAATAAATATCTAGAATACATATATCCAATTTGATAATTGGCAAAGAATTGAATGTTTTGAATCCAACTTGGCTTGGCTCTAATTATTCCATCAATAATAACTGTGTCTTGGGGAATGCCTGCCCAATCAACATATCCTAATTCGTAGTTTGGATTATTATAATTCCACATCCTTGGAAAGAGCATCATTAATTCTCTATCAAAGATTGGTTCTAGTCCTTTTTCAGTTATTTTAAAATCTTTAGGAGGAAGGGCTGTATAACTTGGTCCATAAACTAATGGTGTTTTACCGTAGGCCTCACGATTTAGATATGAGGTTAATTCTTTTGCGGTATTTGGCTTATATTCATTTATTGGAGTGTCTGCATCTGCTCTAATAACTAAGACAAAAAATGAAGAGTAGCCAATAAGGAAGAAGCTTAAAGCTAGAATAATGGTATTAAGTAGAGGCAGTTTTTTCCAAATAGAAAAGATTAATAATAAGATTAATAATATTATTATTGAAGCTATTATTAGCTTAGGGTTAAAACTTATTATTTTAAGTATCCCTGGTATAATTAGCCATAGGCTTATTCCTATAACTCCAGAAGCAATAATTAGAGTGTTGAAGATTCCATATATTGTTCCTTTCTTATAATGAAAATAAACAATAAGAAAGATTGGAGGGAGAACAAGTAATGATAGTAGATGAACTCCAATTGAAAGTCCTATCATAAAAATAATAAAGATTAACCATCTTGGATGAGGTTTCTCATCCCATTTAAGTATTGACCAAAAGGTTATTGTGGTTATTAGTATTGATAGTGCATATACTTCGGCCTCAATTGCTGAATTCCAAAATGTGTCGGAGAAAGCAAATACTGAGGCTCCAATTAGTCCGGCAATAATATTGCTAATATATCTTTTACTAAAGCGATACATTAGGCGGACTATTATCCAAAAAAGGAAGCTAATAGTAGCTCCTGATGCAAGGGCGGAAAGAGAATTAACTAATATAGGTATAAGCTTAGGGTTTCCGAAGCTAAATATTGAAAAGAAGGCTCCAATAATTTGATATAAGGGTGCTCCTGGTGGATGACCAACTTGTAGCTTTGAGCTTGAAAGTATATATTCTCCACTATCCCAAAATGAGAGGGTTGGTTCTGCACAAAATATGTAGAGGACCGAAGTTAGGATTCCTATTATCCAACCAATATGATTTACTGTCTTTTTGTATTTTATCATTTTTGCTTGAATATATAATTGGATTTATCTACCAATTTACGAATGCCTTATTAAAAACGTCCTCAACCAATTCTTCATTGATTTGTTTTATTAAAGCTTCTTCAACATCATTAAGAGAAAGGCTACTGTCGTAATCTCTAAATTTTGAAAAGGTTTGAGAGAAATCCATTTTCTTATCTTTCCTATTAACACAATTCACTTTAATAGAAATTGTTAATCGGTTCTTTGCAGCTTTATCGTCTCCTTGAATTGAGACGGGGCTTATGTTGTATCCCACTATAGTTCCTTTAAAACTAACGTCCGCATCATTATTAACAGATTGTAGGTTGGATCCAGAGCTTATTTTATTAATTAGGGCTAGGGTTAGGTCTGAGGCTAACATTGGTTGTATAATACTTGCTCTGTTTAGAAATTGATCTACGCTATAGGTTTTTGTTTCTGGAGAAATAGAAGCTCCTGTAAAGGAATAAGATCCAATACAAGAGCTAAATAAGATTGCTATTATTAGACTAAGAATAATATTTTTCAACTTAGGTTTAATTCTTATTATTTAACAATTAGTTTTTGTGTTTTAGTCCCTTTCGTATCCTTTATTCTTACAAAGTAAATTCCTTTGTCTTTAATAGAAATTTTTGAGTTTGGAGTATAATTCATCTCAGGAATAACAACTTGTCCTAATTGATTATAAACACTAACCTCAACCTTAGATTTAACATTTAATCTAAACTCTCCATTTGTTGGGTTTGGATAAATAGTAATTGGGTTTTTAGTGTCTTTTGTAATTTCTTCAATTCCAATTTGAGTAGCCATTACAACATCATCTAAAAGTAAGTATCCAAAGCTTGTTGCAGTTGAGTCTGAGTTCATTGTTATAGCTAGGAAAATTAATTCTGTTGGAGTAGCATTAGGATTTAGATATACGATTTCAGATTCAAAAGGTGAATATGTTGCTTTAAGAGTTCCTAAAATATCAGTGGAAGTAGTAAAGTTAGATATCCCAATTACTTCTCTTGTTCCTGAATCATCACTAATAACAAGGGTTGTAATTAAGAATTGTTCATTGGTTTCGCTAACTGGATTCCAACTATAGTATCCACTTACTCTAAGAGGTTTTTCAGTCAATGTAGTTCCGTCTGTAATTAGAGTTGATATTTGAGTTATATCGATATTATCTAAATCTAATTGAGCTAATCCCATCACATCAAGAGTCCCATTTGTTAGGAGCCCAGGAGCAGTTGAAACACCAGATATAGGTACAATTAAATTCTTTGCGGAAATTTTAACTGCAAAACTTCCTGAATGAACATCGGTAGACTTGCTAATATTCGATAAGCTGCCAATAACAGGAATAGAAAGAGTATTCCAATTGGTTGGAACCGATCCTGTCCATAGTTCAAACCCTGCATTTAGAAAAGCATTTTGTGCATTAATTGATAATGCAAATAATGATAAAACTAGAATTGATAATATTTTTTTCATAATAGATAGATTTATTGTTTAGAATGCAAATATACAAATAAATAAGTATACTTCAATTAAATATTATAAGTTTAATATTTCTTCTTTAGTGATAATAATATTAATACAAGGTTTGCCTATATCTTCCAATAAAACAAAATGAAATTTATTATTAATATTTTTCTTGTCAGCAGCAAGATAATTTAATATTAGGTCTTTATATTCTCCTATATCAACAATCTTATAATATTTATTTAAGTAGTTATATATATCTATTGCCTTGTCTTTTGGGAAGGATAGTTTCTGTTCTGATAGTTTAATGGCGTAGTAAATTCCTGAAGCCACTGCTTCTCCATGCAAAATATCTAAACCTTTACTTAGAGTTATGCTTTCTATGGCATGTCCAATGCTATGTCCGAAATTTAATATCTTTCTTTGATTTTCTTCGTTTGGATCTTGCTCAACAATTTCTTCCTTCAATGATATACATCTATCAATAAATTTATCATAAAATTCTTCTTCGTCAAAAGGTGTAGTTTCCTTTATTTCTTTCCAAAGCTTTTCATCCCTAACGACTGCTATCTTAATCATTTCAGCTGCTCCATT